>Ga0207419_1000491_pt1 | contig 34507 bp, 30 predicted proteins | sample ElkSloMetagenome_4_FD_184723 | JGI IMG/M metagenome (GOLD analysis project Ga0207419, IMG submission 184723) | Hot spring microbial communities from Elkhorn Slough, Monterey Bay, USA - MD2A (version 2) | ecosystem: Environmental > Aquatic > Marine > Intertidal zone > Estuary: Microbial mat ...
GTTGGTCTAAATCATATGGCATACTTGCGGTTTCGTTAAACCAATTGACATAACGGTCACGACCATCTGGATTTAAGCACGGGTCAATTATTACAACTGTTTTTTCAAGCCAAGCCTGCTTTTCAGTCAGCAATTTATATATGGTATTCATTGCGGCTTCACTGCTGGACGCTTCATTGCCATGAACATTATAGCTTAACCAGACTATGGCTATCTCATCATTGCTTGGTTCTCCATCAATAATCCCAGTTCTCTTCAAGTTGTTTTGACGGATAGTTTCAAGGTTGTCAATGTTTTTGTCAGATGAAATGAATGCCAGAAAAAGTGGTCTGCGCTCATTAGTCTCACCGTATTTCTCTAATTTAACTTGTGAGGATTTTTCATGGGTAATATGCTTAAAATAGTCAACAACTTGATGGTGTCTTGAAAATTTCGTGCCTATTTCGTATCCTAAAAATTCACTGGGTGACTTAAGATTTTGGGCAGAAATAGATAGATATAGGCAAGTAAAGAATAATAATAAAGAAGGTCTCATTATTGAATTTAAGGAATATGATAAGGATTAGTATATAAAAATTTAAAGATAAGCAGTTACGTTGAATAACTAAGTTTTAGATGCTGTATTTTATAATGAGATAACCAGTTCCTGCAGAGAATCTTCAGAATTTAGATTAAGCTTTTTGCGAAGTCTGTATCTTGCTTTTTTACCCCTTCTGGGGAAATATCTAAAATATTGGCTATTTCCTTTGAGGATAAATTCATTTTTAATAGTGACATTTAAGGTCTCAATCCAACCCCAACTGAAAGTGAGGTACTCTTCGAGTAGCAACCAAATAATAACGCGCTTAGCGATACGCGTTATATTGAGGAGTTAAATACAAATGAAGTTGCCCAATACGAAACTGAAAACGATGAAGATATTTTTCCTGTAACCATCGCTCGAGCAAGACTTTTTAGATGGCGGGTTGATTATAATCTAAATGGCGAAATCAAGCAAAGCGAAATCTGTAATTTTTATAATGCTGGTCCGGGAGTGCAAACACACGCACCTTTCCCTGCACAAATAATTGCTCCTACAATGGCTCAAAGTATTCCCTTGACAAGTGCAGTTACTTTAGAGTGGAATGGTAGTGATGTTGATAATGATATTGTGGTCTATGATGTGTATTTTGGTACTGAGAATCTACCAAGTTTAAATACAAACGACATCACTGATAGTCAAATAATTTTACCTGTATCTTCAAATACAATCTATTATTGGAACATTATAACCAGAGATTCTGAAGGCAACACTTCAGAATCTGGGGTATTTCAGTTTAGGGTAATGTAAGTTTTAAAGGTTTGTGATATCAAACCTTAATCGTAGTTTGATATAATTATAAATCAGCTTCAATCTAATGACTGCCATCTGTCTCCTGCTTATAGTCCAACGATTAATCCTCTAAATCAATAGCTGTTCTTTTTTTCTTAACGAATAATTTTGATTTCAAAATTTTCATAAACTGTATCTTTAGGCACTATTTAAATAATTTATGCCAACCGACTGTATCGACTTTAGGGACACCAATTACTTTTCAGACTTTATTTGCGACTACCTCGACCAAAAGCCCGAACTCAAGCAATTCTACAATCGGTTTCCAACACTCGAAAATTTCAGGGCTCAGATAAATGAAAAAGAAAGTTGTCACCCTGAGCGCGGTCGAAGGGTCTTAGTTCAGGCTATCGAAAAGCAATACCAAAACCTAAACACCTCCCACGCCACCCAAAAAAACATCAATAGTCTAACCTCACAAAACACCTTTACCATCACCACCGGTCACCAACTAAATTTATTTACTGGTCCGCTCTACTTCCTTTATAAAATTATTTCTACAATTAAACTTACCGAGCAGTTAAAGAACGAATATCCTAACTACAACTTCGTGCCAGTCTTTTGGATGGCATCAGAAGACCACGACTTCGAGGAAATCAATTATTTTAATTTCCGGGGTAAGAAGATACATTGGAACTCTGCCCAAACCGGCGCAGTTGGTAGATTCAACACCAAAGGTTTGGACGCGGTTTATGAAGTGATTTCTGCCGAGTTTGGAACTGGTCAGCAGGCAGAAAACCTGAAAAGCTGGTTTAAAAAAGCTTACCTTGAACACGATAATCTCACCGATGCTACCCGTTACTTGGGCAATGAACTTTTTGGCCAGTACGGCTTAATCATTCTCGATGCCGATCATCGGGAATTAAAGCGTTTGTTCATTCCTCATATGAAAAAGGAACTGCTCGAAAACACCGCTCTTAGAAACGTCTCCAGAACCAATAGGAAATTAGAGGAACTAGACTTGACCATTCAGGTAAATCCTCGCAAAATTAATCTGTTTTATATTAAGGATGGACTTCGCGAACGGATTGTTGAAATTGAAGGCAGATATACCGTACTTGAAACCAATATCTATTGGAGCGAAGAGGATTTGCTACAGCATTTAGACGACTATCCAGAACGTTTTTCGCCCAATGTCATCATGAGACCTCTATATCAAGAAGTCATTTTACCCAACCTATCCTACATTGGTGGGGGAGGGGAGATGATATATTGGTTGCAGCTTAAGAGCACTTTTAAAGCGCAGGGCGTCACCTTCCCAATGTTACTACTCAGAAACTCCGCCTTAGTCAAAACTGAAAAGCAGGCCAAAAAATTAGAAAAGCTCCATATTTCCAATGCTGATTTATTTTTGAAACGTTCCTCATTTATCAATAAACGGGTTAGGAAAATCTCAAACATTGATATCGATTTCTCTGAGCAAGTCCAATATTTAGTGCAGCAATTTGAACAGCTCTACAAATTAGCTGAGCAAACCGATAAGTCCTTTATTGGCGCCGTAAAGGCCCAAGAAGTCAAACAAATCAAAGGCCTAAAGCATCTTGAAAAACGTTTGATGACTGCCCAAAAACGAAAACTCTCAAACCAAATTGAACGCGCCACCGACTTACAAGAGCAACTCTTCCCCAATCAAAGTCTGCAGGAGCGAAACCTTAATTTCTCTGAGCTCTATCTGGAATTTGGGGAGGAATTGATACCGCAGCTCATGAAGGAATTAGAACCATTGAGCAGGAAGTTTTCTGTGTTAATAATTTAGCATTTAAGCGATTATAGATTTACTAAGGAGTGCTGGTAAATACGAAATGAGCGCACATTTATATGGTTATTATTTAAATTTGAGGAATACGCTCACAGAGGTTGGTATAGCGGTATGTAGCCTACATATCGAAAATTTCAGAGCTGTAGAACATCTTTCAATCGAAAATCTTGAAGTTGAGCAAACCGGTAATGAAACCTATGATGCTGCAAGACCAATCACGTGGTACAAGCAGCGCCTTAGTTATGACGATGATAATAATGATACTACACCTGAAATTTCAATCTCTAAGTTTCGGTCGTTTTACACTGCGCTCGATCATAACAGCTCAGACTACAACAGTAATACAAACTATAGGACACTCATAAAAAATGCAGTTCTTTGAGCGTTGGAAAGTGCTGCACTATCTTCTAAAAATTTAGAATTCAATCAAATAAAAATAGTCCCGAATCCAGTTAAAGATAAATTTGAAATATATCTGCCTAGTTCAACAGAGTATATTTCAGCAGCGATTTATAATAGCTTGGGACAGTTGATTTTAGAAGATAACCTCACTACTTTAAATGAGGGGTCGGGCATTTTAGAATTTGATATGTAAAAGTGGCCAAGTGGTTTATACTTTTTAAAGATGACTGAAGGCGCTATTACAAAACGAATTAAATTTTTAAAATATTGACCGTGAAAGGAGTAAGTATTCTTTGATTTCTGTTAATAATTCTAACAAAAAATCAATCTGTCTAAAACAGCGTTCTAAAATCAATCCTTATTTTTGTGCATGCAACACAACAAAGTTCTGATTTTAGATTTTGGCTCGCAATATACCCAACTCATTGCGCGCCGAGTGAGGGAGTTGAATATCTATTGTGAGATTCATCCTTACAATAAAATTCCAAACGATTCAGATAGTTTTAAAGCGGTTATTCTTTCAGGAAGTCCAATTTCCGTGAGAAGTGAGGCGGTATTACATCCAAAGCTAGATGGTATAAGGGGGCAAAAACCTCTACTTGCGGTATGTTACGGAGCACAATTTCTGGCACATTTCTCTGGTGGAAAGGTAGCGGAGTCCAGCTCTCGTGAATACGGCAGGGCAAACCTCTCGTATGTTATGGTTGAGGAACCCTTGTTTAAGCATATCGATGCAGGGAGTCAGGTATGGATGAGCCACAGTGATACCATAAAGGAACTGCCTAAAAACGGAAAATTAATTGCCAGTACCAAGGATGTTGAGAATGCCGCTTACATAATAGAAGGCGAACAAACTTACGGCATCCAATTTCATCCCGAGGTCTATCACTCCACCGATGGTAAACAATTGCTTGAAAATTTCTTGGTCAATATCGCTCATCTCGAGCAGGATTGGACGCCCCAGTCCTTTGTAGAGGAAACGGTTGAGGAACTTCAGCAGAAATTAGGAAACGACAAAGTAGTTTTAGGGCTTTCGGGTGGTGTAGATTCCTCGGTTGCTGCAATGCTACTTCATAAGGCGATTGGAAAAAATCTGTATTGCATTTTTGTAAACAACGGTTTATTACGCAAGAATGAATTTGAAAGCGTACTAAGACAGTACGAAGGTATGGGATTGAACGTGAAGGGCGTGGATGCTTCGGCACGCTTTTTGGATGCTTTAAAGGGCGAGAGCGACCCCGAATTGAAGCGGAAAGCTATTGGTAAGACCTTTATTGAGGTCTTTGATGATGAAGCGCATGAGATAGACAATGTGTCTTGGTTGGCGCAAGGCACCATATACCCCGATGTGATTGAAAGTGTATCTGCTACGGGTGGCCCCAGCGCCACTATTAAGAGCCATCACAATGTAGGAGGACTGCCGGATTTTATGAAGTTGAAAATTGTAGAGCCCTTAAAATCCTTATTTAAGGATGAGGTTAGGCGAGTGGGTGCATCGATGGATATGTATCCTGAAATTTTAGGCCGCCATCCGTTTCCTGGGCCAGGTTTAGCCATAAGGATTCTGGGCGATATTACAGCTGAAAAAGTGCGTATATTACAAGAGGTGGATGCCATTTTTATTGACAATTTGAAGTCATGGAATTTATATAATCAAGTTTGGCAAGCAGGAGCAATGTTGTTACCAGTTAATAGCGTGGGGGTGATGGGAGACGAAAGAACCTACGAGAAATGTGTGGCACTGAGGGCTGTTGAAAGTACCGATGGAATGACCGCGGATTGGGTGGATTTACCTTATGAGTTTTTACAGAAAACTTCCAATCAAATAATAAATAAAGTTAAAGGCGTTAATAGAGTAGTGTACGATATAAGTTCAAAGCCGCCAGCCACTATTGAGTGGGAGTGAACCGGGTCTAATCTTAAAACAATTTGTCACCTTGTCCCGACGCTTCGGAACAGAATGATAGGATTGCTTTGACGTAATTACAATTCAAACAAATGAAGAACATATTCATATTTTTTTTATTTCTTGCCAGTTACCTTGTTTCTGCGCAAGAATTTACAACCCACAAAGTTCAACGAGAAGATACGATTGAAAAAATCGCGCAGCTGTACTTAGTGACGACTTCAGATTTGTATGCCCTAAATCCTGATGCGAGAAAGGGCTTAAAATCTGATATGGTTTTGATAATACCAAAATCATCTATGGCACAGACCGATATAGATTCTGTTAAAACCAGCTCTAAAGAACTGGTTGGGTTCAAAAAACATCGGGTGAGACGAAAAGAAACACTTTATAGCCTTTCAAAGGAATATGATGTAACTATAGACGAAATAAAAAGGCACAACAAGCGATTGTATGCCGAAAATCTTCGAAAAGGAGACCGCATCCAAATCCCTAAATACAAAGAGGTAGAGAACAAGGCTATTTTAAAAAATACAATTCAAAAATACACCGTTAAACCCCGTGAGGGCAAGTGGCGTATTGCCTACAAGTTCGGAATCACCGTTCCTGAACTAGAGGCGTTGAATTCTAATATGGAGCCAATATTGCAGCCCGGTCAAGAGCTCAACGTCCCTAATATTGAAACCAGTGAGGAAAATACCGTAGATGAAGAATTTAATTATTACACGGTTCAAAAAAGCGAAGGGTATCTGGCTATTTTCAGAAAAATTGGGGTTACCCAAATAGAATTAGAGGAGTTGAATCCTATTTTAAAGGAGGGTGGACTAAAATTAGGAATGGTTTTAAAAGTCCCCGGCGATACCAGAACAACACTGTTGATGGAGGATATGACCAATACCGATTTGACCCAGCAACTTACAAATTACAACGAAAAACGTATTGCATTAATGCTTCCTTATCGTACCCATAAACTTGATATTGATGATGAAGAGCGAACTAAGAAATCCATGAAAACCGACCCACTTTTAAAAGTAACCTTAGATTTTCATGCCGGCGTACTTATAGCTCTTGATTCTGCAAAGAACCTAGGTATTTCTACATACCTAAAAGTGTTTGATACGAAAAATCAATCAACCGAAATCTCAAAAATTCTTAGAGAGAATGACTTTTCAGAATTCGATGCAGTAATTGGCCCCTTGCTCACTGAAAATTTTGATAAGGTCGCTTCAGAACTCAAGAAAGAACAAATCCCAATACTCTCTCCGCTCACTACGCCTAAAAATCTTTACGATAATGTATATCAAACTGTCCCTTCAAAAAATCTACTCAGGGAGACAATGATAAAATTCGTGAAAGCCGATTCTATGCCAAAAAACGTGGTGATTGTAGCAGATTCAAAAAATACGGAAATTAGCGATAGACTCAAAACTGAATTTCCAAGTGCCACCCAGTTGTACTCCAGAAAAAACAAAGAAGGGGAAGAGGCATTTTTCATTTACCAAGTTGATTTGGCAAAAGTCATTAAACCCGGTAGGAACATCGTTTTTCTAGAAACCGAAAACGAGGGTTTTGCTTCAAACGTTATCAGTATGATAAATGGTATGAACATTAAAGAGACTAAGATTGTTTTAATGACAACCAATAAGACCAACGCTTTTGATGGTAAGGAAATCTCCAACTATCATCTTTCAAATTTGAAATTTCACTATCCTTCAGCTAATAAAACCACCGATGCGGCAACTGCTAGCAATCTTTTTGTTAGGGCTTACCGCAGAACCTACAACGTGAGTCCTAATAAATATGCGGTAAGGGGGTTCGATTTAACCTTTGATTTACTGTTGCGTTTGGCTTACGCCGAAAATCTCTACGAGGCTTCGGCAAAAGACTTAGAGACCGAATACGTTGAGAATAAGTTTAGATACAATAAAAAGTTGTTTGGAGGGTATTACAACGAGGCTGTTTACGTGGTAATGTTTGACGAACTTAAAATAAAAGAAGCAAGACCATGACTTCAAAAGTAACATACCTTGGTGGTTTAAGAACAGAAAGTAAGCATTTAAAATCGGGTAATTCTTTTATTACAGATGCCCCGACCGACAACAATGGTAAGGGTGAGGCCTTTTCCCCAACCGATACCGTTGCAACTGGTTTGGCCAGCTGTATGCTAACGGTTATGGGTATTAAGGCACTGGATATAAAGATTGAGTTGAAAGGTGCTGTTGCAGAAGTTACCAAAACCATGGCTTCCAATCCAAGACGGATTTCAAAAATTGAAGTTGTACTAAATCTTCCGTTTGGAGTTGATGATGAGACCAAAGCGATTCTGGAAAAAACGGCCGAAACCTGTCCCGTTCTTTACAGTTTGCATCCTGATATCGAAAAAGTAGTTACGTTTAACTGGCAGTAAAATGAAGTTTCTTGCTGTTCTCTTTTTATTGATATGTACACCTCCAAATGAGGAAGTCGTTGTGTCATGGTCGGCCGAAAATAATTTGACCTGGGGTGATTTTAAGGCCGAGGCTAAGCCAAATGCAGATGAAGCGGCTCTAACCGCCTCTGGGATAACGTTTGGGTTTTCAGTCCGAAAATCAAGCGAAGGAAATTACGTAAGTTTTGATAGCAAGGTGGAAGCACATTTTTACCCAGAAAAATCTTGGTACGTCAAGGAACGGGCAAGTAGTTATATTCTAGCTCACGAACAGTTACATTTTGATTTAACTGAGTTATACGTTAGAAAATTGCGTCATGGTATTTCTAAACTTAAAATTTCCCCTGCCATTAAAGAGAACCTGCGGGCCTTACATGCAGCTGCTAATAAGGAGCTTGCTGAAATGCAACAACAATACGACCTTGAGACAGACCATTCCAGACGCATCGGCAAACAGGCTTATTGGTCAGCCTTTGTGGAAAAGGAACTTTATAAGTTACGAGGTTTTGCTTCAAAATAAATAAATGCTTCAACCAGATAAAGAGTTTCTTATAACACTCGCCCATACTAAAATGCCTTATGGTAAATACAAAGGCCGTCATCTCATAGACTTACCCGAGCATTATGTAATTTGGTATCATGCCAAGGGATTCCCAAAGGGTAAGTTGGGCGATATGCTCAACCAGGTTTATGAGTTAAAGCTCAACGGTCTGGAGGACTTAATACGCGATATCCAGAAAAAATTCCCGAAGTAGTTTTAATGATTTTTTTAAGATTTAAGCCAGTTTATAACGTCGGTCGTTTTTTATCATAAATTCTCAAATACCTTACATTTAATTACCCAAATACCAATATGCCCAGTACATCAGCCCAAATTGTAACGGTATTCTGAGGACTAAAACCCATTTAGGAATGCCAGCTGCGGCTTTTTCGCTACTTAACATATAGAAATGAACGAGAAGAAAAACGGCCAGCATGGCAATTATACCATAAATTGCTATTGTTTTGAATTGAGGTATAAACAATGCGGCTCCCAATATAATTTCGGCTACACCACTTAAATAAACCAGCGTTTTATGACTCGGTAGGTATTTCGGCATGACCCGCATGTACATTTTTGGTTTTATAAAATGCACGGCGCCTGCAAAAATATACATGACTGCCATGAGGTAATAGTGCCAAACTTCATTCATCCTTATATTCGTTATAATTTATACCAATGCCATAGTTGTTAATATTGCTTCGCAGTAGGCTCGATTCTATACCATTTCCTGTTTTGAATTGAACCCAATTATTACCATTTATAAATATACGTTTAATGTAAGTTCTGTGCCCTTCAATGGCATCGGTAAATGGAAGTAAGGGTCTAAAGTTAGTAGGTATTTTTACAGTACCGCTTCGACCTTTGATTTCTTTGTATTTTTTATTCGGCAATAGTTTTCCATTTTTATCAGTATAGCCTAAAACTTGTAGGGATACGAAAAAGCCGTCATCTGGGAAAAATAAGTTACGTTCGGCAACTTGCAATTCAAATTCATCACCGTTTTGTTCGGTAGCTCTAAATACTATATTTGACGTGTTCATGACCTGACCGGGAAAACCATCTTCATTTTTGTAGAATTTAACCTTAAATAAGGTTGAAAAAGGTCGCTTGTCAGCATTAGCTCGTTTGCGCTTATTCCAGTCCCTTGATTCTAACGCTAAAGGAAATATGACTGATGTGATTTTTTTGAGTTTATCGTTTCCGTTAGGGAAAAAGATGGCTATTTCACTTTCTATGGTTGGCAACCAACATTTATAATAGTCATCGTCTAGATAAGGCTCAATTTCTTTTTCCTTGAATTTTCTATCAATTGTAACGTTGAGTACAATTTCGTCAAGTTTGGCAGCTTCAGCGTCCATTGAGATTATATTTGGTAGGTTACGGGTAGATAGGTTCAAATCCTTGAAACCAAGCGCTGAAATGAAAAGGGAATCTACATCGGGATAACGTTTTTCAGTGAAAATGAACGTCCCGTCATCATCAGCAAAGATTCCCTGACCGTTACCAAAGGATATTGTGGCGTAAGAGACCGGATATTTGGTTTCCCCATCGATAATTTTGGTTTGAGAGAACGTAATATGACCTATAAGAATAAGAAAAAGCAGGTTTTTTTGCATTGGGTACTTTTGGGTAAATTTAGTAAATAATATGCTGTGTGGCGTGAATCTTTCATTATAAGCAAAAAACAATAAACCGGACATGTAATCATCTGTAGTATACAAATAGAACCCCATATACAAAATGGGATTACAGATCGTTTTTATTAGCCTAGCTTTTTCTGCACTCTGGGAAGTAGAGGAGAGGGCTTTAAAATACCATGCGCTTCTGCCTAACCAATAACCATATTACAACAGGTGCCCCAACAATTGATGTGATAGCATTAATAGGTAAAGTATAGTCTGATGTAGGCAACTGGGCGACGGTATCGCAAATTAACATAATGATTGCACCGTACAGAACAACCGCAGGTAGTAGAATTTTATGGTCTGATGTATCAAAAATCTGTCTGGTTAAATGCGGGATGGCCAAACCAATAAATGCTATTGGTCCTGCAAATGCGGTAATCGTTCCTGCTAAAATGCTTGTTGATAGTACGATAAGTAATCTGCTTTGCTTAATGTTTAAACCTAGGCTTTTTGCATAGTTTTCACCCAAAAGAAAACTATTTAATGCTTTTAATGATAAAATTGAGAGGACGATTCCCATTAAGTAAATAACGAAGAAAATCGAGAGCTCTACCCAGGTCAAATTCCCCAAACTTCCGAAGCCCCAAAATATGTATTGCTGTAATTGTTCGGCCGAACTGAAATAAGATAGTACGCTTACAACCGCAGCGGTAATACTGCCAAACATCAAACCAATAATTAAAATAGCCATGGTATCCCGCACTCTTGAGGATACTGCTAAAACGGCCAGTAGCACTAGAAAACTTCCTAAACTTGCCGCAATCACAATGCTCCACCTTGAGAGTAAGGCAGTTGCCAGAAAGCCACCAAATAATCCAGAGCCTAAGATAACCAAGGCCACGCCAAGACTGGCACCAGAACTAATACCCAAAACAAATGGCCCTGCAAGAGGATTTCTAAAGAGGGTTTGCATCAATACCCCTGAAATTCCCAATCCTGAACCCACTAAAATTGCGGTAATGGCTTTGGGTAGTCTATAATTTTGGATGATATATTCGTGCGATTGGTTTTCCCCTAAGCCGAAAATACTGGCAATTACATCCGAAAAAGCAATTGAAACCGAACCTAAACTGATATTTATGGCAAAGCATAGCAAGAGGATGACGCTTAACAGTATAAATGAATATTTGGTTCTCATGTTTTATTTGACCTTGGCAGCTTTTAAGCTGTTAGGGTTTACATTAACTATCTCAATTTCTCAAAAAAAGTAGTCTCATAATCTACCATTAACTCTGGATGACAGATTTTAATCATATCCTTTAAGACCAAGTCTGGTCGTGCTATGCCTAGTTCATAATACAAGACACCGCCAGTTTCCCCGGTGGTATTAGTAAAGGAAAATACGTGCTCATTTTTATAGGCATCAAACTTGGTGTAGTGTGTATTTGCTTTTTTAAGTGCTTCTAAACTTGTGTAATAGGATGGGCTCAACCATAAATCGGCGTTTTTCGCTTTTTCAAAAACGCTCTCAAAACTGAGGGCTAAACTGCCTTTGCCCTTAGTATCGCTCCAAAGATAATTGACGTTGGCATCTTCTAGAAATTGGGCTTCGGGACTGGTCCCTTGGGGAAGATACCAAACATCCTTGTGCATAGCTCCAAATAACACGGTAGGTCTATTTTTGGCATTGGTTGCTAAAATTTGGGCTTCTTGATAATCAGCTTCTATTTGATTGAAAATTGAATCGGCTTTTTTCTCCTCGTTAAATAATAACCCGAAAAACTTTATCCACTCCGCTTTTGCCAAGGGTGTTTTTTCGACCCAATCGCCGTTATAGATCACTGGTATTCCCAACGTTTGAACGGTGTTCATGCTTTTATTATTACCGTCAACCCCAAAGGCTATTACTACTTCAGGTTGTAGGTCTAATAACACTTCAGTGTTGATTCCTTCATTTTTTCCTAGTTCACGTATGTTTTCAGCGTTGATAAGTACTCTTGTTTTTTTCGAGGAAATATAATCAGTTCCAGGGAAACCAACTAAGCTCTTTTCTACACCTAAAGCCTCTAAAGCTGGGATATGCGTGGTTGAGGTCACCACGATTTTTTCAACCGGGGTTAATACAATGGCATCAAATTCATTACGATTTAGGGTTATTGAAGCGGCATCTTCCCTATCGATTAATGCATATGTGTAAGTTTTATTAGATTCTGGCCAAGGGTCGCTAATTATTAGTTTTTTGTAATTTTCGTAGGGTTTAACCGTAAAACCCTTGGCGTGTTTCAGCTTGTAATTAGTTTTTATTTCTTTTGAATTAAAAAAGGTTTCTAAGGTGCCCTTGGCTTCTTCTTTACAGCCAATTAAAGAGATCAGTAAGCCAATACATATTGAAATATTAAAATGTTTCATAATCCTTTTGTTCGAAACCAAAAGTAAGATTATTTGACTGAATGTAATTTCTAAAGAAAACGGAAATAAAATCAATAAATAATCTTAGCTTCGCAGCGAATTTTGGTTTGACGCAGTTACAAAGAATTAGAATTTGGGACAATAAGGTCCCGTATCACCATCCTGCCGACAGGCAGGAGTTCAGGATGACTTCGCCAATTAAAAGGGAATCTGGTTTAAATCCAGAACTGTTCCCGCAACTGTAAGTATATACCGTACCCTGAAGTAAAGGGTGTTTCTACGGTATCTCTTTTGAGTTGTTGCCCACTTCAAGCCACTGAGGAGATTGCCACATCACACAGAAAAAGTGTGATTCGCAATGACAACATCCTTGGGAAGGTCGGTAGCAAATTACGAGTCAGGAGACCTGCCTTAATTCATCATCAAAAACGACTTTCGGGAGAAAAGTCTTTGAGGTATGAAGCTTATACTATGTCTATTTACGTCGCTGATTTCGGCTCACTTATTGTGTGCCCAGACTTTTGTGGATTCTATCCAGCAATTGGATGAGGTGGTATTGAGCGACATTAAATTGAATCGTTATTCTGTGGGGTATAAAACCACGGTCTTAGGTGATTCAATTTTGAATAACAATGGGCGTTCCTTGACGGATTTACTCAGATTTAACTCTAATATTTATTTTAAGGAAAACGGTTATGGCATGGTTTCTTCGGCTTCGTTCCGTGGCACCAATGCAGCACAGACTGCGGTAATATGGAATGGTATTAACATAAACAGCCAACTTAATGGTCAAGCGGATTTTAATACAATAGTTTCAACTAATTACAATGAAATGGTAATACGAAACGGTGGTGGCAGCGTTCAATATGGTAGCGGCGCGATTGGTGGAACCGTACATCTGCAAAATGAAATTGATTTTAAAAAGCATTTTGAGCAACGACTTGAATTTGGATACGGAAGTTTTAATACCCAACGTGCCAATTACAGAGCCAACTTTGGAAATGGGAAGTTTTCAGCTAACGGCGGAATTTCATATTTAAGTTCTGATAATGATTTTAAATATCTCGGTACGGATAAACGAAATGAAAATGGAGCTTTCAGTAATTTGGATATCAATTTAAATTTAGGCTACACCGTTTCTGAAAACGATGTTCTAAAGGCATACCATCAAAACTTTAGAAGCGACCGAGAGTTTTCTGGGACACTTTTAGCCGATTCAAGTACTAAATATTACGAAAATGAGGATTATCGCAGTATGTTGGAATGGGCTCATGTAAAGCGAAAATGGAGTTCAAACTTAAAAGCGGTGCATCTTTTAGAGAGATTTAAATATTTTGAAAATAAGAATCTAGATAATTTTTCTGCAGGCAAGGTCAATACCTATCTCGTAAAACATCGTTACAAAAGAACGATAAGTAAGAGGCTTGAGTTTTTGGCAATCACAGATTTCAGTCATATCGTTGGAGATGGGGATAGCTTTCAAGATGCGATAAGAAACGCCTTTTCAGCAACTGCAATATTAAAACACCGCCCAACAGAACGAATTCAATATACACTGAATATCAGGCAGGACCTAATTTCAGATTTTGATAGCCCTTTAGTGTTTTCTGGAGACGTAAATTATCAGCTGACAAAATGGTATATTTTAAAATTCAACGGTTCAAAAAACTTCAGGGTACCCACCTTTAATGATTTGTACTGGGACCCAGGTGGAAACCTCAGTCTTGAGCCAGAATCGTCGTTTCAGTTTGATTTAGGACATGACTTGAGTTTTAATCAACATTTAAATTTCAAATTGAATACATTTTACATAGAATCCTCAAATTTAATTCAATGGCGACCGAATAATAGCGGTGTGGCGTTTTGGAGTCCTGATAATATTGCAAGTGCAAGGCACTACGGTCTGGAAGCCGAACTGAAATTTCGTAAAAAGGTGAAACACCACGATTTTAAATACAGCATGAATTATTCGTTTACCGAAACTGAAGATATAGAAAAACAGCGACGTCTGTTTTATGTGCCAGTTCATAAAGCAAATGCTTCGGTGGCTTATTCCTTTAAAGGTTTTACCGCATTCTATCAACATTTATTTAATGGCGAGGTCGATACTATTGGTGGAAGTTTGGATGGGTTTGATGTTGCAAATCTTGGTATTGGATACCATTTTAGGTCTATTAAAAAGGTTGACTTAACTGCTGATTTCAGAATAAATAATATGTACAACCGGTATTACGAAAATGTGGCATTTAGACCCATGCCAAACAGAAACTTCACAATTAGATTAATACTAAATATTTGAATAATGACAAAACAATTTCAACTACTTTCAATTTTATCCGTTATCCTTCTTAGTTCCTGCTCAGATGATGATGATTTCAGGCAATTTGAACCAAGAGGCGACTACGAGTCTGGAATTTTAATTTCGCACGAAGGCAACTTTGGGCAAGGAAACGCTTCTGTGTCTTGGGTAAGTAATTCTTTAGAAACTGTTGAAACGGACATTTTTAGCAATGTTAATGGAAGTCCATTGGGTGATACCGCCCAAAGTATGGCATTCACACAAGAGTTTGCGTACATCGTTCTAAATGTTTCTAATAAGATTGAGGTTGTAAACCGTTTTACTTTTAAAGCGGTTGCCACAATTGATGCCGGACTTTCAAGCCCACGTTACATGACAATTAGCAATGGAAAGGGTTATGTGAGCAATTGGGGTGATTTTACTCCAGATACAGACGATTATATTGCGGTAATTGATTTGGCTACCAATACTGTTACAGATACAATTTCTACAAGTTATCTGCCCGAAGAATTAATTGCTTTTGGAGATAAGTTGTACGTCGCGACTGGTGTTTTTGGTCTTGGTAATCAAGTGGATGTAATTAATACCACTACCAATACCTTTGCGGAAAGTATTACAGTTGGCACATCTCCCAATTCGCTTCAAATTGACAATACGGGTTCTTTGTGGGTGCTTTCTTCTGAAAATTTAGTAAAAATAAACACAACAACCGATGAAGTTGTTGATACCATAGCTTTTCCGGATGCAATTAGTTCGTCCTCAGATTTAAATTATGATTTTGGAAACCTCTATTTCTATGCAGCGGGGTCGGTTTATAAAATGAGCGTAAGTTCTACCACCTTCCCAACTGAAACGGTTTTAGACAATGTAAATTTCTACGATATGAGGGTAAGCAATAATTTCCTGTTTGGTTTGGATGCCTTGGATTTTCAAAGTGAAGGTACAATGACGGTTTATGATTTAGGAACTGAACAGATGGTTGCTAATTTAACACTCGATGTGATACCTGGGGAGGTTTATTTTAATTGAAAGAACACCCTTAGGGAGTATAGGTTCAAATTTTCAAAATATTCTAAATCGTAGATTGCCTGGCTTTGCAGCAGGCAAGTCTTCACTTGTTCGTTATCGCAAGCGGTTTTGTGATTATTGCAAGAGGTGGGAGCAAGGCAGTCCACGATAAACAATTCATTACATTCTGTAGGTTGCCTGCACTTATAGGGTCTTCAAAATTTAAAATTTACAAATCCTAATTATGCTTCAAATTTTTGGGTCAAGGTATTTCTATTTTTGTATGCCGGGCATCCAATCGTTCTCAATATACATTTCCTCTTCAAAAGGCTTGATTAAGAAATCTGAATCGACTTCTCTATTTTCTTTTTGATTATTATAATTAAACCGACCTGTACCTTCGATATTTGCTAATGCTGCTGCCAATAAAGGCTCATTGGGGGCTCCGAGTGTTCCAAAATTTTGAGCGACCTCCATAATTTTGATGTCTGGTATAAGGCCCGTTGCACGAACGGCCTCGTCCTTGGCATCGACAGAATTGGATACCAATGGTTGCATGGCGTAGGTGTGTCTGGGATTAACGTTCTGTCTATTAAAGAGCTCAGGCGAATCATAAACTGTAACGGATGCCTGGGTTTTTCCAACAGTTTCATCCCCTATGTGTACCACATCAATATATTCTTCAAGACTATTAATCACAAGCTCGCTCGCGGAGGCCGACCGGTCTGTGGCTATGATATAGACCTCATTTAGATTAAGACTATTTACAGGCGTACCATCAAAGCTGTCAACAAAGTTTATATTTTGATCCTCAAAATTATTATTTGCGACCAGCTTAGAATAAACCTGCCCCGTAAATTGTCCCGTAATCATACTACCTAAAAGTCTTGCAGTATTCACCGAACCGCCGGGATTATATCTCAAGTCCAAAACCAAATGGTCAATGTTGTTAGCTGCAAATTCGCCAAAGGCATTATTGAGCTCATTATTAAAACTACTGTTAAATCCGTTATAGACAAGATACCCCACGTTTTCGCCGTTCACAGGGATGATTGTTATCAAATGTACTGGATTTTCGGTATAAACTTCGGCAGTTAGCGAGACTTCCTCTTCTGTTGACTCAATAGTGTCGTCATCAGTTGTTTCGGTTCCATTGTTTAGGTAATTGGCCAAATTTAAGGTAAATGAGGGTTGTGTGAGAAGCTCCACGCGGTTATCAAATGTTAACTGTACACCGTCTATCGCGTCAAATATCTGCCCACGTTCTAGTCCTGAATTATCGGCAACGCTATTATTTAAAACTAAACTGATTACACCGTAAATATCCGTATCGCTTCCGGGCTCAAAGTAAAGTTTAAATTCCAGGCCTTTGCTAACCGAGGTACCCTGCTGCGATTGTTCAAAGGCAATATAATCTGGTATTATGCGGCTAAACCTATCAACGGTCTCGGGTTGAAATTTTAAACTTTCAAAAATAGCTTCTGGTGTATCAAAACTGTTGAGATAATTGGCATATTCCTCATTTGAGGAAAAACGGTCATCTGCCAAATCGGGAATCTCATCTTTATATAAATATACCGCATTCATGCCTTTCCAGACAAAATCGTTTATTTCATTTGTGGCAATAGCATTATCATCATTATCTTCAAAGCAACTTGTAAAAACAAGGCTAACAAAGCAAAGCAACATTAATTTAAATTTTTCCATCTGTACGATTTAGGTGTTTAAAAATTTCCCATCCTTTTTCGGTTGGTAAGCGCTGAAATACGGCATAGCATAGGCCGTCCATAAGGGAAATTTATTTTAATTTTTCTTTTTCAATTTCATTTTACAGCATTGGTACTGTAAACTCTAAAAATACTTACATTATTGTAAACTAAAAAACTTTGTAACAAAGTTGATGTGAGCTCGTCGTGTTAATAAGAAGCGGAATAATTAACCGCGCTGACACCAACCAAAATAAAATGACACAGGCTGATTTTGTAAAATTGGTAATGCCCTTTAAGGATAAGGTATTTAGACTTGCGAAACGTTTGTTGGTTTCAAGCGAGGAGGCTGAGGATGCGACGCAGGAGATTTTAATAAAACTTTGGAAAAACAAGACGAAGATTGAAGGGTACAGAAACGTTGAGGCCTTTTCAATGACCATGACCAAGAATTTTTGTCTGGACCGCTTAAAATCAAAACAGGCGCAAAACTTGAAAATTGCACATAGCAATTACCAAGACCATAATACATCCTTACAAAAGGAAGTTGAAAATAGGGACAGCGTTAATTGGGTGTCGCGAATTATTGAGGAACTACCCGAGCAACAGAAAATAATTTTGCAATTAAGGGATGTAGAGGAATATGATTATGACGAGATAGCAAAAGTAGTGGATATGAACCCTACTGCAATTAGGGTTGCATTATCAAGAGCAAGAAAAAAAATACGAGAAAGATTAACAAATACACACCGTTATGGTATTAAGTGAAATAGAAAAATTATTGAAAAAGTACGACAGCGGAGAGACTTCGATAAAAGAAGAGAAGCGCATAAAAGCTTACTTTTTGAAAAATGAAATACCGCCGCATTTAGAATCCTACAAAATGATGTTTCAATATTTCAACGCAGCAAAAAAAGATACTTACTTAAATGAGGTCACTGTTGAAAAGTTGAACAACAAGAAAAAACCAAGTCGTATTTACCAATGGGTTTCAATTGCGGCAGTCGCGATATTGATGTTGGGAATTTTTGTTCCCAATATTATGGGCGATGAACCCGCTAGAACCATGGCAGATTTAACACCTCCTGAGCGCAAAGCTTACGAGCACACCAAGGAGGCACTAAGTATGCTGTCTAATAATTTTAACGACGCAGCGAGCAGTGTTGGTACTTTAGGCTTTATGGGTGCTAAATTTGAAGAAGGTACTCAGAAGGTAATGCACATTAAAGAATTTTCGAAAACCACAAATAGATTAATTAAAAAGAAACAAACAATTAAAAATTAAAAAAGATGAAAAAAATAATAATTGTAGCAGTAATTGCCCTATCATCAACCGTAACTTTCGCACAGGGCATCTTCGATAAGTTTGAGGATAAGGATGGTGTATCATCGGTAGTCGTGAACCAAAAAATGTTTAAAATGCTGGCCACGATGGGTCTAGATGTAGATGACCCAGAAGCACAGGGTTTTATTGATATGGCTAAGAAAATTACAGGCTTAAAAGTCTTTACAACCGACAGTGAGGTCATATCCAGTGAGATGAACTCAACAGTGAATAGTTATTTAAAAAGCACTAAATTAGAAGAGTTGATGCGTATTAAAGATGGCGACCAAACCGTGAATTTTTACGTCAAGGAAGGCAAGGACGAAAACCACGTGAAGGAATTGCTGATGTTTGTTAATGGTCTTGGTGAGCTTACCAAGGGTCAGGATATAACCATTAATGGAAAAAAACGTGAAGTTGAAACGGTGCTTTTGTCTTTAACCGGGGACATCGATTTGAGACAAATCTCCAAATTAACCAGTCAAATGAACGTACCTGGAGGAGAACAGCTTAACAAAGCAAATAAGAACAAGTAATACTATGACATCATCAATCAAAATGGGGGTATTAAGTATCTTGGTTGCGACTTTTTTGAGTTGCAACCAAGACCCAACCCTTCAATCATTTTATGTTGAAAATGAGCTGAAACCAGGATTTACCTCTTTAGATGTTCCGGTGAGTATGCTTAAAATTGACGAGGAAGCTTTAGATGAAGAACAAACTGAAGCCTACGAATCGGTCGAAAAACTAAGCATGATTGCTTTTGTTTTGGACGATAAGAACCAAGCTCAATTTGAAACAGAGTATGCTCAGGTTCAGGAAATCCTTAAAAACGAGAAGTATCAAGAATTAATACGTGGTGGCAATGCAACCGACGGAAAGTTCGTTGTAAAATTTGTAGGGCAAGAAGACAGTGTTGATGAATTTGTACTGCTTGGTCATTCAAGCGATAAAGGTTTTACAGTAGTACGGGTGTTGGGTAATGATATGAACTTGAATAAAATCATGAAACTTTCAACCGTTTTTGAAAACATGGATTTTGAAGATATGGATTTAGGTCAGTTTAGTGATTTCTTTAATCAATAGCGTAAGGCATAAAACAACTCCTGAGAACTAAAATCTAAAAACTTGCACATCTGAGTAAGCTTTGGAATTTAGTTCTTTGTTTTTAGGAATTTTAAACTTTAAATCCCGGTGTAGTTGCTCGGCGAAATTGCCTTTAATTCTGTCTTGATTTCTTCGGAAACATTCAGTGTTTCAATAAAATCCGCAATTAAAGATTGGTTGATAACTGAATTCGTTCTGGTTAGGCCCTTGAGTGTTTCGTAAGGGTTAGGGTAGCCTTCACGTCTTAGAATGGTTTGAATAGCTTCGGCCACTACTGCCCAATTGTTTTCTAAATCTTCTGCAAATTTAGACTCGTTTAAAAGTAGTTTGTTAAGTCCTTTGAGCGTGGATTTGAATCCAATGATAGTATGCCCGAAAGGAACCCCAATGTTTCTCAATACGGTACTATCGGTTAAATCACGCTGTAATCTCGAGATTGGTAACTTCGCTGAAAGAAATTCAAAAATGGCATTGGCGATTCCTAAATTACCTTCGGAGTTTTCGAAGTCAATTGGGTTAACCTTGTGCGGCATGGCACTACTGCCCACTTCTCCCTTTTTGATTTTTTGTTTAAAATAATCCATTGAGACATACGTCCAAATATCCCGATTTAAATCAATCACTATGGTATTAATGCGTTTTAAGGCATCGAACAAGGCGGCCATATGATCATAATGTTCAATTTGGGTAGTTGGGAATGAATGTTTAAGGCCTAATTTCTCCTGTACGAATTTCGCTCCAAACGCTTTCCAATCCACACTGGGATAAGCAACCTTATGGGCGTTAAAATTTCCAGTTGCACCCCCAAATTTTGCAGCGCTAGGAATGTCGTTCAATACATTAAATTGCTCCTCGAGCCGCACGGCAAATACCATTATTTCCTTACCAAGACGGGTAGGTGAGGCAGGTTGGCCGTGTGTTCTTGCTAACATCGGGATGTTTTCCCAATCGTTTGCCAGGGCTTTTAATTTACTAAAGACTTCAAGATATTCAGGTAAATAGACGTCATTTACCGCCTCCTTAATACTCAGGGGTATGGCGGTATTGTTGATATCCTGTGAGGTCAGCCCAAAGTGGATGAACTCCTTATAATCGGTCAAACCCAAGGCGTCAAATTTCTCTTTTAAAAAATATTCAACCGCTTTAACGTCGTGGTTGGTCGTCTTTTCTATATCCTTAATAGTTTGGGCATTTTCAGAGGAGAAATTCACATAAACCGCTCTTAACTCATCAAAAATACTTGAATCAACCGAGGCCAATTGAGGTACTCCTTCTTCGCATAAAGCTATAAAGTATTCAATCTCTACCAAGGTTCGGTACTTGATCAAGGCCTCCTCAGAAAAATAGTTTGCGAGGGTATCAACCTTACTTCGGTACCTACCGTCTATCGGGGAAATGGCCTTTAATGTAAATGTACTCATGGTTGATTCATTTTAAAAGGGCAAATATAGGGTTTTGAGAGAAAATAGGACTCCGCCTAATTCTGGTATTTGGTTTAATAGCCTTCAATGAGCTAAACTTATGGTCTTTTACCTTGGCCGTTTGATGTGGTAAGTTGAAATATCTAAGAGCGTGCTCTTAATTTGAGGGCGTCTTTATATTAGACAACATTTTATTTATTAGAATATGATAATGATTTTTTTGCCATAACTATCTCGGAAAATGAAATTTTAAATTTAACCAATTACAAACTTTTATTGTTAAGAGTAATTGAACTGTGTAAAACTTATGCTACGTGTTACGGTATTTATAGACAAATAACCTCAATGGGGACTATATGCTTATCGTATCATGGTTCTTTTTGTTAGCGTAATCACCCTAGGGTTCTAATGTGCTAGTTCTACGTTGTAGCTATCTTCTTTATTTTATATTCATTTGTTAATTTCTCGACCGCTAGTGAAACGTACCCTATCAAGCAGAATATCGCTCGGTGCTAAAGAAGTAAAGTGTTAGAAAAGTTATATGTGAAGATGATAGCTTGTTGGATTGAAAATAAATACCGACGATGGGAGGTCTATTCTACTTCAATAATGCCACGGGATAATAATAGCCGAATTTTACTTGATAATTACTTGGTTTTTAACTCAATTCTTAGCTATGCTTTCGTTACTTATTAATCAATTTTTAGAAACTCTGTTTTTTTCCCTGCGACATTAACAGTAAAGCTTATTATTTTATTTTTTATCTTCTCAAACTTAATTGGTACAAAGTGATTCTTGATGAAAAATTTATTCTCACTTGAGGGAATCATTTTATTCTTGATGTTTCCTTGCATATAAATTTGAGTGCCCTCTACTAAAACGGTAAGAATTATGCTTGCTTCAGATTGGTAAGTGCCAATATACTTTTCTAGAATCGCAGGTGCTACTTTAATTTCTATATAATCAGCATCAGATGGAAATACAGGTAAGGAATCAACAAGTGAGTTATTTTTCTTGTTGTATAATAAAAGATTCTAAGAGATCTTGCGTTTTTTTTTTAATGATTTCAATAAGCCTAATGAGTATCTTTTATTGTCCAAGTCATTTAACACTATCATTCGTCCGTCATTACACTTTATAAATTGTAAACTATTCTTTTTTAGTTTTGTTAATTAGCTCTACCCTGATTGATTATAGAGGGCAGGACATTCTAGTTCTACAGTATGGTCAAAGCTATAATCAATTATATCTTGTTTGTACATCATAAAGTCTAAGTGTTTTTTTAAATCTTCAAAAACAAAGTTCATTCCTAATTTTACGTTCACAACTGTAGAATTATAATATTCACTAATCTGTTAGTTTAAATCTTCGTTATCATACAATAAGGTTAACCCAAATTCTTCATTTTGCTAAAAGTTAATGCACTAATGGCAAAATCTAGATTAATTGGGTGGAGTATAATATTTATACCATCAAGAGGTAAAGCATCTAGATTTTTAGTTCGTAACGCAGCTTCGAGATTATTAATACTTATATTTAATTCTCTAATTCTCACATCCAGATAAAACAAATCGTTTTGAAACTCGGTTCTCATTTCGGTTAAGTATTTATAGCTCAATTCACAGTTCTTTTTATTTTCTTTAGCGGTGTTGAGTTTCAATGCAATCATAATTCCAATAACCACAATAACAATTTTTCCAGTAGCATAAAGTAAGGATTTACTAAACTTGTTTTCAGTCAATAATTCTTGTCTTATTTTTCTTAAAAATTTTATCATCAGTTAGCGGTTGGTTATTATGAAGCATAATCGGCCAAACTAACCAATGGCCAACTTATTTCGTTTATACTACGTATATAAATCTAACCGATTTTAAATCCAATCAAAACTTACAGTTCCATACCACTTTAAAAATCAGATAACTTGGTGAAGTGAGAAACAGACAATGATGAAGAAAATACTTAAAACTACTTACTTTTGTTGAAAGGGTCTAGCTTCATTCTTGAGTATGGTCATAGATGGAGACACTTAAAGCTGGCAAGATGCCGAGCTTGATAACTTTATGTCTGGCAGATTCAAATTCTGACAAATCAAATACTAGAAATTAGGCAGGCCAGATTCAATTCACACCTAGCAGCCCGTAATCTATTTGCCTAAAAAAGCTTATTAGAACAGCTAAAATCACCTAATATTTTTATTTTATAAGTAACGTAGTGTCTATTTTTGCTCAAAAGCACCGAATCCAAAATTTCTCTATTTTAATCCTTCAAAAAAATATTCCATTAAACAATGAATGAACTGGAAGTTCCCAATACTGAGGTTGAAAATTTTATTTACTGCCTAGAAGTGGTTCCTGATGCTGATGTTAACGACAGCACCCAAGTGGTCAAAATTTTGGAGGATATTGCCCTAAAACAAAACATTAGCAGTATTTACAAGGCTTGTGACACGATTGAAGGCCTAGAGGAAAGTCTTAGCTATTTGCTATATGACGATCACAACTTTGATGGTTATGAAATTATCTATCTGGTTTTAGCAGGGGAGGCAAACACTATTTTAGTAAATGGCTATTATTATAGTATAGAGGAGATTGCCGAGCTTTTTGAAGGTAAGATGGGAGGTAAAGTTATACATTTTGCCAATAAGAAACCATTAGACCTCACTGATGAGGAGTCGCAATATTTTCTAGATGTTACCGGCGCTAGAGCAATTTCTGGCTATGGATACCAATCTGATAACATGTCCAGCGCTTTCACCATAGACCGTGTTTTCTTTAGTCTGTTTTATGAAAATGATGATTTACGGGAAGTGGTAGAGCGTATGTTTCGCAGACATTACAATATCTGTAAAACGCTTGACTTTAGGTTGTATTATTAAACTAATTATGCTCGACTAAAATTTTCAAAATAGAACCACTTTTTGTTTGGATGTTGGCATATTGGAATTCTCAGGCCATTTAATGCAAATTTCCCATGGAGGTCTTTTGAGGATAAAATGAGTTAGATTAAAGATTTTGTTTAACAGACTCAATAATTATTTATCATACACCTTATACTCTAATTTAACTGTAATTACCATTCGTCGACACTTAATCGTCACTCGTCTCGGTTAACCGTCAACTTAACTAAAAACAGTATCTCCCAGTAGCAGGTTGCCTTATCTTGCCGTATTAAACTTATAATACATGCGCCAGCTTAATATATTATTAATAGAAGACGATATGATTGAAGTGATGAAACTTCAAAGAGCGGTAAAATCCCTCAACCTTTACCATAACATCAATGAAGCCAAAAATGGTGAGGAGGCCTTAGCGCTACTTCAAACAAAACAGGAGCTCCCCGATATCATTCTCCTCGATTTGAACATGCCAAAAATTAACGGCATAGAATTTTTGAAAATCCTTAAGGCCGATAACCGCTTAAGGTACATCCCAACCATCATTTTAACAATCTCTAGCAACCAAAGGGATTTACTGATTAAATGCCCGAACAAATTTATCGGTACAGGTGCATCCTGACGATGCCATGGCTTCTAAATACCATAATAGTTTTGGCAAAATAGAGATCTGGTACATTATGGACGCCGAGGAGAATTCAGAAATAATATTAGGATTGAAAGAAAATCGTATTGACCAATCTGTTCTAAAGGACATCAACGCTTTTAATGTGAGTTCGATTTTTAATTATGAGGCAGTAAAAAAAGGTGAAAGTTATTTCATTCCTGCTGGTGAAATTCACGCGATTGGTGCGGGTGTTTTAGTTGCGGAAATTCAGCAGACATCAGATATTACCTACGCATATACGATTGGGATAGAACTGATTCCAATGGAAATAAAAGGGAATTACACACCGAGTTGGCTCTAAAAGCAATAAAGCACTTAGAAGCAGAGGACCGCCTACATGAAAATATATATTCCGATCAATTTACGAGTGTAGTGCATTGTGATTATTTTTCAACCAATCTCATCAATGTTGAAAATAGCTACAATAAAAATCTCACTCACCTAGATTCCTTTGTTATTTACATGTGCGTGGATGGTGAGGTATCAATTATAATTGATGGTCAAAAGGAAATATGACTACTGGGGAAACAATTTTAATACCTGCAAAAGCGCGGCAAGTAAAAATGACTTCAAATAAATCAAAACTTCTAAAGGTCTACATGGATTAAGCGATTTTGCAAACTTCACAGGAAAATATGGACAAAACTATTGCAGCAAAGAATAAATAATCTCTTGGCTTAAAACATAAAAAGTTCTCAAATTGAAAGGCCTATATTTCATAATCTGATAGAAAATATGGATGAATCAATAGGCTTAAATGTATTTTGGCAGTATTTATTGACTTGATATCTAATAATTTTCGCTTTTGGACCCCTGTTTGTCATATTGCAGTCCCTCCCATTGAGCTTTAATTACTTAGTACGTTTGATTTAAAACTAAATTTAAAGCCATGATTAAAAAAATTACTCTATTTCATTTTCATTTCAAAAATGTGTATTGCGTTTTTGTTCTGCTGTTTTCAACCTTTGGGATTTTGGCCCAAACAGTTACAAACGTTTCCCCAACCAGGGTAACCACAAATTCCAGCATTACGATTATAGGTTCCAATTTTAGTTCGGGAACTTCAGTGAGCTTGAATGGGATAGCGATCAACAACCTTAATGTTGTCAACGAAAACGAAATTACATTTGAGATTTCGGCAAACGATAATACTGACCTAACGGGCGACTTAATAGTTGCCGGAACCGATTCAAATTTTGATATTGAATATGTTGCACCCGTTCAAAAAAACCTGAGCAATGGAGCGACCAGCAACGTAACTAAGATTACTGAAATATTCACCAATTACAACGGCTTTTGGAGATCGTCAGATTGGAAGGCAAACCCAGACGATTTTGATTTGTGGCCCAATACCAGACATGAACTTTTGGCATTTACCTATAGTGGCACTACCTACTCAACTGGTGTGGATGATGCATTGTTAACAGCAAATGGCATTTCATTTACAGACCAGTTGTTTTATGCTTATACCACAGACGGGGTTAGCGGTACTACGCAAGGCGCAAACTATATTGCCATGGGAGACCTTATAGATGGTGAGATTGATGAAAACAGTACAATTACTTCTCCTGAAATTTTAGGTGCTACTATCTATGACGTTCTCATTGATGGCATAAATGGTCTGGACTTGGGAACAGGCATCACAAACTTCAATCAAACCACAGATGTTCAATTTTACAGTGCAGGTGGGGTTTTGGGAGCAATAAATGATAACATACCAGACTTTTTATTAACCCAAATAGCAAACGCAGGAAGTACCGATATATACTATTATTCTGATTTATTTGATAATATTGTTGGCCGACCCATACGGCTTACGATACAACAACAGGACGATTTACAGGGAGATGCACTTTTGGCTAGGTGGAGACTGGATTTGTATAATCTAAACTCTGGAGCCAGCTATGGGGTTGCGACACCTACCAGTAGAGCGTTCAGTTCAAATGAAACCCGGCCATTACGTATGGCGGCCTTTAAATTTGAGGATTTCGAAATCACTACAGCAAATATTGACGATATCAATAACATAAACATGGTTGCAGGAGGGACGGCCGATTTGGCTTTTCTCGCTTATAATAGAGGCTCTTTCGATATTAAAACACCTGTCGTGACCCAATTTCCTGTATCGCGGAATATTTGCGAAGTACCAAGTAGTACAGATATTACCTTAGTTGCAGCAGCTGAGGTTTCTGGCGGTGCAACAGGAAATCCTGCCGAAGCATTATCCTATCAATGGTTTAAATTCAATGATGCCATACCAGGAGCAAACGGCCCAACTTATACGGTTACCAATGTTGATTTAGACGATTTGGCGCTATATAGACTAAGAGTGACCAACGATTTTGGTGGTTTTATTGTACCAGTAAGCATTTCTGAAGGTGGAACTCCAGTGTTTTGGAACGGCAATGAATTTGAATTACCTCCTGCTTATCTTGACGCTGGCATTACTTCTATTTCTGATGAAGAACGCAACTTGGTGTTTTCAACCAATTATAGCGAGTCAACTAATTTGGTTGGCTGCGATTGTACCGTGCCTAACGGCAGTGACGTTACTATCCCTTCAGGATTCTCCATGACATTGACAAAGGGAATTACGGTTCAATCTGGTGCCAACCTCACAATTGAGTCTGGGGCAAACTTAATTCAAACCAAGACTATCTTGATGTCTGATAACACTAATGTAGGGAGCATTAATGTAAAGAGGGAAGTTGCTAATGTTGACGATGGTAATTTTGTATTCTGGTCATCACCTGTAGAGGGTTTTGAGGTATCTGAAGTTATAGATCCTTCTGCACCTGCTTTTCAATGGAATACAAATGCATCAAGTGGGCAAGGGGGTTTGACACCGGTTTCTGGATATATGATGGCAGCCGAAGGTTATATAATTGGAGTACCAGCGGGTAGTGCACCAAGTTTTGAAACGAGATTTAGGGGTGTTCCGAGAAACGGAACCGTTAATGTGGATGTATTTAAATCAAGTGGTGCAAACACACCATCAATTGGTAATAGGCATTGGAATCTTTTGGGAAATCCCTACCCGTCCTCAATAAACTCACGAGAATTTTATGAAGCGAATCCTCAAATTGAAGGACACGTTAGATTATGGACACATAACCCAGATATAACAAATGCTTCCAATCCGTTTTATACCGGCCAGGTTTATAGTTATAATAATCAATATGTGACCTCTAACCTAACAGGCTCTACGCCACCTAATTTATTTAATGGCAATATAGCATCGGGTCAATCATTTTTTGTTCAGGTACTTGAATCTGCACCGGCATCTTCAACTGTTACGTTTTCAAACGACTTGCGCTTTAATGATGAAAAAAATGCTTATAACAATTCAGAGTTTTTTAGAACTGAAAATAATTCTTCTGAAACTTTAGATGATTTAAACAGGGATTTAATTTGGTTAAGTTTGGTGGATGATAATGCGCGCTCATCTAGCGCATTGGTTGGTTACGTTGACGGAGCGACCGATGGTAAGGATAGATTGTTTGATACCTATTCTGAAGATGTTGATTTTGCTTTGTTTTCGTTAATTGGATCAGAACAAATGAACATACAAGGTCTGGCGACGCCTTGGGAAGAGACTGATGTGATTCCTTTTGGCATTAAGGTTGCTCAAAATGGAACCTATACAATAGGTATTGATACGCTTCAAGGAAGCATTTTTGGTAATTTACAGACAGCAATCATATTGGAGGATACGTTACTGGATATCGACACCAATTTGCTATTGGGTTCTTATAGTTTCACGGCTAGTGCCGGAACAGTCACCGACCGTTTTATCATTAAGTTCAGCTCAGACCAGTTGTCTGTTAACGATAATCAATTAACAGAAGTCTTTATAAATGTTGAAAACGGATTTTTAGAGGTAAATTCTGCATCGGTTATTAGAAATGTTGGAATATTTGATATTTCAGGAAAATTAATCGTGCAATTCTCTACACCTAAAAACACTACGGAGATAAAGCAACCCTTTGCCTATGCTAAAGGTATTTATCTCGCGGTCATTAATTTTGATAATGGTATTACGTTGAGTAAAAAAATTATGAACTAAAAAATGGTATGATTTGTCAACCAAAAACCTTTTCAGTATGAAGGGGTTTTTGTTTTGTATGCTTATTCTTTCATTATCATACGGTGGCATTTTGAAATTTGAGGTGAAATTTTATAAAAAAATCGACAAAACGCTTGTTTTTTTCGTTTAATTACATAAATTTGCTTAATATAACTTAAACACCTAATGATGAAACGCCTTATAATTGTCGTAATTTAAATAATTTAGATACAATTGGCGTTCCATGTGACATTATTAAAAATTAAACCTTGACACATGAAAATTAATATTACTATCGTCATAACCGCTATATTTTTGTGGTCTGCTAATGGCTTTGCCCAAAATAATGGGGAGCAGGATATCATAAGCGGAAAAGTGTCAATCTCTAAATATCACGATAGGGATGAGTTGAACGATCTTCAAAAAGGCAAACTGTTAGAGCTATATAATGAACGTATAGAAGTAATCGTAAAAATACTACCAAATATCGCCTTCGCAACAAAACCAGGGGTGACGATGAGCTCCTTAGGTATTCCAGACACAAAAGAGCATAGAAAAGCACTTGAGGATAATATCGAGGCTTCTAACGACTACTTTGACCAAACCATAGAATTTCAAAAAAAGATATTACCTTATTCTGATAAGTCAAATTTAATTTCAGCTATTCTATTCTACGAAGAAACCTTAAAATCACTTCACACCTATAATGAGTATAACAAATTTTAGGTCTATAAAATCTATGGAATAACTTATTTATCAACTCTAGTTAATACGCTAGAGTTTTTTTTTGTAGTTACAAATTAATCCGTTTCTGGACTTAAGTGCAAGCTAATAATTTCTTATGACACCGTTTGTGGTTTTGTAATTATTTTAGATAAAGTATTAATTCTTGTAAGAAAAAAATCTCATTTAGTGTTAAAGTATGTGTTTTGTCGATATTTATTGTATTTCATGGAATTTTTTTATTATGTTTGAGGTATTAATAAAAACCGCTTAGTAACTTAATTAATCTACTATGAAAAATATTACTAAAATACTGTGTCTATTTCTTTTAGCTCATGGCTTAGTAATTGCCCAGCAAGAGAAAGGAATAACCGGAACCAATAATTGGCTTAATGGTTGGGCCGAGTTCCAGCCAAAGTCAGAAGATTATGGGGAGCCCACCCAAATTCTCACTGGTAATATTACTAAGGACACAAAATTGACCAAGAGGGATACCTACCTGCTTTTAGGAAGTGTGTTTGTTACAGATAGCACAACCTTGACCATAGAACCGGGAACAGTAATTATCGGTGATTTTAAAACCAATGGCTCATTGACAATTTCAAAAGGCTGTAAAATTATGGCCGAAGGTACTGTGACCGACCCAATCATTTTTACCTCCAATAGGGGTGTGAAGAAAGAGGGGGATTGGGGTGGTTTGTTCATCCTGGGTGACGCCCCGATTAACAAGTTTGGTAACGCCTCCTCGGTTGATTATGGCCTAAAGCCATCAAAATATGAAAATATTAGTTATGGTGGTGATAATCCCGAAAGCGATTCTGGTATCCTAAAATATGTGAGAATAGAGTACGCCGGAAAAAGAACCCGAGAGCACGGATATTTTAATGGGTTGACCTTGGCTGGAGTTGGAAGTGGTACGACCATAGAAAATGTAATGGTTAGCTACTGCAAAGGGAACTCGTTCAATATACTTGGCGGACATGTGAACATGGAAAAGCTAGTCTCTTTCAGGACCAGTAGTAACGATTTCAAATTTAATTACGGTACACAAACTAACATCTCAAACTCGCTGGCCATAAGGTCTCCCTACGTTTCAGGCGCCGATGGGTCTAGATGCATGTACATCGCTTCTTACGAACAAAAGGAAGAGGTAGATTTTACAAAACCGGGTACGGTGGTAGAGGCAGAGAATCTAACGTTGGTCAATGTCAGTGATGACTTAAAATACGATATAAGTGTTGGCCTAGTTAAAGAAGCCATTTATGTGGCTAAGGATGCCGCTATAAATATTACCAAAAGTGTAATATCTGGTTTTAAGCCCGCGGTAATTTTCGACTCAAAGACCATAATTAATAGTGAAACCTTAGACAATTTGAAATTTAGTGAAATGTATTTCAATAATTGCGACGGGAATTTATTCGTTGAAAATTCAAGCAATAACGAGGATTTAGAGAACTGGTACGGTAATAGGGCGTTTTTCAATGTTTATTCAAAGGGAAGTGACGCCGAAACCTTTATAGATTTAAAAAACCCGAAAAAGCCTGATTTTCGATTAAGAATCAATAAAATCTTGGCCTCTAGCGCATCGCTAGATGATTAATCTTACGCCTCAAATGTAATAAAATACGGTTAATAGTCTTGCGAGAGCCTTTGGCCAGTTAGTTTCTTAAACAGATTTCATAAATCTAAACAGAAAGATAATTCAAAACAAATGCCCCTTACTACCTACACAAGAAACCTAACAATTTTGTTATGCATGCTGTTTATTTCAAAAACGGTAGTATGGGCGCAGGTAAGTATTGGAGAGCTAAGTCTTGGTTTTAGCCAGGCATGCGCAGGAGAATCGTTCAACACCTACGATGTAACATTTGGATTTTCCCCAGAATCCTCAGTCTCCGCATCTAATCGATTTACCATTGAAATGTCAGATGCCAATGGCGACTTTACCAATGCAGTGGAAGTTGCAACCTCCTCCCCGGGGGAATTTATCACCTCACCCGCAACCATGAATTTTTCCATACCCACAGACACCGCCGGAGAAGGTTATAAAATTAGGGTAAAAAGTTCAGCTCCTGCGGCAATAAGCCCAAGTTCTGAGGCCTTTGCGGCTTACTACAAAATACAGGACTCACCATTTTCAATAAATAATTTAGTTTCTACGGGAGCCTATTGTTCTGGCGGCAGCTACCTACTTACTATAGATAATCCCGGTATCAATGGAAATGATTCCCCGCTAAATTATGAAAACCTTACTTATAATTGGTACAGGGAAACAGGACCAACAACCTCCGTTTTTGTAGCCGAAGGAAACATCCTTGAAGTAAACACCGAAGGCACTTATTTTGTTGAAACCGATTATGGGAGCTGCACATCCAATTCATTCTCAAATAGGGTAACCGTTAGTGAGGTGGTTGCTGGCGAGACAAGTGCAACCATAAATTCAAGCTTAGGCAATCCTTATTGTCCAGAAAGCGGCTTGACAAGGCTTAGCACTATTGACGGGGAAAGCTACCAATGGTTTAAAGATGGTGAGTTGATTCCTGAAGCAACAGATCAATTTTACCAAACCGACGAATCTGGAACTTTTTCAGTCCAGGTTGATTTAGGTGAATGTCAAACCACCGGAACCATCAATTTGATGAGCGAGAGTTTTAGTGCAAGTATTGATGTCCCAGAAGAAAATCAGATTGAAGATGGTGAAAGTCTTACGGTTTTTGTTGATACTAATGCAGTGAATCCTGTTTTTGAATGGTATCTCGATAATGAATTAATTATTGGGGAAACAACAGAATCCTTAACCGCTACAGCCTTCGGGAGCTATGAGGTTATAATCTATGAAACTACTGGGTGTGAGGTGTCAAAGGCTCTTCAATTTGAAATAAGCGAAATCATCGATATGTTTCCAGATGTTGATAATATACCAAATATCATTAGCCCCAATGGCGACGCCATCAATGACACGTGGATGCTACCCCAGCAATATGTAACAGGTACAAACACCAAGGTAACCATTTTTACCAGTCGGGGAGAGGTTGTGTTGCAGACTGATGATTATCAAAACGATTGGCCTATAGAGCCGTTGGAGCTAACTAGTGTGAACCAAGTCTTTTACTACATCATCGCGCCGCAAGGTGGCGATGAGAAAAAAGGCTCAATAACTGTTATAAAGTAAATGAAATACCTATCTACAATATTTAGCCTACCGCAGGATGGTGCTTGGGTGTTTTATGAGACCGCTTTAAACAGTAAATCTCAAAGCATGAAATGAAACTTTACTCTATTCTTATTGTATTGTTTTTCTGTAATTTACAGACTTTCTATTGTCAAGAAGATGATGGGGTGGTTTCACTTGCCCTACCAGTAAGAAATTCGTTGACCTTCAACCGATATTTGTTAAACCCTACATTTAGTTTTGTTAGGGAGCAAGACAAATATTTCAATGTAACCAATAAGCGTGAGTGGGTGCAATTTGAAAATGCTCCAACGACCTACTTCGCTAACTACTCGGGAAGATTAAGGGAAAATATTGGTGTGGGTGTAGGTTTGTTTCAAGAAAATAGAGGCGTGCTAACCACATTCGGCGGGCTTTTGAATTTTGCATACAATGCACAGATACAAAGGGATAATAATTTAACTTTTGGGTTAAACTTAGGCTTATATAGTAGTGGCTTAAACACAGGCAATGTAGTAAGCAATTTTCCCGATCCGTCTTTAGATAATGTGCCATCAAACTTTTTGGTTTCTGTAAGTCCCGCTATCAATTATGGCTATGGAAGTTTTGATTTTGGGGCGTCAATCAACAACGCAGTTCTCTATAACGTGAATACATCAGAATTGATTGAGAACGACCCGCAACAAGCGATTCAAGGTCATTTAATGTACACGGGTTATCTCAATGGTAATGGATTTTTTGATGAAAGTAAGTTTTCAGCATTGGCACGTTCCCAATTTAGCAGGGATGACACAGTCATCTCAGCTTTGGTTATGCTAACCGTCCCAGCCGGTATCTGGGCTCAAGCCGGATATAATACGCGTTTCGGCGCATCTGCGGGTCTTGGTTTAAACATTACGGAAAACATAGCTGTAGAGTACAATTATGAACAAGCCCTCGGGGACTTGACCGATTTTGGTCCGTCCCACGAGATTACGCTTGCTTATAGGTTCGTTACACGCGAACGTTACGATTATAGCAGTGGGGATGAGGTAGCTGGTATCTTCAGCAAAAAGAAAAAAAGAGTTAGGCGACCGTCAAGAAAAATTGATAAGGCTAAGGCAGAGGCAAACAGATTGGCGGCCCAAAAACGCAGGGAACAGCGAAAATTAGAAGTGGAGGCAAATAGAAAGGCTGCAAAAGCCGAGAGATTACGTGCTGCCCAAAAAGCAAAGGCAGAAGCCGAAGAAGCCAAACTTGCACAGCAACAAAATGAAAACCAAGCTGAAATAGAGCCAGTGGAAAAAACTGGGGAAAAGGCAGCAAATGTCAACCAGGCGCTTGCGCAAGCGCTTGCTGAAGAAGAAGCTTATGCAAAACGCCTCGCAGAAGAGAAGGCGAAAGAGAAGACAGAAAACAAAGCAGATCAAAAGAAAGCGGACGTCAACCAGGCGCTTGCGCAAGCACTAGCTGAGGAGGAAGCTTACGCAAAACGCCTTGCAGAAGAGAAGGCGAAAGGGAAAACAGAAAGTAAAGCAGAGCAAAAGGCAGCGGAAGTCAATCAGGCGCTCGCACAAGCACTAGCTGAAGAAGAGGCATATGCAAAACGTCTTGCAGAACAGGCTAAACAAAAAGCCGAGGCCAAAAAGCTCGCCGCTGAACGGGAACGCCAAAGATTACAAAAACAAGCTGAGATG
>Ga0207419_1000492_pt1 | contig 34431 bp, 27 predicted proteins | sample ElkSloMetagenome_4_FD_184723 | JGI IMG/M metagenome (GOLD analysis project Ga0207419, IMG submission 184723) | Hot spring microbial communities from Elkhorn Slough, Monterey Bay, USA - MD2A (version 2) | ecosystem: Environmental > Aquatic > Marine > Intertidal zone > Estuary: Microbial mat ...
TCGGCTCAAGATGCCATGTCAGGGGTAGCGGAAATATATTATTCTATTGATGAAAAGCCTTTTCAACCTTTTGAAAACCCAGTAAAACTGGAGCAGGAAAAAGAATATATCATTAAAAGCTATAGTATAGACCATACCGGCAATGTGGAAGATTTAAACGAACAGAAAATTATCCTTGATTTCACTACGCCAACATCTTCCAATACTGTAGAAGGCACCTACTTTGAGCAAATACTTTCTGGCAAAAATAGCATCAAACTAACAGCCAGTGATGAATCGGCTGGTGTGGCATCCATTTATTACCAACTTGATACTCTTGTAAAAAAAAAGTACTATAAACCGGTAAGCTTAGACCAACTAGAAGAAGGTGATCACCAAATATATTATTACGCAGTGGATAGTCTGGGCAACGAGGAGCCAAAGCAATCCCTTAGCTTTTATATTGATAATACTCCTCCCATCATAACTTCCGACTTACTAGGTGACAGCTTTATTACCAATGGTAAAGAATACTCATCGGGCAGAACAAGAGTGAAATTAACTGCTATTGACAACAAAGCCGGAGTAAAAATTATTTATTATAGCATAGAGGGTGGTGAATACCAGGTTTATGAAAAACCTTTCTTTCTACCGTCCAAGCAAGGTGAAGTAAAAATAAGCTATTATGCAGTAGATCAAGTAAACAATCAAAGTTATCAATCAGCCGGTAGAGATGCTACTTTTACCAGTCCTTACCTCGATTTAACTGCCCCCAGACTATCGCATCAATTCGTAGGAGATACCTACCAGAGCCGGGATACAATTTTCATTAATACTGATACTAAAGTAAAGCTGCAAGGCAATGATAGTGAATCAGGCATGAAAAATATCGTCTACAAATTTAATGGTGCTGTTGATAGCATTTATAATCAACCATTTACCATAAATAAAGCCGGACTGCACGAGATTAATATGATTGGTTACGATAATGTGAATAACAGCAATAGTCATCGATTTTTTGTTAATGTAGATTCGGAAGCGCCAGAAATCACTTCAATTTTTAGCGTAAAACCCTATGATAGTGAAGTGATTGACGGTGAAAAAATACCGATCTTGCCCAGGCAAACGCAAATATTCTTAGCCGCGACTGATGATAAAGTAGGGTTACAGAGTATATCTTATGCAATCAATGGGCAAGAAAAACAGTATTATAACAATGCAATATCTGGATTTGGTGCAGACAAAATTTATCACATAGCTATAGAAGTAATTGATAAGTTGGGCAACCAAAGTACCCAATCAATAAAATTTAAGGTGAAATGAAAAGGGTAATTTGTATAATATTATTATTGTTGCCTTTTTTTGTTACTGCTCAGCAAGTACACGAATTGGAACAAGAATTGGCCAAATATGAAGCTCAAAATGACCCCATTGGTGCCAGTCGCTTACACACCAAACTCGCTTTTACCCATTGGAACCAGGGCAACAACCGCAAGGCCATCGAGCATTTCGAAAAGTCAATGCAATTAAACGATCAAATAGGAAATACAAATGCCATTGCCTCTATCAACTCTTACTTAGGCATAATATACTCTGATATGGGTGAAAATGACAAAGCACTTCAATATTTGCAAAAAGCCCTGCAAATAAAAAAGCAATTCAAAAATAAAAAAGCAATAGTTTCAGAGTACATCAACATAGCAGTGGTTTTCAATCAATCGCAAAATCAAACTAAAGCAATAGATCAACTGCAAGAAGCACTGGTACTGGCCAAAGAAACCAACGATATCAAGTTGCTGAGAAGAGTATATGGAATGCTGGCAGAAAACTACCAGGTGTTGGGTAATAATGAAAAATCAATGCAGTATTATGAGCTTTTTTCGGCACTGGACAAACAAATACAGCAGCAGTATATGGCCTCTAAGCAAGCAGAAGCCAATGAAATGGTAAACGAAGCAGAACTGAGACGAAAGCTGGCAGAATCGGAAAAAACCATGAAAGATGAAGCCTTGCAAAAAACCAGCAAAAACCTGGATCTGGCCATACAAGAAAGTAAAGCTCGACAACTGCAAATAGACCTACTCAATAAAGACAATGAAATAAAGGCATTGGAGATCAAAGAACAGGAAACCAGGTTGAAGCAAGAAGCTACCATGCGCTATGCTTTTATAGCAGGAATATTACTGGTTATTTTAATTGCACTTTTGACTTATCTTGCCTACCGGCAAAAGAAAAAGTCGAATCAATTGCTGGCTGCACAAAACGATGAAATAAACCGGCAAAAAAATAAAATTGAATTCCAGAGCAATGAATTGAAAAAAGCATTTGAGCAAATAAGCGATAAAAATCATAAGATAAACCGAAGTATTACTTACGCCTCTCGCATCCAATCAGCCATGCTTTCCCATTGGGACAAAATCCAATTGTTTTTACCAGAATCTTTCGTCTTTTTCAAACCTCGAGATATTGTGAGTGGCGACTTCTATTGGTTTAGGGAATTGAATCATAATAGTAATAAACTGGCATTGGCAGCAGTAGACTGTACAGGCCATGGTATACCGGGAGCTTTTATGAGTGTAATTGCCAACGAGCAGCTGCACGAAATTGTTGATTTAAAACATTTGGAATCTCCGGAGCAAGTTTTGGCTGAATTACACCACGGAGTACGAAATGCCTTAAAACAAAGCGAAACCAATAATAAAGATGGTATGGATATGGCCTTTTGTACCATTGATATGGAAAACAAGGTACTGGAGTATGCTGGAGCGCGAAATCCATTGATTTACATAAAAAACAATGAGCTTAATCAAATAGCTGGTGATAGAAAATCAATCGGTGGATTTCCTAATGTAGATAAAAAAGAATTTAAAAAACATAAGGTTTCATTGACAGAGCCTACTACATTTTACATTTATTCCGATGGCTTTCAAGATCAATTTGGTGGAGATAAAGGTGATAAATTTATGGTTGAAAAATTCAAGAACCTGCTTTTCGAAATACATCATCTGCCCATTGATGAGCAAGTAAATCAATTGGAAGAAACTTTTCAGCAATGGAAAGGAAGTTACCCCCAAGTAGATGACTTGCTGGTGATTGGATTTAAAATTGGCTAAAGCAACTTTATAAAATTTTACTCTGCTCTAAGAAACCTTGTCAATAGTATCTTATAGCACCTTTGCAATTTAAGGCTGTCCCACAATTTTCACCTGCTTCTTCAAACCTCTTCCAGATAACCGACAATTTGCACAATTTCATTTTATTATATTCATAAACTTATAAAAGATAACTAAAAAATATGAGGTTATTTGCTAATATGAAACTGGCGTTGTAGTTTCGCCTTTTCTAACCACAAATTTTCAATGTTATCATGAGCAATATCTCTTTTGATAATCCCAGACATGCGGTACATGGAAGACAGTTTATGGGCCACCCTGTGGGTTTATATATTTTGTTTTTTACTGAGCTTTGGGAGAGGTTCAGTTATTACGGAATGCGGGCCATCCTTGTTTTGTATATGATATCTACCGCTACAGGTGACAATCCGGGGCTTGGCTGGAGCGAAACTAACGCGCTTGCACTTTACGGATGGTATACAATGCTTGTATATGTAATGTCTATTCCTGGTGGAATTGTAGCTGACAAATGGCTCGGGCAAAAAAGAACCGTATTGATTGGTGGATTAATATTAGTTGCAGGTCATGGTGTTTTAGCCGTAGAAGCAATATGGGCATTCTACCTGGGACTGTTGTTAATTGTGCTAGGCGTGGGAGGATTAAAACCAAATATTTCTACCATGGTTGGCGGATTATATCCTCCGGGTGATGAAAGAAGAGACAAGGGTTTTACAATTTTTTATATTGGTATTAATATTGGTGCACTACTCGCGGCATTAATTGTAGGAGCAGTAGGTGAAACAATAGGATGGCATTATGGCTTTGGTTTAGCTGGCATAGGTATGCTATTAGGCCAGGTTGTATTTATGCTGGGGCAAAAGTTTTTGGTAGGTGTGGGTGAAGCTCCACAAGCTGAATCTGTGATTAAAGCAAATGAACAACCACATTCTGAAAACTTATTCGCGCAAATTTTTCAAAACAAGTTGTCAGCAATTGTTACAATCCTATTGATTGTTTTTGGCTTGATTACAACATTTTTGTGGAGCGTTGGATATGGGTTACTAACCATTGCCTTAAGTTTTGCCGTGGGTGTAATCATGGTAATATATCAAGACCTGACCCCACAAGAAAAAGATAGAACCTCGGTTGTATTAATCTCCTTCCTTATTGTAATTGTTTTTTGGGGTGCATTTGAGCAAGCAGGTGGCTTAATGAATATTTATACCAAACAGAAAATCGACAGATTAACTGATTTATTTACTTTAGATTTAGTATTTTTTGGTCTTTCAGGCGTTTTGTTAATTACGGGGATATATTATTTTATCAGGCAAAAAAAGACTTCGGGCTACCTATTTTCAATAGTAGGAGCATTGGTAGGAGTTGCCTATTATTTGGTGAGAGTAGCCAATTTGTCAGACCCATACTTAATTCCTGCTTCCGTATTTCAATCTGTAAATGCAGCATTTATAATTTTATTCGGTACATTAGTTGCCAATTTCTGGATCTGGTGGCAGCATAAAGGAAAAGAAAGCTCCTCTCTCTTTAAAATGGCTATAGGTACTATTATAATGGGCATTGGATTCATTTTTATGGCCATTGCATCGGAAGAAGCTAGTGCCGGAGTAGGTGCCAAAGGCATGCTCATATGGCTTATCCTGGCTTATTTATTCCACACCATTGGAGAATTGTGTGCCTCTCCAGTAGCATTATCTTTCGTGACCAAAATATCACCACAAAAGTATGTTTCTATCATGATGGGTTTTTACTTTGCTGCTACCGGGTTGGGAAATAAAGTGGCAGGGCTAATTGGAGAAGCGTCTCAAACTGAAAATATTCGTTTGGAAGTAGATATGCCTCAAGATTTGGCAATGGACATAATCTATGAAAATGAACAAGATAGTATTGGTGGCTTCATTGATTTAACTTCAAAAGTAACCATTATAAATAACGAACTTAAATTCTCGGATCATCAAGAGCTAATAAATCAATATTTTAACTTTACTCAGGAAGCAAGAACATCGCTGAAAGAAAGGATGCTCGATGCAGATATAGAAGATGAAGAACGACTAACTGCAACATTTATATTTGATAGAAATATTGATACCGGTCAATTATTTGCCGAAATTGAAATATTTGAACTTGATAATAGACAAGAATTCAGAACATTTGTTTTCATATTTATATTTACAGGTGCTTTCGGTATTCTTTTGTTAATATTCCTGCGTAAACTTAAAAGGCTTACCCATGGTGCGGAAGATAAAAAAGGCACTGCAAATGAAGAGCAGGAAAAATATGAGTTGGGTGATTCGGAAAGATTCAAGAATGATAATTGATATTATCATCTATGTTATTCCAAGAAATAATAAAAAAACCGGTTGATGCCGGTTTTTTTATTATTTACTTTCATCGATTAATATCCCTACTTTATCGAATAATATGGTTTTATTATAATTAACCCATTAGTTTTAGGATAACTAATAGGGTAGGTCTTGTTTAATCTTTGCTATACAAAATATTTAAACGATTAAGCTAAATTGCTATAAATCAGATAATTTTTATAGATAATTTTTATTTTAAAATGTATTTTTTTTAGAATATATTTTGTTTTCCCGAATTTATTAGTTAGTTTTGATTATTATTTTATGAATATTTAATTGTGTTTTCCCAATACATGCAAATCAAATCTCATTATCAGAATATACGCGATAAAGATACGCTTATAGCCTACAAAGGAAAGATGAGCAATAATTTTTTCAATTGCATGCTTTCAGAAGTTGAGGATAAACTGGAATTAGAAAATCCTCCCCTTAAGTTACAAAAGAAAGTGATCAACATAATTATAGAAGTTTTTCAAAATATCCATCATTATCTTAAACACGTTGACGAAAGTCAAACCGATAAAAAAAACACAATTATATTTCTCCTCTGCAAATCAAATAAAGGGTTCACCATTTATGTGGGTAATTATGTTAAAAATGATGCTGTAACTGAATTAAGGGAGAGAATAGATAAAATTAATGAACTTAACTACGATGAGTTGAGAAAATTGTATAGATTTAAACTTGAAAATGAATCGTTTCACGCTGGTGGTGGTGCCGGATTGGGAATAATTGACATAGCCCGTAAATCCGGTACAAAAATAAGTTATAACTTTGAGGTTATAAATACCAGCTATTCTTTTTTTAGTTTAAATATTGCAGTTAATTAATGGAGTTATATAATTTAGAATCTACCAAAAGAACCCCTAAAATCTTATTTAACCCTTCGCAAGAAAGCTTCTTGATTTCTGGCAGGTCAATTCCTGAAAACTCTATCGACTTTTTTAAGCCTGCTATCGATTGGCTATCCGAGTATTTACAAGAACCTCTTGATGAAACAGTATTAGAAGTAAAATTAGAGTATTTTAATACCAGTTCTTCAAAATGCCTGGTAGACATCTTTCGAAAGATAGAAATGCTACATAAAAATGGCAAAAAGGCGGTAATTAAATGGTATTTTGTAGAAGAGGATGAAGATATGCAAGAGTCCGGCGAAGATTTTAAAAAAATAATTAAGGCTCCGGTAGAGTTAATAAAAACAAATAAGTTTTAATTTCCTCATCTTTTTTATAATTTCACAGATTCATATAAATCAACAATCGTGGAAGAACAGCCTGAAAAAGAAAAACCACCTGTATTCAAATCATGGAACCATTGGTATGCTTTAGTTATTGGCAATTTAATTTTTTTAATCCTTTTGTTTTACCTCTTTAGCCGTTCGTTTCGATGAGTATTCTTGATTGGGTAGTACTTTTAGGAACCATAACACTTATCGTGTCATATGGGGTGTGGAAAAGCCGCGGTAGTAAAAATATTGAAGGGTACCTGCTGGGCAATAAGCAAATGAAATGGTGGACCATCGGCCTATCTGTAATGGCTACCCAAGCCAGTGCTATAACTTTTTTGTCTACTCCAGGTCAGGCATTCGATGATGGCATGCGATTTATACAACTTTACCTTGGCCTGCCTATTGCGATGGTCATATTATCAATTACTGCCATTCCAATATATTATCGGCTCAAAGTATATACAGCTTACGAATACCTTGAAACACGTTTTGATATCAGGGCCCGAAGTTTAGCAGCCTTTTTGTTTTTGATTTCAAGAGGGTTAGCAGCTGGTATTACCATTTACGCACCTTCGCTGATATTGAGCACTATATTGGGTTGGCCGCTTTATTACACTAACGCGATTATAGGTGCACTAGTCATCCTTTATACCGTATCTGGTGGCACACAGGCGGTGAGTCAAACACAAAAATACCAAATGATGGTAATGATTGGTGGCATGGCCGTGGCCGGCGTTATGGTACTTCAATTGTTACCACAAGACGTAGGGTTTTCAAATGCTATGCACATTGCCGGTAATATGGGTAAGCTTAACCTACTTGATTTTTCATTTAATTTTGAAGATCGCTATAATATATGGTCGGGTATTATTGGTGGTTTATTTCTAGCTTTATCTTATTTTGGCACTGATCAGTCGCAGGTACAAAGGTATCTTACCGGTAGTTCAATAAAAGAAAGCAGGCTTGGACTTATCTTCAATGGCTTGGTAAAAATTCCCATGCAGTTTCTTATCCTGCTAGTAGGTGTGCTGGTTTTTGTATTCTATCAATTTGTTCAACCGCCGGTTTTTTTTAATCAGGCTGCTTACGCATTAGTGGAAAATAGTGATTACCAACCACAGCTGAATGAAATTGAAGAAGAACACACACAAGTTTTTAACCAAAAACGAGAGCAAATTTATCAATTGATGCAGGAGGTAGAAAAAGGAGAAGCAAACCCTACTACTCAAAGCAAGATCAATGCCCTTGAAAAGCAGCAAGAAAACATAGAAAATAAAGCTGCCGGCCTGGTAAAAACGGTAAATCCTGATGCAGAAGATGAAGACACAGATTACGTTTTTATCAGCTTTGTAATTAAATATCTTCCAGAAGGCGTGGTGGGTTTGTTGCTAGCAGTAATATTTTCCGCGGCCATGTCGTCTACAGCTGGAGAGTTGAACGCCCTGGCATCTACCAGCACCGTAGATATTTACAAAAGAAGCATTAAAAAAAATGGATCGGAAAAGCATTATCTCACGGCTTCACGTTTGCTTACTTTGATGTGGGGTATTTTGGCCATAGCATTTGCTACCTTCTTTTCATTATTGGACAACCTGATTGAAGCTGTAAATATAATCGGTTCTTTATTTTATGGTACCATTTTGGGCATATTTCTAGTGGCTTTTTATATCAAAAGAATAGGCGGCACAAGTGTATTCATTGCTGCAATTATAGCTGAGATAATAGTAGTTTCCTTTTTCGTGCTTAATATGCTGGAAATAGTCGCTATAGGTTATTTGTGGTACAATGTAATTGGTTGTATCACAGTAGTTATTTTGAGTTTTATATTTCATTTATTTACACTTGCCAATAATAAAAGCAATTGATGATAGACTACGAAAAACAACATAAAACTAAAAAACGAAATGCTGAATTTGGTTATGCAATGGTTTGGTTTTTTTGCTTGCTGTTAATTATCGTATTACCGATAATACTAAACATGGGTACTTCCCTACTCCAATATGTATTGGCTGCAGGGGCAGTATTTGCAATGATAATTAAAGTATATCATGGTATACAAAAAAGTGAGTAATTATAATTTGTATTACTATCATTCCCTCTTATAGCTTTTGACTGTTTGCTCAATTCCTTCTGGGTAAAGTGTAGGCTTCCAGTTAAATGCTTTCTGAAACTTCGTGCTATCAAAGAGGTAATCCTGTTTATTTTGGTACAGCATTTCCAAAGACTCCTTTATCATTGGATTAAACAAAGCCATAACCTTCAAAAAGCCCAACGGAATAACTCTATACTTAGGTGCTACTTCAAAAGCTTCTGCGGTTTTATGTATAAATTCTTTACCGGTAAGCACATCATGGTCGCTGGGCAGATGCCAAACCTGACCATAAGCTGAATATGTATTACCCAATAAAGCGGTGGCTTTACCGGCGTCAGGAGTATAGGTATAGCTGTGTTTTGCTTTATCATTCAGCATATACATGGCATTTTTACCTTTGGCAAAGTTTTCAAACACGATAGCCGAAATCATACTTGCGGGTGTATTGGGACCGTAAAAATCAGCCGACCTGGCAATTAAAGCTTTCAAGTTGCCTCGTTCTACTTCTGCCATTAACATATCTGCCACATATGCTCTCACCTTGCCTTTTTTGCTTATAGGCTTCTGTACTGTATCTTCTGTCATCCAGCCATCCACCTTGCCATACATATATACATTATCGAAAAACACCAGCTTTGCCTGATGTTTCTTACAGGCATCCATTACATTTTGCATAATTATCGGCCATTGCTTTTGCCATATTTTTGCCTTGTAGGTTATTCCCACTGTCAAATAAACCACTTCACTTCCTGCCACTGCCTTTTCTGTTTCATTGGCATTAAGTAGATCAGCAGCAAACAATTCGTCGGAATTATTAACACTCTTTGGGTTTCTGCTTACTAACCTGATGTTACGGGTATACTGTAAAAGTGATTTGGCTAGTTCGTTTCCAATTATTCCATTGGCTCCTAAAATAGTTTGTTTCATTATACTTAGCTTTAAATGATTTCTTACCCAAATCTACTTTTTGTCATGAAATTATGCTAAGTAAATTTTATCAAATAAGGATTTTTATACCTGAATTTGTAATTTTATATGATGAAATATTTTATTAACAAACAAATCAGTATTCTTTGTGCAATTATCGCTCCCGAGGAATGGACAACACGCTAAACCACTTGAATAAACCTTATATGGGAAAAATAATTACCAGTCAATTTCTGGTTTATTTTTTTCACGCAAGTATTGGTTGGTTTTACTAAAATGGCGGTTACCCAAAAAGCCTCTATTAGCAGAAAAAGGTGATGGATGAGCAGAAGTAAGCACCAGGTGCTTTGATCGGTCAATAACGTCACCTTTGCGTTGAGCATAAGCGCCCCATAATAAAAACACCAAATTTTCTTTTTCCTCACTCAACACTTTTATTACCTCATCTGTAAATACTTCCCAGCCTTTGTTTTGATGAGAGCCAGGGCTATTGGCTCTCACGGTAAGGGTGGCATTCAGCAGTAAAACGCCCTGTGTGGCCCATCTTTCCAGATTGCCGGTGGCAGGTATTTCTTTTCCCAGGTCTGCTTTTATTTCTTTAAAAATATTGACCAGCGATGGTGGTGTATTGATACCTTCATTTACTGAAAAACAAAGACCATTGGCTTGCCTCTTGCCATGATAGGGGTCTTGCCCTATAATTACAACTTTTACCTCTTCAAACGAACAATAATTAAATGCATTAAAGATGTATTTGCCTGGTGGATAAACCGTTGCAGATTGATATTCGTCTTTTACAAATTGAACCAGTTTTACAAAATAATCTTTTTCAAATTGCGCTTCTAAACGCGACTTCCAGGAGTCTTCTATTTTTACATTCATAGGAACTATTGATTGTATAATTTTACAGAGCTTTGGATCTTTTGCTATCTAATCCACAAATTTAAAACTTATTATAGTTGATAGTCGTTAATAGGTAAAAAATCGCTAATTGTATGGTGACAGCAATCACTGAAGGAATTAAAGTAACAGTAGAAACCGAATATCAACCTGATTATTCCAGCCCAAGGCAATTTCATTATGTCTTTACCTATCGAATCACCATTGAGAACAACAGCAATTATACCATTCAATTGCAAAGACGCCATTGGTTTATCTCCGATAGCAACAATGTAGTAAAAGAAGTGGAAGGTGAAGGGGTAGTAGGTCAACAACCCGTTTTAGAATCGGGGCAATCGCATCAATATGTATCCGGCTGTAATTTAAAAACGGGCATGGGCAAAATGACCGGAACCTTTACCATGGAAAAAATTCTGGATGGTAAAAAATTTCAAGTAAAGATACCCGAATTTATTTTAGTGGTACCTTACCTTCTCAATTAAATAATCGCTTATTTATGCAATCAATAAGATTTGCTGCAAGATATCTTTCCTATTATCTAAAAGCTGTAGATGAGCATTCGTTGCACTCACCTTTAATTTATGACCTTTACCACAACGTTATACAAAATGAATTATTAAACCCCTATTACGCGTCAATAGAAAATGAAAGAGATTTTTTACTAGCAATCGATCAAGCCATTGAATTAAATGATTTAGGCGCTGGTACATCTAATGCCGTGTTGAAAAGCAGAAAAATAAGTGATATAGCTCGTAAAAGTATTGCACCAGCCAAAAAGAGCCGGCTATTACATCGCCTTATAAACTATTGCAAGCCTAACACTGTGCTGGAACTGGGCACTTGCCTGGGCATAAATACTCTATACTTAGCACTAGAAGAGACCATCTCAGAAGTTTATACTTTTGAAGGGTGCCACAATACGGCTACTGTTGCAAAAAATTTGTGGCAAAAGTTTGACTTTGCCAGCAAGATCAATCTAGTTGAAGGAAATATTGATAACACCTTGCTTCACCTGATATCCGAGTTAAAACAAATTGATTTTGCTTTTATGGACGCAAATCATACTTACGAAGCCACGATGGAATACTTTGAAGCAATAGAAGAAAAAGTACATCATCAATCTATGGTGGTAATTGATGATATTCACTGGTCTTCGGGCATGCAAAAAGCCTGGAAAGAAATAAAACAAAGAGATAGTGTTTTTTTGAGCATCGATTTATTTCATGTAGGCATTATTTTGTTTAAGCCCCTATATATTAAGCAACACTACATACTAGAATTCTAAATTTCTATTTATCATTGAACTTAAAATCATTGTCCGGAAATTTAATAGTAAAATTTGAGCCCTCTCCCAGACGGGTTTCCAGGGAAATGTCACCATCTAATTTCGAAATTGTTTCTTTTACAATATACAGACCTAACCCGGAACCAGATGAACTTTCAGAGCCGCGATAAAACATATCAAATATTTTAGTTTTATGCTCTATTGGAATTCCAGGCCCATTATCTATTACGCTGATCATGTGATTATCATCTTCCTTTTTATACTTTACTTTAATATAAGGATGAGCAACCCTAAGATTATGATATTTGATTGCATTGCTTATGAGGTTACTAAGTACAACTTTTATTCTTGACCTATCGGAAACAATTACAGAACCTTCACCATCATATCCAATATTTATCTTTTCGGCACTATCCATAAAACCCAGGTCTTCTTTTAGTTCTTCCACTAGTTCTTTCAAGTCAATATCTTCCGGTATCACCTCTAGCCTACTGTTGCGAGAATAGTTAATTATATCGCCAATGAATTTGTCTAATTTATGAATACTTTTTTGCATGTTGGTCAGGTATTCTAAATGATGCGGTTCTTTCTCATCCATTTTCACCAGATTTATTAAACCCAATACCGAAGCCAGGGGTGCCCGAAGATCGTGAGAAGCACTATAGACAAACCTGTCTAATTCCGAATTTGTCTTTTCTAGTTCCTTATATTTATTTGTGAGTTCTACTTCAGCTATTTTTCTATCGGTTACATCTCTCTGAATAGAAATATGGTGAGTTGTTATATTATTTTCATTTACAATAGGGACAATACTAAAGTTTACCCAAAATATTGAACCGTCTTTGCGGTAGTTTACAATTTCCGCATGAGCTGATATCTTTTTCACCAAAGCTCTTCGTATTTTTGCTAACTCTTCTCTACTAGTTTTAGGCCCATGCAAAATCCGATGCGTTACTCCCAATACCTCTTCCCTTGAGTAACCTGTCATTTTGGTGAAGGCACTATTTACGTATACGATTTTCGAGCCTTCATCGCTTAAAGAAGATTCTGTAATAATAACTGCGTCATTGGTATTTACAACTACTGACTCCATCAAACGTAGGTATTCTTGATGTTTTTTACGAACTGATATGTCCGTTATAGTAGCCATGAAGCCTATTAAAGAGCCGGAATCATCCCAAATGGCATCGCTTTTTAAATGAACAGGAATAACTTTTCCCGTTTTGCTTATTAAGCTTAATTCGCCCTGCCATGCATTGCCGTCTTTTACTGTATTGAATATTTCTTCACCTTTAGCTTTATCTTCATATACAGCAAAAATGCCACCTTCATGGTTTAGTTCCTCCTGCTTGTAACCCAGTAATTTTAAGTAACTTTTGTTTGCATATAATAATTGGCCACTACTATCAGATATTCTTATAGCATCACTTGAGCTTTCTAAGGCTTTGGACATACGAATAAGTCGTTCCTCATACAGCTTACGTTGAGTTATGTCTTGTATCGTACCATACAAACGAATGGTTCTATGTTGAGCACGAATAGGTTTACAAGTACATCTTACCCATTTTTTATTATTTTTTGCCGAAGTAAAAGGCAATTCCAGATCATATGCTTCTCCTTTCTCAATAGCATTTTTTAAGGCTTCTTCCAGTTTATTTATTCCAGGTTTATCATAAAAAGTTAACCCGTTTTCTATATTTACATCAAAAGTTTCCGGCACTTCATAAATATGGTATACTTCCTCCGTCCAAGTATTTTGGCTGGTAATTAAATCTATTTCCCAACCACCTACTTTCATTGACTCTTGAGTTTCCACCAGCAATTTTCTTATTTTCTTGCTTTCAGAAATATCCCTTATTGAAGTTACAATAAGTACACCATCACCATGGCCTCTTTCCAACAATACAGAAGAAACGAAACCTTCAATTAATGAGCCGTCTTTACGCTGAAAAGTTAATTCACCCTCAAAGTTTTTATGAGATTTAATTTGCTCTTGATATTGCTCTTTTACCGTAACTCTTTGTTCAATGGGAAAAACTGCAAAAAAGTTTTGAGTAGCAATTTCACTGGGTGGATAACCAAAAGTTTCGCAATAGGTCTTATTTACTTTTATGATATCCCCTTTACTATCGGTAACTATTAAACCAACGGAAACTGAATTAAAAACGCTTCGCAAAAGTTTTTCACTATCAGCAAGCTCACTTCTCAAATTCATTTCATAAGTAATGTCTATGAATGCCATGCTAAAAGTCATTTGATTGGCAACATTAACAATAGGAGAATAATATAAATGTAAGTAATGTTTCTCACCACGATAATCTTCAATGGTGTGATACACTTCAAAATTATTTCCTTTACTTGCTTTTTTTATATCGCTATGAAGTATTTGTACAAATTCACTTGTTATAAAGTCCAACAAGTTATCTTTTAGATGAAAAGTGTTTTTGAAACATTTACGTATAAACTGCTGTGCTTTTTTATTAAAAGCTAAAACGATAAAATTCTTATCAATTAAAATAGAGGCGTGTAACTTATTATTTAAAAGAGCCTGAATATTCGATTCCGATTCAACTAGCATTCTGTCTTTACTTTCCAGGGCCTCGTTAGCTGCTTTTAACTCCCCGTAAGCTATTTGAAGTTCTTCATTAGTAGCCTGTAGCTCTTCGTTTGATGTTTCAAGTTCCTCATTAGACGACTGCAATTCTTCATTGGTCGACTGCATTTCCTCATTTAAGGACTGCAATTCCTCATTACTGGTTTCTACCTCTTCAATATAGGTTTGCAAGTTTTCTTTTGTTATCTCCAGATCATGCTCAAGCTCTTTTATTCTATTGCCTTCGTCTTCAGGTTGTAAATTTATTTTGTTAATCTCCAATGACTCTTGTAAATCAAAATATTCAAATATTAAAACATAATATTCAATATAGTCTTCCACCATTACTGGTTTTACAACTAACCTTAAAAAATATATTTTATCAAATAAGCTATATTTTTTTATTTTAGCTTTTACCTCGCTATCTTCCTTTAAAGCTTTTGATATTATATTTCTAATATCAAATTGCAAATCCTTATGAGCCATTTTAAGAATATTCAAATTTATATTCCCTTCCGAAAGACTTAAGAAATCTCTTGTATTTCCTTTTACTTCTTTTACTTCCATATGCTCATTAATAATAACATATGGATACTCATAGGTATTAAATATCGTATCTTTAATATGATCGTGTAATGATTTTGGCTTTTCAGTCTTTACATAGTTATTATGTACTTTTGAATTTTGATGAAAAGCAAAAGAAAGATTGGGTAAATCACTTGAATATCGCTTTTTAAACAACTTGTGCTTGCTATCAATAACAGAAAATAAATTGCTGAAATGACCAACGGACTCAGATTTACCAAGAAATAAAAAGCCATTATCTTGCAAAGCATAATGAAATATTGGCATTATCTGTTTTTGCAAATTGAGACCAAAGTAAATAAGAAGATTGCGACAACTTATAAGATCCAATTTAAGAAATGGAGGATTAGATATAACATCATGTTTGGAAAACAAAACCATGCTTTTTATTGACTTTATTAATTCAAAGTCATTTTCTTTTTTCAGAAAGAAGGCATCTTTAATATCTTTTGAAACATTTTCCAGTGCTTGTTCAGCATATACTCCACGTCTAGCAATAGCTATCGCTCTATCATCAATATCAGTTGCAAATATTTGTATTCTATATTCGTTAATTTTATTTCCTAAAACACTATTGAGAATAATAGCTATGGAATAAGGCTCTTCTCCAGTAGCACAGCCAGGAATCCAGATTCTAATGGTAGAACCAGGCTCTTTTTTACTTATCAATTTTTCTATTTGTTCTTCTAAAACATGAAAAGAGTCCTTATCCCTAAAAAACGCAGTTACACCAATTAAAACGGTACTTAATAGTGCATCCAATTCCTTCGGGTTTTTTTCAACTACCGACAAGTACTTTTCAATCTCTGTTATATTCAGCACTGAAAGCCTTTTTTCTAGTCGTCTTGAAAGCGTGGCATGTTTATAATTGGTGAAATCAGTACCCGTGCGTTTTGTCAATAAACGGTATACTTTCGACAGGCCATCTGAATTATCAATTAAATGTGAGTTTATTGATTGGTCAAAACCACTCTCCCCTTTAATTATTTGTTTAATTCTTTTGGCTAAACTATCTGGCGGCTCAACTATATCAATTATTCCCGTCTCTAAAGCTGCTACAGGCATACCGTCGTATTTAGCTGTGCGCGGTTCCTGCACCATCGTCACGCCTTTGTTCAATTTTATAGCTCTAATGCCAACAGCACCATCGGAACCAGTACCAGATAATATAATGCCTATCGCATTGTTTCCGTACCACTCTGCAATAGAATTAAATAGTATATCTACCGAAGGCTTTGGACCTACTTTTGAAGCAACGCTTTTAAGTTTTAAAACCTTACCGTAAATTGTTACCTCGTTAGCTGATGGAGTAATATAAACGGTGCGATTGTTTATTTTCATGCCGTCCTTTATCTCTACTACCGCTAAGTTTGTTTCGCGACTTAGTAGCTGGGTAAGCATACTTTTATAAGTTGGACTCAAATGCTGGGCAATAATAATTGCCAGATTATTAATATCGTTAGGAATATTTGCTAATAAAATACTAATTGCCTCTAACCCACCAGCCGACGCTCCAATACCTACCACATACAGCGACTCAGAAGTCTTATTGTCTTTTTTAGTGTTCATAGTTCAGTTCAAGTTTAATAGCTCCTTAAGGAGAAACCTTAAAAATAGTTGTCGTTCAATTTCTATATCCAAATTAATGTATTTGATAATTTAATCAAACGATATTTTTTATTCTTTGTAAAATAATATAATAAATTTGCTAACCTTCAAATAAATACTTTTTTAACACAAATAAATAAAGTTCATATGTTCTCAAATGAAGATTTAAAGCAACTACAAAATAAAAATATTGATCAAAGTACCGTAGAGGCCCAGTTAGAAAGATTTAAAAAAGGATTTCCTTTTACCAGAATAGAACGAGCAGCTACACCTGGTAGAGGAATTCTCCAAATGAGTGAAAACGAAATCAATCAAATAGTAAATAACTATGAAAAGCAGCAAAAGCAGCTTGAAATTTTAAAATTTGTGCCAGCCTCTGGCGCAGCCAGTAGAATGTTTAAAGATCTCTATGCTTTTTTAAATGTAGCCGCTAATCAGGATAGCGATGAAGCTCATCGTCAATTGAAAGAGGAGGATCAATTTAAAACTGTTAACCATTTCTTTAAGAATATTGAAAAATTCGCTTACTATCAAGATTTGAAAAATAAGCTACAAGAAAAAAACATCCATCTTGAAGAAGCAATGCTACGACATGATTACGGGATAATACTCAGTACACTTTTAGATGACCAGGGGTTAAACTATGGGAATCTCCCCAAAGCTTTATTACAATTTCACAAATATGAAAATAGCTCCCGTACTCCGGTAGAAGAACATTTGGTGGAAGGAGCAAAGTATGGAATGTCGGCCAATAATGAAGTTTATATCCACTTTACAGTATCTCCGGAAATACAACCAACTTTTATGGAGCATGTGAAAGCGGCTATGCCAGCTTATGAGGATAAATTTGGTGTAACATATGAAATAAGCTATTCAATTCAAAAACCTAGTACCGATACCATCGCGGCAACCCCTGGCAATGAGCCCTTTCGTGAAGAAGATGGCAGCATGCTATTTCGACCTGGTGGGCATGGTGCTTTGCTGGAAAATATTAATGAATTTAGCCACGACCTCATTTTTATTAAAAATATAGACAATGTAGTGCCTGATAGACTTAAACCCGATACTTACAAAAATAAAAAACTTTTGGCTGGAATACTTCTGGATGTACAGCAGCAGCTATTTAAGTATCAACAGAAGTTTACCCTTTCTGCAGAGCCAACAGATGAGGACATTAACCAGGCCTTACAATTTATTGAAAACAAATTAAATGTACAGCCAGGTAGTGGTGTATCAGACAGAAAGGAAAAAATTGGCTTTATTCAAAGCAAACTCTACCGTCCTTTGCGTGTATGTGGAATGGTTAAAAATGAAGGTGAACCAGGCGGTGGACCCTACTGGGCTCGTAATAGCGATGGCAGCATAAGTTTACAAATAGTAGAAAGCTCTCAGGTAGACATGAATAATGAAGAACAAAAAAATATATTCAATAATGCCACCCATTTCAATCCGGTGGATATTGTATGCTCTGTGAAAAATTTTAAAGGCATCAAGTACGACTTAACCAAGTTTATTGACCCAGAAACAGGCTTTATTTCAAAAAAGTCAAAAGATGGTAAAGAATTAAAAGCATTGGAACTTCCAGGCCTTTGGAATGGTTCTATGAGTGATTGGAATACTCTATTTGTAGAAGTTCCAGTCATTACTTTTAACCCTGTAAAAAAGGTTAATGATTTACTTAGAGATACTCATCAATAAATTACAAATGTTGTAAATACATTTATTTTAATTTATTTTTAAATGAGTATATTGGTTAAATTTATGAGAATTTTTAACTGATAATGTTTGCAAATTACGTTTTTTGTAATTAACATTACAGCAGTTGTTTAGTATTATTCCCATTTAATTTTTAATTTTTTAAATATGCTGGAATATGTAAAAACCGTTCTTCAAAAAGTAAGCTTTAACGACACGCTATTTAGAAAAGAGTTATCAAAATCATTAAAATGGCTATCAGAACAAGAACGTGCTGAACTACAAAAATGGATTAGTCGCACTTATGGCAGCGTTTACAAAAACGTGTTTGCTGAAAGCCAAATAACAGAAGATTTGCTTCGTTAAAGACAGTAAATGTATTATAACCCCCGGCTTACAAGCAGGGGGTTTTTATTTGCCCCCCAATCTATTTTATTTATATCTTTATACAAAAATTGACTCCCACTGGTATGAAGATCTATTTAATATCCTTGATGCTGATAATGTGCCTGATTGCATGCAAAAAAAATGACAATAACCAAAAAAATAAAGAAATACCTAGGGATACGATTGTTTATTTAAATAATAAAAATTTACAATTAGGTGTTGACTTATATGGGGGTGCTTTTATCAGTTTAAAAATAAATGAAAGTGAGATCAATCCTTTCACCTGGCAATTGACTAAAGCACAAATGCCTGAAAACAACAAAGATGGTGCTGTATTTCAAGGGCACTTCCTATGCCTAGGCAGATGGGGAAAGCCTTCAGCAGGAGAAATAAATGCCGGTATTCCTCACAATGGAGAGCCAGCCAATAGCCTTTGGCAATTGCAAATACAAGAAGAAGGACAGCTGCAAATGAAGAGTGATGCCCCACTGGACGGTTTATCGGTTGTGCGAAAAATAGCAATTCATACTCAAGCGCCTCTCGTATTTGTAAATGAAAATGTAACAAATAATTTAACCATCGGCCGCATTTACAACCTAGTTCAGCACTCCACATTAGGCCCGCCTTTTCTGGATACCAGTTTAGTGGTTAATAGCAATGCCGGATCCGGATTTTTACAGCAGCATGCTTTACCAGACCCTTCAACATTTTCCTATAAGTGGCCCCTTGCTGAATTGGATAGTTTAAAGCCTCCAATTGACCTGCGCAAAACAGTAAATACAAATTATGTAACAACTCACGTGTTTGAAAATGATGTAGAACTGGCCTGGGTAACCGCGTTTTCACCCACGCACCAATTGCTTTTGGGCTATTGCTGGCGTAAAAATGATTATCCCTGGCTTAACATTTGGAATCATTTTGAAAATGAAAGGCCAATGGCAAAAGGATTGGAATTTGGTACCACGGGTATAGGTGCTGACTATGAAAACCTATTGGCTCATGACACAAGATTTAAAGGTAACAACTCTTTTGAATTCATAGATGCAGGTGCTAGAGTAGCAAAGAACTACTACATGTTCATGTTCAAAACTCCTGATAATACTAAAAATATTAAAGAGGTTGAAATTAATAACAACATGCTATTAATTCGCGATCAAAATAAAATCTTAGCTGAATTTAATTTAAAAAATTTTAACCAGTTACAATAATTAAAGTATGAAAAACTTGATATTCATTTTACTCGCGCTGCTAATTTTTACTACATGTAAAAAAAGCACTGAAAAGACAATAACAATATCCAACACCGGCACTGTTGACCTTGAGAGCCATGTAATTACTATTTCCAGAACCCAATTTAATAACGTTGTCGAAGATAAAATACCTCTTCTGCTTAGCCAGGATGATACATTGGTATCGCAAACAGATGATATAGACCTTGATGGCGATTGGGATGAACTATCGTTTTTGATCACGCTGGCTGCCAAAGAGCAAAAAGAAGTGGCAATCCGTTGGAGTGAAGCGGCTGAATACCCAGCATTTAAACCCCGCACCAATATTAGATTTGCCAAAAAAATGGAGGACGGTATTTTTGAGGAACTGGACACAGAAATACGTCCCGCGGATCATACTAAAGCAAACCCTACGGTGCATTATCAAATGGAAGGACCTGCCTGGGAGAATGATGTAATTGGTTTCAGAATGTATTTCGATCCTCGAAATGGTTTTGATATTTTTGGCAAAACCACTGAAAGTATAGTTTTAGACAAAGTAGGTATCGAAGGAAACTATCATGAATTGCAAGACTGGGGTATGGATATTTTAAAAGTAAACAATTCATTAGGTGCCGGAGCCTTGGCTCTAATGTGGCAAGATAGTCTTTATAGGTTGGAGGAAACTAAAGAAGCTTCATTTCGGAAAATCACTGAAGGGCCGGTGCGATCAATATTTGAATTAAATTATACTGGTTGGTCGATTGGGAATAAAAATATTAAACTTAGACAAAGAATTACAATAGAAGCCGGTGACCCCTATTATCAATCAGAAGTTTGGTTGGAAGGTCATCCCGAGAACGCGAAGTTAAGTACTGGCATAGTAAATATAAATTCTGACACTGCTTATCATTTAGACGAGGCAAGCTACGAAATACTAGCCACCCATGACAATCAGGCTTTTGCAGGAGAAAAGCTAGGTATGGCATTACTTATAGCAAAAAAATACAATCCTGAGTATATGCAAGTACCCAATAAGGGAAAAGGAATTACGCAGACCTATGTGCTAAGTATGGACTTAATTGACCAGCCGGTAAGGTTTTATTTCATGGCTGGCTGGGAAATTAATAACAAACAATATGCTGATCGCGAATACTTTTTAGCTAAAACAGAAAAAGAAGCTATAAGATTAAGCAGTGAGCCGTCAATATTATTTAATTAACTGCCCATTGCCAGGCATGCTCAAAATTTACTTTATCTTTTAATTCAAGTAACTGAGGCTTTGAGTTTTGTTGATCATCTACTGGATAATTATGCAATATATTTGATCCGGCGCTCTTTGTTTTTGTCTTACAGATAGTTTTTCTTTCCATCCGTACATTTGGGCTTTTCCAACATGGTTGGATATTAAATTTACTCACTTCTTTCCACTAAGTATTTTACGTATTTCCACCGGCATTTATTTAAAATTAATTGCATTAAGTATAAATTTGCTGCAAAATTCACTGATAGCTTAAATATAAATGAATAACAAACCTTACGCCCTCATCACAGGTGCGAGTCTTGGCATAGGCAAGGCTTTGGCTTATGAACTTGCCAGCAGAAATATTAATTTATTATTAATTGCTTTACCAGGTAAGGAATTAGATTATTTGGTTACGGCAATTCAAAATAATTACCAAATAGAGGTTCATCCATTTGCCATAGATTTAATAAGTGAAGACCCGGGAAAAAAAATTGTGGAATGGGTAAATGAAAATAATTACTCAGTTAATATTTTGATCAACAATGCTGGAATGGGTGCTAATGGCATGTTTGAATATGGGGATCTGGACTATTATTATAAAATGATAAAACTCAACACCATGGCAATTACAAGCCTCACCTATCATCTTGTTCCCAAATTGAAAGCGCACGATGAGGCTTTTATATTAAATTTAAGCAGCATAGAAGCCTTTATGCCTCTACCATATAAAGCAATTTATACGGGTACCAAAAATTTTATTTATGCTTTCTCTTTATCATTAAGAGAAGAAATGAAGCATTACAATATTAAAGTGAGCGTACTCTGCCCCGGACCCACCATTACTAACCGAGGCGGACTCATGAGAATAAAAGCACATGGAAAGAAGAGTAAAATAATGGTGCTGTTAGCCAAACAAGTAGCCAAGATAGCCATTAGGCAAATGTTTAAATCAAAGGGAATTATAATCCCTGGCACAATGAATTATATTATGGCTCACATAAGTAGTTCTCTTCCTACTAAATTTCGCATGCGATTGTTAGAAAAAATGTTTCGGGTGCTTCGTACCAAAGAAACTGTAACCTAGTTAACATTATTAATTAATGTTGAGTCGGTGCTATAAACGTTATTTTGAGGGTTTACATCAGGAATGTCTTTATCTCCTAATATCGCCCTGTCAATCTTCTTATCTGTTAATAAATTGACTGCAATTTGCCCATCATTATTTTTCCAGATTTCAATATTTTTTTCAATTACTTGAGAAGAACCATCAGCATACAAAACTGTAAGCTTAACAGGTACAGGAATCACACCTACCTTCTTTATGATTATCTGATGATCTTCGATTTTCTCAATGGCCAAATCAGGATAACCAAATTCAAAAAAAAGAGGATTCCATAGCCAGCTCAAATCTTGACCAAGGCAATCTTCTATGGTGTAAAAAAAGTCATAAGGAGTGGGGTGCTTGCCATGCCAGCGATCAATATATTCCTGTAATATGTATTGAAACTGTTCCTTGCCCAGCAGGCTTTCCAACATACTATAAGCCATAAATGGCTTGAGAAAATATTGAGTAGGTAGATTGTTTTCAATCACATAGGTAGATGATGCCATCAGGGGCATATCCTTGGATCGTCCCACAAACTTGCTGTAAATTTCAGAAATACTATACGGTAAAAATGGTTCATCGATCAACTTATCAGCTATGTAAAAAGCCCATCCTTCATCCATCCAGATGCAGTTTTTTTCATTGATTCCCATGTAAAATGGAAAGTAATTATGAAATAATTTATGAGCAACCATGCTTTTGAAGAAAACCTCATCTTCAAAAAAGCTCATATTGGTAATCATGGGATACTCCACTGCCAGTGTATTTACCGGCAACCCGTTGAAAATTGTCGCTTTATCAAATGGAAATGGATATCCAGGCAACTCGCTGGAGAAAAACTTCACGCTTTTTTTGGCCAGTTCTGTTTTACCTGCAAATCCTTTGTTTTCAGGGTGATACACAATTTCCAGAAATGTACGCTTGCCTGATCCCGGGGTGGCTTTTATGGAACCTGCTTCCCAGGTATGGTCAGTAGCCATGCCAAAAGCAAAATCTGTTACATCAGAAGCCGAAAAATGCCATAATTTACTTTTACTTTTTTTACCCGATGAAGATACAGGACCTTCCAGAATAGTTACAACTTCATCGCTTGTTCTGGCCAATTGCAATCTTTGCCTTACTTCAGGAGGATAAACTTCCTCTTCATTCATAACTTTACCGGTTCCCCATAGCATGTAATTTTCAGGGGCTGTGATATACACATCATAATTGCTAAAGTCGTTGTAAAAATCTTGTATTCCTGCGTAGGTAATTATATTATCCCATCCGGCAATATCGTCATACACCGCTACCTGCGGATACCACAAGCCAATAAAAAAAGCTCCATCTTTATAATATCCCATTTTTCGATGCTGACTTTGTTCAGGAATTTTCAACTGCCAGACAATATCAATTGTTGTGGTATTCCCGGGCAATAGGTTCTCTTGCAAATTTACAATTAGGTTACTGCCTTCCAGCATTACTTTAGCAGGTTGTAATGGCTGATTTTCCGCTATGTATATTTGCTTGTCAATAGCCATTTTTTTTAGATATACGCCATCATGTAAATCTCTCTTATCGATTTGTACATTGCGAATCGCCCCATTTTTATACAAATTTTGATATAGCTTTAGAGTAATTTCTTTCAACGTGTCAGGGCTTTGGTTAAAGTAGGTTATGGTAGCCTCGCCCACAAGCATTTTATTATCCACATCAATGGTGGCATAAATTTTATACTCCGATCTATTCTGCCAATAATTTATTCCCTGCATACCGGTTCTACTACGTGTTTTTTGATTTATGGCTTTTTGGTAGTCGATACATTCAAATATCTGAGCCGTTGCCATATTGGAAATTAATAAAATAATAAATATCAATTTTTTCATCTCTATAATGTTTATTATAGCATAAAATTAATAATAATCCTGTAATTTATTAATTATTTTGGTATGATTTAATAATCAGATATTACCTGAATATCTAAGCCGAATTCTACTGAAATTTCATCATGTACTCTTACCATGCCGAGAAATTTGGTAGGAGGAGTTAAATCAAAATCTGTTATATCAAAATCATGATTTCCTACAAAATAATTTTTGCCGCCTACCTCTTTGAGGTAAACAGGTACTTTATATATATTTTGCGCTCCTGCCATATGAAAATTCAATTCGGCTACTCCAAATTGACCATTTTCACCTGGTTTTTTATTAGGGTATAACCGAAGAAGTTCGATGATCACATGCGGGTGGGATTGGTATTTTAACAGATCCTGCAAATCATTATTCATTACTTTGTTGCCACAATCAAAGCTAGCGACTTGCAGACGAAGTTTTACATCGTTTAATTTAATACTGTTGTTTTGTTGTTGCCAGGATACCTTCATGGTATCTACGGGAAATTTGCCATGATAATTACAAGTAAATTTATTGATGTTGGTTTGACCAATTATATTTAAATAGCTATTGTCTCCCACTGCTACTTTAATAGATTTAAAAGAAACGTATTCTGACCTAAATACAGCAGAAGAAAAGAGAAAAAATATTAATATAACTGTATATTTAGTATTCATATTAATATAAGGTAAACAATAAACAAAAGATTGCCGGAAGTGGCAATCTTTTGTAAGATAACTTTATTTATGGGGATTAGAAGCTAATTGCTGCCTCTAACACAAAGCCGTTAAACCCAGCGCCTTGACGTTTAGTACCGTTCCAAACATCGCCAGTATAGCTTTCAGTAACATATTCAGCTTTGGCAACTACGTTTTGGGTCATGAACCAGCCGCCGCCAATGTTGAATCTTGTAATTGTACCGGATGGGGCACCATCTACAATTTCTCCAGTTACCGAATTAAAACGTGTACCTACATATATTTGATCCATTGCGCCGAAACGGTATAATAAGTCTCCAGCTATTTGCGTAAAACTGCCGCCTTCATCCAGATTGTTACTGGCTACCTCATAAATCCCAAAGAATTCTAATCCGTCTACTGAAATGAAAGGATTGACCTGGAAAGTAGTTAAACTTGCATAACCAGGATTAAATCTAGGTGAAAAATCATTAACTCTTGAATCATTTCTTCCTTGATAAGTTGCATAATATCTACCTCCTGCACGATCTCCACCATAGATATAATCTCGTGTACTTTCTTCAGAGCTTCTGTAAAATGACCCGGTTAGTCTAAATCTTAAATCGTCTGGATCAGATAACAAAGGTGCATTATCATAGCCTAATTTGCCATATATCGACATTCCTTTATCACTTGATGTTACACTTTGATTTAAACGTCCATTGGAAACACCCAGCATGCCGATAATTCCCGATTTTGCCAATACCGTAACTTCACCAAATGCTTCAGTAGCAAAGGCATCCATTATGTAATTACCCACGAATGGATTGTAAATAGCTCGTGCATTATCAGATCTTCGGAAGTGTGCATCGCCATAATTTACTTCATCTAAACCTATTTTGATAAAAGCAATGTCCATGAAATTTTGCAGGAATCCCTCGCTGATAAAATCCAGTTTATCAATTCGAAGATAACCACCCTTTACCCAGGCTTCACTGTGATGTCTGGAAGATAAATAAGTTCTAAGGTGCATCCTCATTCCATCGTACAATTGCACATCAATGTTAAGATTAGCAGTAGGAAGATTAAAATTAGAACCTAGTTCTACTAGTGTATCACCTACCAAATCATTGCTTTGGGACAATCCCTGATACTGTAAGGCAAAGTCGCCACCTACTCTTACGGCTACACCTTCAAAATCAACAGTATCCACCTTTGGAGCTTCAAATACATTTAATCCTGCCTTGTCATTTGGTCTAAAAAATTGAAGTTGTGGACGTTGAGCTTGTGCTACCATGGGTAGTATTGCTACAAGCAAAGCAAGTAAAATTATTTTTACGATTTTCATAGTGATTTAAAATTTAAAATTGGTTAATATGATTTATTTTAATACTAAATTGTATTTGATGTTAATTAATTCACCGGTTTTTATAGTGCCAAACATTGCTGTGGGTGGGTCAATATTGAAAGTTCTCATATCAATCTCTTTGCTTCCGCTCAATTTTACTGTGCCACCACTCAAGCTATAGTTAGCATTTAACTCTACCGGCTTGGTAGTGCCGGCAATACTTAAATTGCCCGTTACTATTATCTTATTACCACTTATTGATTTTACATTGTTCAGTTTGAAAGTGATATTAGGATGATCATCAGACTCCAGGGCTTTGTACATGTTTTTATTCATCCCGCCTTTACCGCTTTCCAAAGATTCCACGGGTACCGAAAGAGTAAAAGAGGTTACTCCTTCAATATCAGAAGCACTGGTATTGATAGTGCCTTTCGCAGTCAATTTTTCAGCATTTGCTTCCCAATCATGTAAAGTAGAGGTTCCTGCAACTACAATTGAACTTTCGGTGGTTGCAGTAAATGTATTTTGTGCTATCCCTGGCACGGCCAAGGTCAAGATTATGATTATTGCTACAATGTTTATTTTCATTTTATTATTATTTATTGTGTTATATTTTTACCTGACATGTATTTATTTTACATGGCAAATATATCCATGTAAATTTATTCCATTAATGATAGCAATCATTCTATAGCATGATATTCGTCATCTTTTTGGGCAATCAGCAAATTGTAAATATGTTACTAAACTTTGGGGAGAAAAGAAAAAATCAAATCAATCTCTTAATTTTTCCAGAATTCCGATCAATTGATTAGCTTCTTCAGTAGTTAAATTGTGGGTAAATTGCATAAATTGAGGATGAATTTGGTCGAGTTCTTTCATAATTTTCAGCCCATGCTCGGAAATTTTTACAAACACTTTCCTACGATCTATTTCACTACGCTTTCTTTCGGCGTAACCATGAGCACAAAGCTTATCCATCATACGGGTGCTATGAGGAGATTTTTCTAACATGCGCTCTACTACTTGACTCATACTAAGTGCAGATGGATGTGAACCCCGTAAAATACGCATTATATTATATTGTTGAGGCGAAATATTATAAGGCTTGAGGTGAAGAGAATGCTTATGATTAATATAAGATGCAGTAAATAATATTTCTAAAACTGCTTTTATTCGCTCATTAGAAATTTCCTTGGTTTTTATTTCTTTTTCTAGTTTCATAAGGCAGGGAAAATTGTCATTATTTTAGATCCATTTGCAGGAGTAAATTGAATGACTATTTTTTTAAAAAAAGCGAAATCGCAATGTTATAATGGTACTGCTTATTGTTAATTCATTAGCTATCTATGCAAAATTTGCTACAATACAGATTAATTATGATTGTATTTGCAATAAAATTAATAGATTATAACAAAAGTACTAAATAATAAGGTTAATAATTATGATAAAAATCAACTTTTTCTTAAAAGAGAGAATGAAAAAAAATATTTAACATGTCATCACCTTACTTGAAAATAATCGTCAATATCGCATAATTTACAGCTAATATCCCATAGCCTTTCGGCATCTTCTTTATTGTATGATCTTTTGGAAGAAGATTTAGGTTCACATTTATCCCAGTATTTTCCTGACTTGCCGGCAGCCTCAGGTGAGGTGGCTAAATAAATAGAAGTTGCTGCACCCTCCGCAGGCGATACACCGCCCATTCTTCGGAGTTTCCAAACTAAACCATGAATGGAAAAGGTGTGCTTAAGACCGATGTCGGTTTTTACCAATCCCGGTTGTACTGCATAAATGCTGATATTATCATCAGGTTTTCGTCGATCAAATTCGTATGCAAATAATACATTTCCAAGTTTAGATTGCGCGTAAGCTTTTAAGCCGTGGTATTTTCCTTCCAGGCTTAAATCTTCAAAATGCATTTTACCTTGAAAATGAGAGTCGGAAGCAACATTTACCACTCTTGCTTCCGATGCTTTACGCAGCAAAGGAAGCAATTGGCGAGTAAATAAAAAGTAGGCTAAATGGTTAACTGCAAATTGTGTTTCTACACCATCTTCGGTTAAAACTCTTTTGCTAAACCATGTGCCGGCATTATTGACCAATACGTCTATTTTATCCCATAGCTTACTTATAGCTTCGGCACCACTATGTATTGAATTTTGCGAGCCCATGTCCACTACTTGAAGTGATACATTCTCATTGCCCGACTGTTCTTTAACTTCATTTACAGCCTTTTCACCTTTTTCCCTATTGCGACTAACAATAATTAAGTTAGCACCTTTTTTGGCAATGGCCAACGCGGTTTCAAATCCAATACCGGAATTTCCTCCGGTTACTATGCAATTTTTTCCGTTCATTTTTTTCTGATTATAAAAAGTCTATATCAACATTGAATGGGTACTTCATCAAATAATGTAACGCTTCATCTACTGTCATTCCCTCAAATAATACTTTATGCAAATTTTCAGTAATTGGAGCTCTTAAATTATAAAATTCGGCAAGTTTCTTAGTGATGCGAGTGGTATTTATTCCTTCCGCTACTTCTTCCATCGAGTCAAGTATTTGCTCTAACGTTTCGCCTTTGGCTAATCGGTAACCAACGGAAAAATTTCGGCTAAGCGGACTACTACAAGTGGCTATTAAATCTCCAATACCGGCTAGACCCAAAAATGCTTGTACATTGCCACCAAACGCACGCCCCAGATAAATCATTTCTACCATGCCTCTGCTTATTAATAAAGCTCGGGCATTTTCTCCCAGCCCCATGCCTGAAATAGCTCCGGAAGCTATGGCTATTATATTTTTTAATATTCCTGCTAGCTCCACCCCTACCAGGTCACGACTACCATATACCTGAAACCTATCTGACCGCAATAAACGCTGCCCTTCTCGAATTACCTCATCAAAATGACTGGCCACTACTGTAGCTGCCGGTTGCTCATCAGTAAGCTCTTTGGCTAAATTGGGGCCGGCTAAGCAACCTACCCGCACCACCACACTTTCTTCCTTTATCACTTCGCTCATGGTATTCACCTTGTTACGACTGAGCAAAGTATCATCATCAAATATTTGACCCATATCTGACTTGCTTAAATCAAGTCCTTTGGTGCCATGAATTAAAATATGATAAGGATGCAAAAAAGGTGCAATTTGATTCATCATTTTGCGAAAATTAGATGAAGGAACTATGGGAAATATAACATCGCAACTTTCAGCTAAATATTCCAAATCACTAGTAGGCTCTACCCGCGAATCAATTTTTTGGCCATAACTGGTATTGTTATTTTTTATCTCATCTACAATATCCTGCTTACGGGCATAAACAATTACTCGTGCATTATTGGCCAATATATTGGCGATGGCTGTACCAAAACTACCGGCTCCTATTATACCTACTGCTTTAGAAGTGTTTTTCGAGGCCATAACCATCCAATCTATTATGATAATAATACAATATATTTAAATCTTGTGTAGTAATATCTCCATCCCCATTTTTCAATATAGCTCTGCTAGTATGGTACATACCCACATTTTGGATACCATTTTCAATCACTTCATCTGCTTCGCCTGTTAAATTGGGAGCAACTTGCAATTCATCCTTATCCGACATATTGTATATTACTTCCCGCAGGCGAAGGAAGTTTTGCTTAAAATATTCGTAATCAATAATCAAATCTTCTTCCGGCAATCGCAACAAACTAAAAAGATCTAGTTTATAATATTTCTGTTGAATTAACTTGAAAGCTACATAAGCCACTAAATGACTATGAAAAACTTGGTTGAGCTTATGAAATTTCTCAACAATGTGCTCACTAAGAGAGCGAGTATATTCCATTTCCCGCTGATAATCATGAGAGATCTCTCCATTGCTCATAAAATAATCCCTCGTGTTTACTTTTCTCTCTCTCTTGTCAATACTATAACCATTTTCATCTACTTTATTGCCAAAAAGATCCATTGGATTGCCCAGGGACACGGAAATATCTGATCCTTTGGTAAAAAAACTAAAAAGAAACTTGATGATTTTATACGAAGTTGAGTATTCATCATTCTCAATATAGTATCTTTCTTGCCCTTGTTTTTTCAAGTAGTCATTGACCAAAGAAGGTGCCTCCAATACAAAATTGTAATTAAGTACCACGGGTACGATAAATATTTTGTTAGACATGTTCTCGGGATTACGCTGAAAAAGCAGCCTTTGAGCTTCAATGGCGGTTCCCAATAGTCCTAGTTTCAAACTTTTTTCTATTTTACCTGATCGAGAACGAGTACCACCAGGGAAAAACAAACTATGGCAGCCTTTGAGAATAGCTTGTGTAGAATAAGATTTGAGGGTTTCCAAATAGGGTAGGTTCTTCTTTCTTCGATCTACTTTGTAAGCACCCAAACTATTCATAAAGTAAGCAAATAGATCGATATTGAAAAGATTGAGACCTGCACCATAAATAAAGGGTGGCAGCCCCAGCGAATGAATTACATAACCTATCAGCACAGAATCGAGGTTGCTAAAATGAGTAGGTACCATAATAATGGTGCCTATGCGAGCGAGCTTACGCAAAAGCTCTGTTTCGCCTGTAATGTGTATCTTATCTTGCAAGGTAAGTTCGTTGCTCCAAAAAGATCCAAAGCGCTTTACACGAGAGGCATTGAGTAATCGGGCAAACCAAAAGGTAACCATTGACCGGGCCATACGATACGAGGTTCGTTTGAAGTTGCCCGTTATTTCTGTAGCATACCTGTGAATGATCTCCCGAAGAAGTTCTTCTGCCTGATTTGGATCCTGGCCATTGGCAGAAATTTCTAAAAGGCGTGATTTAACTTTACTCCAGAAAAAATAATCATCTTCTGGATCTACCTTCCATGGATTTTGAGCTATGCGTAGCTTTTCTTTATAATGGGTTAGTTCAAGCTCCTCAATTAATGAGTTGTTGCGAGGCTTCAGGCTTTTAACTCGCTGAACGCTGTCTTCTGTAACTTCTTCAATAAATATTTTTCTATTTTGGCTTAGCTGCACTACCGGCCAATCACCAGGGCCAGGCAAAACTGGCTCAAATTTTTTTTTAGTATAATAGTTTTGTACAACTTTCATAATATGGGTTTCAGCAGCAAAATATCAACCATGGAAGCTCTATTATTTTGCTATGGCTTCTTGATTGATGTAGCCATAAATCATTGGAAATAGATGCTTACTATTCTCTCTACTCTCGTATCTAACTTCCGACTTTAACAAAAATGGATTCAAAGCTACGAACGATTTGTCAAACTTTTGTTCAAAATTCAATCTTTGCTTTTGCATTTGCTCAAAAGTATAGGCTTGCACAGGATAATCAGGAAATGAAATATCCCCACCGAAATAACTTTTTATCGGTAAATAAATATACCAATACTCAGGGTTTCCTCCAGCCTTAATATATTTATTTATAAAATGTACAAATGCCTTTAAGTTATCAGATATAGAGCGCAAAGGAAAATACTCTTGTTTTACTTTCAAATCTATTACCAATACATCTTCACCATTATATCCCAGGTACATTATTAATACACCTGCTACAAAAATGCTGATAATAAGGATGGGGGAGCTATAGTAAACGAACATAGCAACTATGGAGAATGACGCCGTAATTCCGCCTAAAATTATAGGAATTAATATTTTTTGTCGAGTAAAATAAAGGTTGCCAATATCTTCTAATCGAAAAACTTGAGATTTGCCCCGATAGATAAGCATTAAATGATTTTCAAAAAGAAGCGCCTTATTTCTGTGATTACCTGCGCGATTTAAATAAACAATGGCTTTGGCATCCGTTTCATTGCTCATTGGTAAGCTTCAATTTATTGATAACCGGATTTGCATAAATATTTAGAAAGGCTTTTTTACGTTCGTCGGCATCCCCTTCAATGGATAATAAATTAAACTTATATTGCATGTACTCTTCAAATTTCTTTTTTGCTTCTTCATCATATTCATGGGAAAATTCACCGGATTTATGAAGCATATCGTAAGCAATATAGTTGGTTGGCCAAAGATGATACAAGCTATAGATGTTTTTGTCTATAATGCCTGCCAGTAATTTTAGTTGTTCATTCTTCTTGGTTGCCGAGTTGAGCTGCTGCAACTGATCTCCTAGTGGTTGACCAAATGAAAACTTCACTCTGCCTTTTGGCCGAAAAATACCGGCAAACATACTTTCTAAGTCGTCTTGAACTGTTTTCTTATAGCCCGGGGTGGTTATTTCTTTTACTTTATAACCATCGCAAGGTTCATATTCATAGCTTATGGCGATAGGTACCACATTAAGATTGGCAAAATCTTCTGGCACATTATTATTTCCACTTAAGCTTATCATCTTAAGCAAAGCCGGGTTTGTTTTGTCATCACCATCCTTTGTACGTCCTTCCCGTTGGGCTATCCACACTGAAGTATTATTTTCAATAGTATGTCTTATGTAATTTGACAAACGTATGGTCTCTTCTACAATTTTTTCTTTGGGCATCGATCGTTTTACTACAAAGCTTTTGTTGAGCTTTACTACTTCTGTAATCCACGGAAAAATCAATAAATTATCGCCAATCGCTATTTCGGTTGTGTCTCTCCCACTGTCGAAAAGAATAAAATTAAGAAAGGCTGAGTCAAGTACAATATCTCGATGGTTGGTGATGAATAAAAAGGCCTGGTCTTTGTCCAGTTTATCTACCCCTTCGCTATCAATACCTTTGGTGGTTTGACTGATGATTCTTTCTAAAGTTTTGTAAATAATTTGTCCTTGAAATTCCTTTTGAGAAGAAATTCCTGAGAACATGCCCTTTATTTGATCATTACTTAATTCTGGAAATACATAACGAACAGCTTTAAGAAATTGCGGTTCATCAATCAATTCATTCAATACGCCAGCAACCTCATGATCTCGATACGACCTAATATCTTCAAAATTATTATCCATGGGATACTATTCTTGTTTTATATATTTAGCTGCAGCTTTGTCTAAATACCATTCCATATTGCCCAAAATAGGCATTATATGAGCTATTGGGTATCTTTTGCCTTCCATTTCCTGGTTAAATACCATATCTACCATAGCTGCTTTATTCTCACCGGTAGTGAGCACGAAAATATTTTCTGCATTGTTAATTAATTTACCGGTAAAAGTGATCCTTTGTTGTTTGGTAACCGGATGCACAGCCGAGTCGCAGATTTTATCTGAGTGAATTTTCATAATTTGATCGGGAAAAATAGAAGCAGTGTGCCCATCTTCACCCATACCTAGCACAATTAAATGAAATCGAGGCACTCCAAATTGCTGGGGTACTTTGGCAAACACATAGGTGGCGTATTCATTAGGTTCCTCTTCAGGATCACCCGAGGTATCAACGGGAAATACTTGCTCAACGGGAAAGTTGATTTTATCCAGCAAATGCTTCTTAGTCATTCCATAATTACTTTCAGGGTCATCATGAGGCACAAAACGCTCATCTACAAAAAAGAAGTTGATTTTATCCCATGGCAGCTTGTCTTTGTAATTAGCAGCTAATTCATCAAACAAGATTTTGGGAGTATTTCCACCGGAAAAAGCAATGTTGTAAGTACCTTTTATGCCCGGCTCATTGGTCTGAAAAAAATGGTGCAGCTTTTGGGCAAATTGTTCTGCTACCTCTTGAGGGTTCTCAAAAATATTAATTTTTGTATCCATGTTATAACTATTCCTGTATTTATTATTGCTAAAATACATCACAATTCACAATAAATTCCATCATTTGCCAAATTTTTACATGGGTAGCGCCAAGTCAAATGTGGCTCTTCAATTAAATCATCTGTCCGTTGTGGACCCCAGGTACCCGCCGGGTATCCAAATATTTTTATTTTAGGATTTGATTGCCAGGCTTTTAGAATAGGATCTACAAAACCCCAGGCAGCCTCAACCGCATCGCCTCTTTCGTATAAAGTGGCATCGCCATGCATACAATCTAGTAGTAGTCGTTCATAGGCACTGGGCAAATAGGTATCGGCCAAATCCGAATAATGAAAATCCATGGCTACGTCTTGCACTTTAAAACCAGCACCGGGTACTTTCATGCTGAACTTTAAAAGTATGCCCTCATCTGGTTGAATGCGAATAACTAGCTGATTGGGGGACTTGCTAATATTTTCATGATGTGAAAACAAGTGATGAGGCGTAGGTTTAAAGTGAATTACTATTTCAGTGAC
>Ga0207419_1000493_pt1 | contig 34369 bp, 29 predicted proteins | sample ElkSloMetagenome_4_FD_184723 | JGI IMG/M metagenome (GOLD analysis project Ga0207419, IMG submission 184723) | Hot spring microbial communities from Elkhorn Slough, Monterey Bay, USA - MD2A (version 2) | ecosystem: Environmental > Aquatic > Marine > Intertidal zone > Estuary: Microbial mat ...
GAGATACTGAGTCCGCGGCGGGCGACCTCGTGGATATAGCGCAATTGTTGAAGGTTCAAGTCGGCCTCTGCATCTTTAATGGCTTGGCGCGATAACTAACTTGTTATTCTCCGCGCGACAAGCGCTTCACCTAGGCCAAGCGCCTTCACGCAATCAAAGCAGGACTCGATGACTACGCTCACCCACTTACAACGGCTCGAATCCGAAGGTATCCACATCATGCGCGAGGTGGCCTCGGAGGCCGAGCGGCCGGTCATGCTCTACTCGGTCGGCAAGGATTCGGCGGTCATGCTACATCTGGCCAAGAAGGCCTTCTACCCGTCGCCACCGCCCTTCCCGCTGCTGCATGTGGATACCACCTGGAAATTTCAGGACATGTACCGCCTGCGCGAGAAGGCCGCGCGCGACGCGGGCATGGAACTGATCGTCCATCAGAACCCGGAAGCGATCGAGCGCGGCATCAACCCCTTCGATCACGGCTCCCTGCACACCGACATTTGGAAAACGGAAGGGCTGAAACAAGCGCTCGATCGCCACGGCTTTGATGCCGCTTTCGGCGGCGCGCGGCGCGACGAGGAAAAGAGCCGGGCCAAAGAACGCATCTTCTCGTTCCGCTCCAGCAATCATCGCTGGGATCCGAAGAACCAGCGCCCGGAACTCTGGAGGCTCTACAATGCCCGCAAGGCCAATGGCGAGAGCATGCGCGTGTTCCCGCTGTCCAACTGGACCGAGCTCGATATCTGGCAGTACATCCATCTGGAGCAGATCGAGATCGTGCCGCTGTACCTCAGTGCCCCTCGCCCCACCGTGCTGCGCGACGGTCTGATCCTGATGGTCGACGATGATCGCTTTCGGCTGCGCGAGGGTGAGGAGATCAGTACGCGCTCGATCCGCTTTCGCACCCTCGGCTGCTACCCGCTGACCGGGGCGGTCGAGAGCGAGGCGAAGACCCTCACGGCGGTCATCCAGGAGATGCTCTTGACCACCACATCCGAGCGCCAAGGCCGGGCCATCGACCACGACCAGACCGCTAGCATGGAAAAGAAAAAGCAGGAGGGCTACTTCTGATGACCACCGATGTCTATAAGACCGACGAACTCATCGCCAAGGATATCGACGCCTATCTCGACAAGCATCAGCACAAGACGATGCTGCGCTTCCTCACCTGCGGCAGTGTCGATGACGGCAAGTCCACGCTCATCGGTCGCCTGCTCTATGACAGCAAGATGATCTTCGAGGATCAGCTTGCATCGCTGGAAGCCGACTCGAAGCGGGTCGGCACCCAGGGCCAGGAGATCGACTTCGCGTTGCTCGTCGACGGCTTGTCCGCCGAACGCGAACAGGGCATCACCATCGATGTCGCCTACCGATTCTTCGCCACCGACGCGCGCAAGTTCATTGTCGCCGATACACCCGGCCATGAGCAGTATACGCGCAACATGGTTACCGGCGCGTCCACCGCCGACCTTGCGGTTATTCTCATCGACGCGCGTAAGGGCGTGCTGACACAGACACGCCGGCACAGCTATCTGTCCCATCTGGTTGGCATCCGCAACCTCGTATTGGCCGTCAACAAAATGGACCTGGTCGGCTACGATCAGGAGCGATTCGAGGGCATCGTCGCGGACTATCGCGCCTTCGCCGAGCAGATCGGCATCGGCGCCTTCCAGGCCATCCCGCTCTCCGGGCTCAAGGGCGACAACATCACCGAGAAAAGTGATGTTACGCCCTGGTATCAGGGGCCGACGCTGCTCGCGTATCTGGAGACCGTCGAACTCGATCAAAGCCGCATGATTGACCGGCCCTTCCGCATGGCGGTGCAATGGGTCAATCGCCCCAACTTGGACTTTCGCGGCTTCTCCGGCCAGATCGCGAGCGGGCGCATCAAGCCCGGTGATCCCGTCCGCATTCTACCCGGCAGCACCGCATCGGTGGTCCAGCGCATCGTCACCATGGATGGCGACCTGCCGGAGGCCCAGGCCGGCCAATCGGTGACGCTCACCCTGGCCGACGAGATCGACTGCTCGCGCGGCCAGGTCATCGCCGCCGCCGAGCAGCCGCCGGACGTGGCCGATCAATTCGAGGCGACCATCGTCTGGATGGCGGACGAGCCGATGATCCCCGGCCGCGCCTATGTGATGAAGCTCGGCAGCACGCAGGCGACCGTCACCGTGACCAGCGAAAAGTACTGCATCAACGTCAACACCATGGCCCGAGAGCCGGGCAAGACACTGGGGCTGAATGGCATCGCCGTGTGCAACATTGCCACGAACAAGGCCATTGCCTTTGAGCCTTACGCAAATAGTGCGGACCTTGGCGGCTTTATCTTGATCGACCGGCTCACAAACGCCACGGTTGGCGCTGGCATGATCAACTTCGCGCTGCGGCGCAGCCACAACCTGCCTTGGCAGACCATCGACGTCGACCGCGAAGCCCACGCCGCCATCAAAAATCAGCAGCCGCGGCTGCTCTGGTTCACCGGCCTGTCCGGCTCCGGCAAGACCACCATCGCCAATCTGGTGGAGAAGAAGTTGCACGCCCTGGGCCGACACACCTTCCTGCTCGACGGCGACAACGTCCGCCACGGACTGAACAAGGACCTAGGCTTCACCGACGCCGACCGGGTGGAGAACATCCGCCGCATCAGCGAGGTCGCCCGGCTCATGACCGACGCCGGCCTGATCGTGCTCAGCGCATTCATCTCGCCATTTCGCGGCGAACGCCAGATGATTCGGCAACTGTTTCCGGCAGGCGAGTTCATTGAGGTCTTCGTCGATGCGCCGCTAGAGGTCGCCGAGAGTCGGGATACAAAGGGCCTCTACGAGCAGGCACGCCGAGGTGAGCTGAAGAACTTCACCGGCCTCGACAGTGCCTACGAGCCGCCGCAGGCCCCCGAGATCAGGATCGACACCACCAGCCTCTCGGCCGAAGAGGCCGCGGAGCTGATTGTCAACGCCTTGACCTGAAGGCGGCGCTTGAAGGCCGGGTCGTCGAGCCTTCCACCGTATCCAGCCCCCCGCGCGGCAGGCGTTGCTGGCGCGGCTCATCACTGCGATAGCCGAGCCGTCTTGACTGCCGCGCGAGTTCCGGCCACCCTCGGATTTTTCCGTCCTGACGTACTTCGCTTTTTCCTCTCATGCCTAGCAAATCGCTGCCGGCTCCCAAGGTCATCTTGTTCGACTGGCATGGCACCCTCGTGGACACGAACGACGCCATGTACAGCGCGATTGAGGAGATGTTGCCGCAACTTGAGGAACTCGATCTGTTGCGCCACATGATCCCGGAGCATGAGGCCCGTTCCGAGGACGACGAAAAGCTGCTGCGCTATATCCGCATCTTTCGCCACCTGCACCCGCGCGTCCTGGCCGAGCGCAGGGTCAGCAGGACCGACATATTCGATGCCTTGTTCGGCGACAATCAGCAAGCGCTGGCGATCGCGCACAATGCCTACGACGACTGTTATCGGCGCCACTTCGGCGACGTCTATCCGTTTCAGGACGGTATCCGCGACGCTCTGCGCTATCTTAGGCAACTCGGTGTACGTATCGGCGTCGTGACCAATCGCAGCCGTGAATTCTTCAGCAATGAGCTGACGCTGGTTGATGGGGGTCGCTGGGTCGAGCTATTCGACCTGACGCTTTGCAGTGATGAGGCCAGGCGTCACAAACCGGCGCCCAACGGTCTCATCGAAGCGGCATCCGCCATGGGCGAAGGCCCCAGCCTCAATGTCTGGTATGTTGGGGATACCCTGAGCGATATGGTCACGGCCCATGCTGCCGCGGTCACCTCGGTGTTCTACAACGGCGGCTTGTGGGAGGAACACTGGTTCGAGCAGGTGTTCGCGCAAGGCGAGCATGCACGGCACAGACCCGCCCTCATCGTCGATGATTTCGACGGCCTCTTGGACGCCGTTGAACAGGGCTTGGCGGTCGCCCAGGGATCAACGGATCAGCAACATCCACCTCAACGTCCGCCCCGGCGGCCACCGCGGCAGCCGCCCCCGCCCCGCAACGAACCCGACTGGCATCCGGCGGTCGTCAAACTCCGTGCGCCAACAACCATCCTGTTCGACTGGCACGCGACGCTCGTGGATACACTCGACGCAATGTATCAAGCGGTCGATGATCTGTTGCCGGAATTGAAACAGATGGGCCTGCTCGAGCAGCTCGTCCCAGCGCAGTGCTGTCGATCGGAGGGAGACCTGAAACTGCTGGAGTACGTGCGGCACAATCATAGGCTCCACCCCAAGATTCGGAATGATCGCAAGATTTCACGCACCGATATCTTCGAGATCCTGTTCGGCGACAACGACGACGCCAAGCAACAGTGCCACCAGCGTTTCACCCACCATTATCGCAACTACTACGGCACGGCCCTGCCTTTCGAGCCGCGGGTGGGAGCTGTGTTGGCGGCGCTCAAGTCCATCGGCTTGCGCCTCGGCGTGATCACCAATCGGGATCGCGAATTCTTTGTCGATGAACTGGCCACGGTCGACAACAACGGCTGGGCGGCCCATTTTGAGACCGCCGTTTGCGGCGACGACACCATCCATCGCAAGCCCCATACCGACCAGATTCTCAAGGTCGTCGAGAGACTCGACATCGGTCTTGGACCTGAGATCTGGTACGTTGGAGACAGCACAACCGACGTCATTGCCGCCAAGTCCGCGGGCATCACCAGCGTCTTTTTCAACGGCGCCCAGTGGGATCAACCCTGGCTCAATCATCTCTTTCCCGGTACCCCGCCTCGACCACATAGGCCGGATGTCGTCGTCAACGATTTCTCGGAACTCTGGGCGCTGGTGCTGGCCTGTCGTCGGCGAAAGAGCTTGACGATTACTCAGCCTTGAAGATGGCGCGGCAACCGTCTAGGCATTGGCAATGCCTTATTGCGGATCGGGTCTAGGCGGTCGAGTGGCCGGAACCTAGGCTGTCGAGATACCCATCTGCGAACATTTGGTGACCTTGAACAATCGAACGAGCGAAGACGCGGTATCGACGATGAACACCAAGGCCTTTGAGTATTGTTTTCCAATCGCGCTGCACGATACGGACGCCGCAGGTGTGCTGTTCTTCGCGCACCTGTTTCGCCATGCCCACGATGCCTATGAGGCGTGGATGGCGCGGCTCGGCTTTCCGCTAGACGTGGTGATCCGTGGCGGTGACTTGGCGCTGCCTTTGGTGCACGCCGAGGCCGACTATCGGCGACCGATGCGCCATGGAGACCAGGTCGGCGTGACAATCGGCGTGGCCGAGCTAGGCGAGGCGTCCTTCAGTATCCTTTATCGATTTCATGTCGATGGCGACAAACTTGCGGCCACCGCTCGCACCGTCCATGTCTGCATTCAGCCCGGCGAGGCTGGACGACGTTCTTTGCCTGAGTCGCTGTCCGCGGCGCTGGCCCTTGAACATCGTCTCGACCAGTATTCTGGATGCTGATTGATACTCGGCGAGCCGGGACGAGCGAGGAGCGGACGATGTCGATAATTGACCCTGACTATCCACGCGACCTGATTGGCTACGGCGCCAGCCCGCCAGCGGCGGATTGGCCCGCTGGCGCGCGATTGGCCCTGCAGTTCGTCATCAATTATGAAGAGGGCGGCGAGAACTGTATCCTGCATGGTGATGCCGCCTCCGAGGCATTCTTGGTCTGGGTCTGTCGGCGGATCGACATTGCTCGACATTGGAGTGATCGGCATCCGTACCGGGACCTCTAACGGCAAGACCAGCGGCTGCCTGGATTGGCGGATGACGCAGGCGGTCTGTCTCAACGAGTGACCGAGCAGCCCGCGTCCGGCCGATCCAGTTTAAGCGGGCCGCCGCACCGGTTCCAGACCCTGGTCGGGGTCGACGAGGGGGCGGCGATGACTTCGACGCGGTCGCCGCGCACGGCGTTGTAGAAACAGTTTTTGCGGCCGGTGTGGTAGGCGGGGCCGGTTTGGTCGACGAGCAGCAGCAGGGTGTCGCCGTCGCAGTCGAGGCGCATCTCCTTGAGGTGCTGCACCTGGCCCGAGGACTCGCCCTTGCGCCAGAGCTTGCCGCGGGAGCGCGACCAGTAGCAGACGCGGCCGGTGGCGAGGGTCTCGTCGAGCGATTGCAGACTCATCCACGCCATCATCAGCACCTCGCCGGTATCCTGCTGTTGCGCGATGGCGGGGATCAGACCGTCCGCGGTCAGCTTGAGGCTGCCGCGAATGGCTGCCCAGGGCTGAGCTTCGCCGAGTTTGGCGCGTTCGTTGGCCTTGATGGGTGCCTCGGGGGAGTGATGCTTGGTGGTTAAATCTTGTGCGCTCATGATTCTGGGCTCGTCTGGCGTTACCGTGAAACAAACACGGCATCTTTCGGGGTGGCGCCGAGCCATGCGCGTTAGACTTGTGGAGGTTACCGTAGCGTAGCGGGCGTGACCTTGAATCATGAGGATCATGCTTCGGGGTGGCGCCGCGTTATGAACCTTACAGTGAAACAAGAGAATTCATGCTCGGGAGTCGTACCAGGTCATGAACCTAAGCGAGGCAGCATTATGTCCAGCCTGTTGATTATCAATGCGGATGTTGTGAACGAGGGCCACCGGTTCGAGTCGGATGTGCTGATCGAAAACGGGCGCATCGCTACTCTCGGCAAAGACTTGCAGGCGCGCGCCGCGGACCGGGTCATCGACGCCGCGGGACGGCTGCTGATACCGGGCATGATCGACGATCAGGTGCATTTTCGCGAACCGGGGCTGACGCACAAGGCGCACTTTGCCAGCGAATCCAGGGCCGCGGTGGCCGGGGGCATCACCAGCTTTATGGAGATGCCCAATAGCAACCCGCCGACGCTGGACCTGGAGCACCTTGAGGCCAAGCACGCCCGCGCGGCGGAGGTGTCGCGGGCCAATTACAGCTTTTATCTGGGCGCCAGCAATGACAACATCGACGCCCTACGTGCGGTGCGCGTGGGCCAGTGCTGTGGGATCAAGGTGTTTATGGGGGCCTCGACTGGCAATATGCTGGTGGACGACGAACAGACCTTAGAGGCGATCTTTGCCGACAGCCCACTGCTGATCGCGACCCATTGCGAAGACACGCCGACCATCCTGGCCAACGAGGCGGAGTTCCGCCAGCGTTATGGCGAGGACGTGCCGATGAGCGCTCACCCGCTGATTCGCTCCGAGGCGGCCTGCCTCAAATCCTCGACATTGGCGGTGGAACTGGCGCGGCGGCACGATGCGCGTCTGCACGTCTTGCACATCACCACGGCGCGCGAACTGGAGCTGTTCTCGCCCGGCCCGGTGGCGGGCAAGCGCATCACAGCCGAGGCCTGTGTGCATCATCTGTTCTTCGACCAAAGCGACTACGCGGAGAAGGGTACGCTGATCAAGTGCAATCCCGCCATCAAACGGGCTGAGGATCGGACCGCGCTGTTAGCGGCGGTGAGCGAGGACCGCATCGACGTCATCGCGACCGACCACGCACCGCATACGCTGAAGGAGAAGACCGCCACCTACTTCAAGGCCCCAGCCGGGCTGCCGCTGGTGCAGGATGCACTGCTGTCGCTGTTTGAGCATGTGCGCGCCGGCCACCTGAGCCTGGAGACCTTGGTACACAAGACCAGCCATGCGGTGGCCGAGTGTTTTGGTATCGAGGAACGCGGCTACATCCGCGAGGGCTATTGGGCCGATTTGGCGCTGGTGGAACGTTGCGCGCCCTATGTCCGCATGCGCGATCAGGCCTTGTACAAGTGTGGCTGGTCACCGTTCGAGGGCCGAAACCTCCATGCCCGCATCGCCGCGACCTTGGTCAACGGCAAGGTCGCCTTTGAAGGCGGCCGCTTGAACGAGAACCAACGCGGTCGGCGACTGAGCTTTCGCGGCCTGCGCTGACCGGCTATCCTGACTGGCCATCCTGGCTGGCCAGCGAGTGCCCTCATCCGCAGGTCTTGATCATCGCCCGGCCTGTACTGAGGAGTCTGCCGAACTTAGTTACTACGCCGCCAATTGCCCCTCACGGAGCATCAAGAACGACTCATGCCTGGATGACGAGCGCGAAGTGCGACAGACTAACCAGGCAACGCGTTGGCCCAGTGTCTGTTCGGTCAGAATGGCTCGCCTGGCCGCAGAGAAAGCGCCTTGCCTTTGCGCGAGATCATTAACGCTTGAGGTGCTGGCGGGTTAGTTTGCAACTCTATCGTGGATGCAGTGTCCGTTATCAGTGTCTCTCGTACATGTCCGTTGCGGCGTTGTTAGCGGTTGACTATTCTCTCCCGTATTGTCTTTCGTACGCGTCACCTTGATCCCAGTCATCCCGCTATTGCTATTGCTGACGATGCTCTCGCTGCCAGCGCTAGCCGCGAGCACTCAGCAAGAGCAGACATCTTCTAATGGGCTGCAGGCCGGTGGGCTTGAAGCCGACCACAGCGCCGACTGCATGCGATGCCATCAGATGGCGACCCTGGCCTATCGCGATCGCGAAACGGGCAAGGTCGTAAATCTATCGATACAGCCGGAAAGCTACACCCATTCGTCGCATCGGGCATTGGCCTGCGGCGACTGTCACCATCGCAGTTACCAAAGCTACCCACACCGCCTCGGCAGAGCCGAGGAGGCCCTAAGCTGCGTCGGCTGTCATCGTGAACAGGCGAAGGCGCGCCAGGAGGTCAGCGCAATGGAGGCGATCAACGATGAATATCAGCGCAGCGTTCACGCCGCCTTGGAGGTTGAGGAATTTTCCTGCTTCTCCTGCCACAACGCCCATAGCTTTCGGCCTGAACCCACAGATGCCCCGCCCGCGCAACGCGTGGCCGCCAACAATGGCCTTTGCCTGGATTGTCATAGCGAGCAGCGCGGCGAGATACCGGTCGGCCACGATTGGTTGCCGCGCCCCCGCGACCATTGGCGGGCGGTGCGCTGCGTGGACTGCCACTCGCCGGTGAACGGCCCAGAGCGGGTTTCTCACCGCGTCTTGTCGGGCGCTGACAGCGCGCGGCATTGCATCGATTGCCACACCAAGGATTCGCGGTTGCTCAATCAGCTCTACAGTTGGCGATCGGAGCAGGCCCTGACCGAGCAAGGCTTCTTCAAGCAGGCCCTATACAACGATGCCTATATCGTCGGCATGAGCCGCAACGACCAACTCGATCGTTTTAGCCTGGGCGTTCTGGCGTTGGTGCTGCTCGGCATCCTGGCCCATGGTACCGGACGTTGGCTCAGCTACCGTAAGCGGAACAAGTGATGAACGCAGCCCTCTATCTTTATCCTGTCTGGCTCCGGCTCTGGCACTGGATCAATGCGCTGTTGTTCCTGGTTCTGATCTTGACCGGTGTCAGCATGCACTACTCCGATGCCGGCTGGCTGCTGCCGTTCGAGACCGCCATGCCAATGCATAATGCCTGCGGCATGCTGCTGACCCTGAGCTGGATCGCTTTTGTCATCGGCAACCTGAAGACCGACAACGGCCAGCATTACCGCATCTATTGGAAGACCCTGCCGCGCGAACTCTGGCAGCAAAGCCGCTATTACGCCTATGGCATCTTCGTCAACGAACCACATCCGTTTCATGTCAGCAGCGGGCGCAAACTCAACGCCCTGCAGACACTGAGCTATGTTGGCGCCATGTACGCCCTGATGCCGCTGCTGATCCTAAGCGGCTGGGGCTTTCTGCTGTCCGCATTGCTACCCGAGACCCTGTTCGGCATCGGCAGCATCTGGGTCGTGGCGATGCTGCATCTCGCCAGCAGCTGGCTTTTGGCGGTCTTTTTGCTGGTGCATCTCTATATCATCACCACCGGAGAGACGGTGCTAACCAACCTGAAGGCCATGCTGAGCGGTTGGCATCGGGTCGCCTAACCCGTGCTGGCTCAAATTGCTTAAGAGCGCCGCGTTCTTGTCGGTCTGAGGCATTGCCTCGCTAGAAATCATGCATCTATCCATGCAACCTCTATTCTCCTCTCGCAGCGGTCGCCGCTTGCTGCTGCTGCTCTCCGTGCTGCTGTTGGCGGTGCTGTTCTATCAGCTGGTCTACCCGCTATTGTTCCAAGCCTATGTTGGCGAAACCAGCGTGGTGCTGACCTACGAAAACAGCGACGAGTTGACCGCCCCAGAGTTTGAACGCCTGGCGCTGTCACTGACGCAGCAGGCCCGCTTTGACCAGGCCGCGGCAACGGTCAAGGCCGATCAAGACCGGTTTGCGCGGCAGGTGAAGATCGAGATGTTGATGAACACGCCCTCAGTGATTGAGGGGGCTGGCTATTCGCATATCAAATACTTCCGCGACGCGGGCATTCGCCGCTACGACGGACCCCAAACCTGCTTGCAGTGTCACCAGACCATGCAGGTGGAACATGCCGACGGCAGTCGTTCGACCGTTGACACGCTCGATGAGATCGTCAACTCGGTGCACTTCAAGTTCCAGAGCGATGCCAGCGGATTCTCCACCTTTGGCTACGACGGTCGCGTGGTGAACGGCGAAGGAACACGCAAGATCCCGGTCGGCAAGATTGATCGCGCCTGCGGCATCCCCGGCAGCTTCTCCTGGACCGGCTGGGCCGCACTGATTAACAGCCGACCGGAAGATGCGCATGGCGAGGTGGTGGTGCGTAGCGAGGGTTGCGGCCAGTGCCATATCGGCGGCAACTATTATCCGGCCACCGAGAAGATGATGCCCATAGGCGACGTTCCAGACAACGCCAAGCAGGGCATCGACTGCCTGATCTGCCATTCTCACGAATACCAGATGGATCAGCGTTTCGTGATCCAGGACGAGACCGGTCTGCGCTGGAACCAAGACCGGAGCATGCGCGCGGCCTTGACCGTCGGCAGATCCAGGAATCAGAACTGCCTCAACTGCCATCAGCACAACATGGGCGGCGACACCTACGCGCACAACACCGCGGCGCAACACCTGGGCCTGCGTCATCAGCGGTTGCTGCACACCGGCGCAAAGCGCGGCAATCCGTTTAGTCCGCAGGACGACGTTCATGCCGCCGCCGCTATCCAGTGCACCGACTGCCATGTACCGGAGGGGCACAAGATTCCCCGTGGTCGCATGGGTGTAGACCTGGTCGCGAACGACCTGCCCGGCAAAGAGGTCTCCTGCGAGTCCTGCCATAGCCAGGCACCGCACAATGCCTCCCAACACAGCGCGCTGCTCAACGGTCATATCGCGCGATTGGCTTGCGAGACTTGCCATATCAAGCGGTTGCAAGACAACAGCGTGGTGTTGCGCGACTGGGTGCATCCCACCTGGGATGCCGAGGAAGGCATTTGGACGCCCACCGATATTTATCGCTCTGGGCAACCGGGCAAGGGGCTGATCTATCTTTGGTTCAACGGCAACGGCACCTTCCTGGCCAACGCCTTGGGCAACAACCCTAACGGCGGCACGGATTACGATCCGCTCATGCAACAATTGGTGCAAATCACTGACCCGGAGATCGTCGCGACCCTGCGCGCCGAGGCGGAGAAGCTCCAGCAGCGCTATCCGGAGATTGACGTCGACGCCTATGTGCGGACGGCTACCGACCCACTCTCGCAACTGGCGCCCGCTCTGCTGGCCAAACGCCGAAAGATGATCGACACCAATTTGCGTGCGGCGATGAACGACGGCGAGAGCCGCATCTATCCGTTCAAGCCCTTCAACGCCATGATGTTTGAGGACATGAACAATCAGGGGCCGTTCGGCGCGATGATCCTACCCTTCGACTATGCCCGCTATTACGAGACTGGCGACGCCGAGGGGGCCGTTGCCGCGGCGGTGGAAAACCCGATCATTGAACGCATGTATCAGACGCCCTTTAAGCTCTACATGATGGACGAGTTCATGGCCTATTTCGGCGTCGAGGGCGGCTGGACGGCCAGCTATCCGCTGGTTGACGGCAAGCTGCGCAACGTTGAGCCCCACTGGATGCGCCAGATGGGGACACTCATGGTCAACCACGGCATTGAGCGCGAGGGCCACGGCTGCGGCGACTGCCATGCCGCCGACGGCATCCTAGACTACGCCGCGTTGGGCTATGCGCCTGAGCGGGTCAAGGAATTGCAGCAGATGGACATCGTCGAGCAGATTGAGCCGTAGTCAGGCGATAACCTGAGCCAGACCTCCCGGAACGGCTAGAACGCCGCCTCGGTTCTCTGCCGGTCTTGTCGTTGTTTTACCCGACTCTTAGATCAAGCACGAATCATGATTAAAACCCTGTTTGGAGACCTGTCCAGCGGCCGCCTGCAGCGGCTCCCCTACCTCGGCTGGTACGCGGTGCTGGCCCTGTTCGTACTGGTGATCAGCTTTGGCATCGGCGCCTCCATTGGCCTCGCGGAGCGTGCGGGCGGCGGTGAGATGGGGGACGCGCAGATGGTAATCTCGGAGCACTTCGGCGTCGTCGGCATGATTCTGATCATCGCGCTCTTTTCGGTGTTGCTGTTCGCGCACCTGAATATCGCCGCTAAGCGCGTGCGAGATATGGGGCTGCCTGGCTGGTTGGTGTTGCTGGGCGTGATTATCGTCGGCGGCCTCATCGGCACGCTGGCCGGGCAAGGAGTCGGCGCCCTGTTTAACCTGCTCGGGCTGTTGGCGCTGCTGTTGATCCCGAGCAATGCTTTCGGCAAGAGCGCCAATTCGTTAGTAGGGTAATGCGTGATGCGACTGACGATCCACAAAGGCTACCTTGCGGCAGTGACCGAGTTGACTCCCACGGCATGCTGGCTACTGCTTTTTGCTCTGAGTGCGCATCACCCCACGGCCAATGCCGAGGCCGATGGCCCCGATTATTATCGCGTTTCCGACGTGGCCGCTGCTGCTTTACTGAACATCCGCGCCGAGCCGACATCACAAGCGACCAAGGTCGGCAGCATCCCGCCCAACGCAGATTGTGTGCGTAACCTAGGCTGTCAAGGCGGGCTGACCTTGCAGGAATTCACTACGCTAAACCAGGCGGAGCAGGCCAAACGCTTGCAGCAGAACCCGCGTTGGTGCCAGATCGAGTATCAAGGGGTTACGGGCTGGGTGGCCGGGCGCTATCTCGTTGAGGGCGGCTGTCAGCAATAGCCGACGGCGAACACTTTGCGCAGGGTCTGCCGTCGAGCTTCCGTACGCTGCCCACAAGCGCATCCACCTAACGAGCACATCTACCAATGGCCGACCAGGCGCCCGCCGATAATCCCTTTGCCCGTCTGACCAACCTCGCCGACCCGCGTCTCGGGGCGTCCGCGGTACATGCGAGCGACGACGGAGCTGCCGACCCGCGGGCGCGTGCAATCATCAGCATCGCTACCTGCAACCGCGTCGCCACGCTGCCCTATCGCGTACCGCTGCTCGAACGCCATCCCCTCGGCAGCCAGGCGTTTATCCCGTTGGACGATCAACCCCTGTTGTTGGTGGTAGCGCCGGCTGGCGATCAGATCATTTTGATTTCTTGATCAAGTTCGATGCCTCTTTGCGTTGACCGTCTCAGGTTTGAGACCAGGCCCGAGCGCCCGCACCCTGTTTGCTAACCATGCAAAACGCTCAATTTTGTGACCAGCCGCGGTACGACCGGCTTCGAGGCATCTGATGATAGTGACAGAAACAACAGCCGGCGCACCGATGCAAGCGCTGGAGAATAGCTATTCGAGCCTACCATCGGCCTTCTACGCCCGGATCGAGCCGACGCCGGTCGCTGCACCGCGATTGCTGCGTCTCAACCGGGTGTTGGCGGAGCAGCTCGGCCTAGACCCGGAAGCCTTGGCCAGCGACGCCGGTGTCGCGCTGCTCGCCGGTAATCGGGTGCCGATCGGCGCCGAGCCGCTAGCCATGGCCTATGCTGGACATCAGTTCGGGCATTTTGTGCCCAGCCTCGGCGATGGCCGCGCGATTCTGCTCGGCGAGTGCGTCGACCGCGATGGTCGTCGCCGCGACATCCAGCTCAAGGGCGCCGGGCGTACGCCTTACTCGCGCTCGGGCGACGGTCGTGCAGTGCTCGGGCCGGTCATACGCGAGTATGTGCTCGGCGAGGCCATGGCTGGGCTCGGCATCCCGACCACGCGGGCGCTGGCGATGGTCGCGAGCGGTGAAGAGGTATTTCGCGAGGCCATTGAGCAGGGCGCGGTCCTCACCCGGGTCGCGGCCAGCCACGTGCGCGTGGGCACCTTTGAGTATTTTGCCCGGCGCGGGGACAATGATGCGGTGCGCCAACTCGCCGACTATGTGATCCAACGTCACTATCCGGAATGCCGGAAGGCGGACAACCCCTACCAGGCAATGCTCGCCGCGATCTCTAGCCGACAAGGGGAGTTGATCGCACGCTGGATGCTGGTCGGCTTCATCCATGGCGTGATGAATACCGATAACATGGCCATCTCCGGCGAGACCATCGATTACGGCCCCTGCGCCTTCATCGACGGTTATCACCCTGGCAGGGTCTATAGCTCCATCGACCGTGGCGGTCGCTATGCCTACAATCAGCAACCCAGCATCGGCCTTTGGAATCTGGCCCAGCTCGCGCATTGCCTGTTACCTCTGCTTGGCGACGACGGCGAACTGGCGATGCAACGCGCACGCGCCGCGCTCGATAGCTACGGCCAGCACTTCGAAGCCGGCTACGCCGGTGGCCTGCGCGCCAAGATCGGCCTGACCGAGGCCCATGACGGCGACGACGAACTGGTGCAGGACCTACTCGGACGCATGGCCGAGCACAATGCCGACTTCACCAACAGCTTCCGCCTGCTGTGTGACCTAAAGCAGGACGACCGGAGCGCGGATCGGCCCCTGCGGGCGTTGTTCGCGGAACCAGGCGCTTTCGACGATTGGGCCGTGCGATGGCGCACGCGGCTGGCAGAGCAGCCCAGCACCGACGCCGAGCGACGTACCGCGATGCGCGCCGTCAATCCGGCCTATATCCCGCGCAACCATCGGGTACAGCAGGCCATCGACGCCGCTGCGCGGGAGCAGGACCTGCAACCCTTGGATGACCTGCTCCGTGTCGTCTCGAAGCCCTTCGAAGATCACGACCACCTAGCGGAATACCGCTTGCCGCCGCGACCGGAGGAGGTCGTCCAGCGGACCTTCTGTGGTACTTGACGATCTGGGTAGCTTAACCAGAAAACGCGACCGAGTTCGCACTCGACGAGGGCAACCACTGCCCGACCAGCGCGCCCTGGCGGGTGCCTCGGCGGCTGAGTTCGCGCTCAATGCCGTTGAGGACGATCCATTTTTTCGAGCACCAGTCGGGGGCGAGCAAGATGTCTCGGGGCGCGGTTCCGGTGACCCGATGGTAGACGACATGGGCCGGCGTGCGCTCGATCAAGTCGGCAGCGATATCGATGTAGTGGTCCATGGCCAAGGGCTCGTAACGGCCTTGGCGCCATTGCTTGGCCAGTAAGGTGTGGCGCACGATATGCAGCGGGTGCAGCTTGAGCCCATCAGCGCCGAGGTCGAGCACGCGTTCCAGGCTGTCGAGGGCCTGCTCGCGCCCCTCGCCAGGTAGACCGACGATCAGGTGCGTGCAGACCGGCAGGCCCCGCAGCCGCGCGCTACGCACGGCGCGGCGGTAGTCGGCAAAATGATGGCCGCGATTGACTCGATCCAAGGTCGCGTCGCAAGCCGATTGCAGGCCCAGCTCAAGCCAGATCTCGTAGCCCTCGGCACGCATGCCGGCCAGCAGGTCGAGCACGGCATCGGGCACACAGTCCGGGCGGGTGCCGACGGACAGGCCGATGACGTCGGGCTCCGCCAAGGCCTGCCGGTAGAGGGCGCCAAGCCGTTCCAGGTCGTCATAAGTGTTGGTGTACGCCTGGAAATAGGCGAGGAAACGCTGCGCCCCGGTTCGCTTTCGCACCACGGCGCGACCCGCCGCGATCTGTTCCGCGATCGACGGCTCGCACTCGGCATTGGGGCTGAAGGAGACATTGTTGCAGAACGAGCAGCCGCCGGTACCCTTGCTGCCATCGCGGTTGGGGCAGGTGAAGCCGGCATGCAGCGCAAGCTTGTGCACCCGCACCCCATGGCGGCGCATGAGATCGGTACCGAAGGTATTGACCAGGTCGGAGAGCGTCATGAATCCAGCAAGGCGCGGCAAGGGGGAATCAACGCGACGATGCGCACAGGTCTGACGTTCCCACAGCAGCTGCCCCACCACATTGATAGCGATCAACCACAATGGACTTATGCCTCCATCCGTGAGCGGATACCTGGTTGCAAGCAAGGCCGGAGGCAAAGATGGCCGCAACGGTGCTTCCAAGCCTCTACAACCCAAGGGTGGCCAGTCGCAAATCGCTCCAGTATCCTCTTGGATCGGCAAAAGGTTCCAGACCTATTCTTGAATCCCTATTGCACCTAGGCCGTCTCTGGCTTGCCCCCAGACTTGCCCCCAGATTGCATTAACACATACTGTCTACATAGGAGTCAGGTTTTATTGGAAAGCCTTGCTGGCCCTCCGAAGGGCCGAGCGCCACAGCCCAGAGATGCGCAGTCGCCCCGTGCGGCGGCCCTCGGCCCTGGGCGCTTGGCCCACTCGAAGAAGCCCATAGGTCGAGCAACATGGCGCCGTGCGCTCGTCTGCCTCAAGCGAAGCCTTGCTAGAAAGAAACTCACCCCCTAGACACTCGAAACGTCTGCCATGCACAGCACCCTTGACAGCATTATCCTCAACACCGTCGAGCCCATTCAGGTGCTCGACATTACCGCACAGGTGCACGAACGGCTCGCAGCCAGCGGCCTGCGCAATGGTCTAGTGACCTTGATCTCACGCCATACCACGGCACGGGTGAATCTTAACGAGAACGAGGCCCGGTTGCACCGCGACATGGTGACCTTTCTGAAACGGTTGGCGCCGCGCGACGGCGATTATCTGCACAACCTTGCCCCGGTGGACGACCGCGACAACGCCCATGCCCATCTGCTGGGGCTGTTCATGAATGCCTCCGAGAGCATCCCGGTCGTCGAGGGTGAGCTGCTGCTGGGAGGCTGGCAGTCGGTCTTTTTCATCGAACTCGACGGACCCCGCGAGCAGCGCAGCGTGAACTTGCAATTCCTTGGCGAAGGTCTGGAGGGTTAAGCCATGCAGCAACAAGATATCCGCGCCTTCTTTGCTGATCCGTCGCAACTCGACACCGAAGACTATCTATGTCTGGACTATTACTTCGAGTGCAGTGGCGACCCGCAAACCGCCGCCGCGCATCTGTGCAGCGAACAATCCACCGCGCAGTGGAAGCGCGTCGATGTGGACGAGGACTACCGACCCCGCTTCGGCGCCAAGGTAGTGGACCTGGAGGTGGAGATCGAGCTGCCGGGCACCAGCTACGCGCTTGATCCGCCGGTCATCGGCCCGGTCAGCGCCTGCCGGGCGCGGATCGCCCACCCGCATCGCAACTTCGGTCCACGGCTGCCGAACCTGATCAGCGCGGTGCTCGGAGAGGGCGCCTATTTTGCTCCCGGCCTGCCGGTGGTGAAGTTGCTCGACATCGAGTTTCCCGACAGCTTCCTTGCCGCCTTCCAAGGGCCGCAATTCGGCATCGACGGGTTGCGGACGCTCTGGGACATCCAGGATCGGCCCTTCTTCTTTGGCGTGATCAAGCCCAACATCGGCCTGGCGCCCGAACCCTTTGCTGAGCTTGCATACCAGGCTTGGCTCGGCGGGCTCGACATTGCCAAGGACGACGAGATGCTGGCAGACCCGGACTGGTCGCCGCTGGCGGAGCGCTCGGCGCTGTTAGGCGCTGCTCGGGCGCGATCGGAACTCGCAACGGGGGCGACCAAGGTCTATCTGGCCAACATCACCGACGAGGTCGATCGGCTGGTCGAACTGCACGATGTGGCGGTAGGCAACGGCGCCAACGCGGTGATGGTCAACGCGCTGCCGGTCGGGCTGAGCGCCGTGCGTATGCTGCGTCGACACGCCCGGGTGCCGCTGATTGCGCACTTTCCGTTCATCGCGGCCGCCGCACGCCTGCCCAACTTCGGCGTACATACGCGGGTGCTAACCCGCTTGCAGCGCCTGGCGGGGTTCGACGCCATCATCATGCCCGGCTTTGGTAGCCGTATGATGACCTCGGCGGACGAGGTACTAGAGAACGTCGCCGCCTGCGTGGACCCGATGGGGCCGATCAAGCCAAGTCTGCCGGTGCCTGGCGGCAGCGACTCGGCGGCCACGCTGGAAACGGTATACGGGCACATCGGCAATGCGGATTTCGGCTTCGTGCCCGGTCGCGGGATATTTGGCCATCCGATGGGGCCGCGCGGCGGCGCAGCGAGTATCCGTCAGGCCTGGGAGGCCATCGCGCAAGGCATCAGTGTTGAGGACCATGCTCGCCTGCAACCGGAGCTAGCGGCGGCATTGCGCCAGTTCGGCCAGCAGTAACGGCTGGCCGCAAGATGCGCCGGGTCGGGATGGGGTATCGGCTTTTCCTAGAAAGGGCAGTTCACCACGAAGAACCAGGTAGCGACAGACCTCCCGGATCTCCAAAACCCGCCCCGGTTTTTGGACAATTCGCGCCGGGCGGGCCGCTCATCGCTGAATGATCGGCCTGGCCGATCTACAGGTGGCCATCGACGACGCCCGCTAAGCGGTAGCGCGGTCGGTCGGGTCAGCGCAGCCTAACCCAACCGACAGCAGTTTGATCGCGACGACGCTCCAGCATCGTCGCGCATCCCCGGGCGCTCCAGCGCCCCGTGTGCGGCAGTAACTGGTCCGGCTGCGCAGTAAAAGGGGTCAGAGCCCTTTTTACGCGCTACCAGGTAAAGCGCCAGAATGGGCGTAGGCCCGGCGCATCGGGATGCGCCAACAGCAGGCCCGCTTCCTGTCCACGGCGCCGGTGCGGCTGGGCGGATAGGGTCTGCGGCTGGGTGATGAGAACGGTCTTTCCGTCCTCCAATCGGACCAGTGTCAGTTCACCAGGGGCTTTTGGGATCAAGTGCAGGCCGGCCTCGTCCAGCATGACCTCGCACACCAGCGGCGCCTGACGGTAGCTGTGCGTGCCCACCGGCGCCAGATACAGGGCGACGGACCTGTCAAGGGCGAGCGCCGCGCAGTCGCCGCCGGTATCCAGATAGGGCTGCGCCGGGGAATCCTCGCTGAACCAGGCATGGGCCAGCAGCAGGCCATCGGCGGCCACTTGATCGCAGAACGGGCATCGGCGGTCGTTGTTCCAGTAGAAGCTACTGCCGCAGTCCGGCGCGGTGCAGTCCAGCATCAGCGCCCAGGCCGCCTCCAGCGCGTCGGCCCATTCGGCCAGGCTGGGCCGTGCCAGCGGGTTGTCGCGACCGGCATTGAAGCAGTCCTCGAACAGGGCATGGAGCCTCGGCGTCGCGACCAGATCCAGCGGCAGTCCGTCGCAGGCATGGTTCGAGGTGTCATCGGGGTGATGCACCCAGGGCAGTTCGCCGCGCAGGGCGCGCTCTTCCTCGTCGGGCTCGGCGTCGAGCACTGCCTCGCCCAGCAACGGATGACCATGGGTCAGCAGTTGATACGCCAGCGCGGCGAAGGACCAGGCATCGGTCAGGCTGTTGACGCCGCGCTCGCCACGGACGACTTCGGGCGCGCCGAAGCCGGGCGTGTAGAGGTGGCCGTGCCCGAGCCGCTCGGTGGCGCAGAGGTTGTCGCAGTCGATGAACCAGACCTGGCAGTGCTCGATACTCTGGGATACGAAGACGTTGTTGGGCGACAGGTCGCCATAGGCGAGGCCGCGCGCGTGCAGCCCGGCGAGGGTGGCCGCCAGCTCGCGCAGCAGGGCCAGGCGTCGGCGCAGCCCGCCGGTGGCCAGGTAGCCCCCGAGCCCGTCGCCGTCAATCAGCGCCGCGAGACTACGCTCCAGGCTCGTTTGCAGGGACTCAAGGCCGTCCATCAGCTCCATGACATAGCCGGGTGGACGTTCGATCATGGCGATCGGGCGGGCGATGTGCGGCCCGTTCAATTCTTGATTCAGCACCCAGTTCAACCGGTTGACCCAACGCCGCCGAAGGTCCGGGTCTTTGTTGGTGAAGAGCTTGATCAGGATGTTCTCTCGGTCCGTCTTGCAGACGACGCCCCGCCCGCCCTCGCCGAACTTGCCGGTCATAGAGGTCTTCGCGAAACCGCCGCTCGGCGATCGCCGCCTGCAGGTCGCGGTGCGTCGCGCAGATGAGACGGACATCGACCAAGCGTTCGGTCTGGTCGCCGACGGGCAGGATGCTGCCTTCTTGCAAGACCCGCGGCAGCCTGACCTGCGCCGGCGCGGCAAGCTCGCCGAGTTCGTCGAGGAACAGGGTGCCGCCGTCGGCCTGCGCGAAGACGCCGTCGGCATCGCGCACGGCGCCGGTGAATGCGCCCTTGCGATGGCCGAACAGGGTGGAGTCGATCAGCTCGGGCGGAATGGCGCCACAATCAGATGATGGCGTCCCCGATGTTAGGAGCGCTTGTTCAGCCAGTTACCGATCGCGGGTGTGACTTCCTTTTGGGCCTTGCCACTGACGTAGATGCCGATGTGACCGCCGGGAAAGGCGAGTTCGGTGTAATCCTTGCTTGAGGTCATGCCGTTTAAGGCCTTGGACGCGTCCGGTGGCACCAGATGGTCCTGTAAGGCATAGATGTTGAGCATGGGACAGCTGATTTGCTTCAAGTCGACGGTCTGGTCGCCGACCGTAGCGGTGCCCGTGACAAAACCATTGCGCAGATAGAAACACTTGGTGAACTCGCGGAAGGTCTCACCGGCCTGGTCAGGGCTATCGAAGATCCATTTCTCCATGCGCAGAAAGTTCTTAACCTTACCCGGGTCGTCCAGCAAGTCGACCATGTTGACGTATTTCTGCCCGGTCAGGCTGAACGGCTTCAGCGACAGAAAGGTGAAGTTCAACAACTCACCGGGAATGTTGCCCATGGTGTCGACGGCCAAGTCAACGTCTATGTTCTGTGCCCAGGCCGAGAGGAGGTTATCCGGGGTCTTGAAATCCACCGGCGTAACCATGGTAACCAGATTGCGCACCTTATCCGGGTGCAGCGCCGAGTACATTAGGCTGAAGACACCGCCCTGGCAGATTCCCAGAATGTTGATCTTGTCCAGACCATGGCTCTCGCGGATATAGTCGACGCAACGATCGATATAGCCGTTGATGTAGTCGTCCAGCGTTAGCGCGCAGTCGGCTTGGTCGGGATAGCCCCAGTCGATCAAGTAGACGTCCTGACCGGTCTCAAGCAGACCCTTGATGGTGGAGCGATTCTCTTGGATGTCCGCCATGTAGGGACGGTTGACCAACGCGTAGATGACGAGCAGCGGCACCGGTTGCTGAGCAACATCTGCCGGGCGCTGATAACGATACAGCACCAGTTTATCTTCGGTATAGGTGGCGTCTTTCGGCGTCACACCGGTATCAATGGTGCCGGCATCAATCAGGTTTTGCATGCCCTGACCAAGCTTACGCGTGTATTCGATCATCTCCTCGCTGATCTTGTCAGCGCGAATATCGATTGGGAGCAAGGTAGTGTCCTCGTAGTGGAATCAAAAAGTGTTTTTGTTCAAGCTGTTCCGTTCAACTCTTGTTGTTCAACTGGATGCGGGCTTGGCTGGCGTTTTCTTGCGCGCGGCTGTTTTCTTGGCTGCTGGCGTTGCTGCTGCCTTTGCCGCTGGCGCCGCCGATGCCTTGACCGCTGGTGCCGACGGGGCACTCCGTGGCAACGTGTCGCCGCCGGGCAGGTTGGCGATGCGCCGTTTGATCGCTTCTAGCTCATGGCGCAGGTGTTTATTCTCGCGGCGCGTCTCCTGCAACCGATTCTGCAGCGTACGCAGTTCGCTGCGGGTGGGCATGTTCATCGCACCAAGGGTTTGGTCGACCATCACGGACAGGCGCTGTTTCAGCGCCATCTGTGCATTGATCAGTTCACCGTGGATGCGAGCATACTCCGGCGTGCTCACCTCCTCGGCGTAGACATCCTCGCAGCACTGCACCCAGCTATCATATAGGTTGCGCGCCGAATCGATGGGCTTGCCGGTCTCGGAACGAGACTGGACGAGGGAGCGCATGCGATCGACCGACTTCACCCCAAGCTGATTAAAAAAGCCCATATATTTCTGAAAGGCCTGCTGATATTCCATGCCGCTGCGGATGAGGTCCTGATACTGGGCCTGCTCCTCCCGACTGTAACCAAGACCCGGCGCGGAGAGCATGCGGTCGAAGTTCTCTTTGACCTGGGTATGCGGCATGTTGCGTAACAGATCCCCCGGCATCATCGGCGTCAGCGATGACGCCATCCGCTGCCAATTATCGAGGGGCATTTCCCAGAAGCCAAGCATCTTATTGATCGATGGGTCTTGATCACCCAGCCCGCCGCTAAATGCCTTTTGCATTTGGTCGAAGGTCTTCGACAGCACGTCCCAGCCGCCCGCGGCGACGTTGCCATCAGGACCCGCCGCCCCGGGCATGCCGCGCGTAAAGCGCTCTACGGTTGAGAAGTAGGTCTTGCCCTGATCAAGCAGATGGTCCATAAAGGTTTTGGCCGGGTCGGAGGCGGCCGGCGAAACGGCCTTCCACCATTGGTCCATTGCCGCTTCCCAGGGATTGTCTTGCGGCAGGGCGGTACCTGTCACCTTGCGTCCCATTTCGGTGAGGCCTTCCCAATACTCCTGTTGCAGCTTGAGCCAGTTATCGTTGAAAAGGTTTTGATTGCTCATGGATTTCTCGCAGCTAAGGCTGCTCCTCAGGTGATTTTTGCCGAAACCTAACACGGAAATTTGTGCACTGCAACAAAAGGGCTTAGACTGCTCTGTGCAAGCGCATCTTGAGGACTGTTGACGCCGGGCCTGTGGCCCGCGTTCTTTCTCTACGCCAATCGAGCCGAAATGGGCGAAGACCGAGCGCAATGACGCTTGCACACAATATCATCCATCGAGATTTACAGTGAGTGAGGATATCGGCATGAGCGAGAACGTCGTCATCGTCGTCGCGGCGCATACCCCGATTGACGCTTCCGGCGCCCGCGTGCTGTTTCTTCGCCTAAACTCTCACGGTTGACCAGTTACCGGTTGACCCGTTTGAATGCCCTGACATGCCTAGCGATCGCATTATTAAGAAGTACCCGAACCGGCGTCTGTACGATACCGAGTTGAGCCGCTATATCACATTGAGCGATGTCCGCGAACTGGTCATGACCGGTGTCCCGTTCCAGGTGCTCGACACGGGCACTGACGCGGACTTGACCCGCGCAATCTTGCTGCAAATCATGCTGGAAGAGGAGACCGGCGGCGAGCCGCTGTTCTCTGCCTGCATGTTAGCGCAGATCATACGCTTCTATGGCGGCACCCTGCACGGCGTCTTCGGCCGCTACATGGAATTGTCGCTTAACTCCTTCGCGGAGCAGCAAAAGCAATTACTCGAAACCTGGGGTGAAGCCCCACTGAACGCGCTGAGCCGCTTGACCCGACGCAACATGGATATTTGGGCCGAGACGCAAGACAAGCTGTTGCGAGCGACGGGCTTCGGTTCGGCCGATGACGACGACGAAATGGTGTCTCCAACCCCTGAAGAAAACCCAGAACCAGCATCAGCACCATCCCCCAGCCCAGAACCAGCATCAGCACCATCCCCTAGCCCAAAACCCGCCTCAAACCTCAAACCAGCCCCAAGGCGACGGGACAAACCGAGTCAAGACGACGCGGTACTGGAGGACGCGATGTCAGAAGAGGGCGCGGGAGCGCGGCATAGCCGCTGACGGATCGAAGGCGGTCTTTGCCGAGAGGTAATGCCTCGCGGCAGCCGCATCTCGCGCGATCTGCTGTTTCAGTGCATCGAACGACTCGAAGCGCTGTTCTTCCCTGAGCTTGAGCCGGAACTCCACCCGCAGATGGGCGCCGTAGAGGTCACCGTCGAAATCGAACAGGTGCACCTCCAGACGCGGTTCGGCACCGCCCACCGTCGGTCGCTTGCCGACATTGGCCACCGCTGGCAGCGGGGCGTCGCCGACACCATGCACCGTTACGGCATAGACGCCGGTCACCGGGCTCACGCGCCGATGCAGGTGGATGTTGGCGGTCGGGAAGCCGATGGTACGCCCGCGCTTGTCGCCATGGGCGACGCGCCCGCGGATGCAGTAAGGCCGACCGAGCAAATGCCTAGCCTGCTCCAGGTCCCCGCGGGCCAAGGCCTCACGGATGCGGGTACTGCTCACGCGCTCTTCGGCGTGCTTGATGGTGTGCAAGTTCTCCACCGCAAACCCCTGTTCCGCGCCCACCGAGCGGAGCAGCGCGAAATCGCCCTCGCGGTTATGCCCAAAGCGAAAATCGTCCCCCACCAGCAGAAAGCGCACGCCGAGCCCCCGCACCAGTAATCGATCGATGAAACAGCATGCGTCCATCGCCGCCAACCGTGGTCCGAACTCCAGCAGCATGATCCGCTCAATGCCGTCGTCGGCAATGGCCGAGACCTTCTCGCGCAACCGGGTCAACCGCGCCGGTGCCCCGTCTGGGTTGAAAAACTCCATGGACTGGGGTTCAAAGGTGATGACCGTGGCCGGCAGGCCGAGCGCCCGGCCCCGCTCCAACAGCCGCTGAAACACGGTGCGATGCCCCAAATGAACACCGTCGAAGTTCCCGATGGTAGCAACGCAGCCTCGGTCGCGATCGCGCAGATTGTGCAAGCCCCGAATCAGCCTCATTGCATTTTAACCCCGATTGAAAGCGCTAGAGTATAAAGGTCGACGAGGTTTGTCAGAACGCCCACCGCCGAAACTAGCCCCCGGACTAGCCCCGAAAAACGGCCCCCAGGTCAGCCCCAAGACCAACGCCAATAAGCAACTCAGCAGGATTAGTCCGCCATCCAATGGCCGCGGTTCGAGCCGGGATGTGCGAGACGGAAGGGACTCGTTCACGGCACCCCGTCGGCGCTCACAAGTCGCGTGACCATCGCCTTGACGGCGGCCACCTGTGTCCCGTTGCGGGTGTGATAGTCGGCTCCGTCATATCCCCACCAATCCCAACAGCCGTTTGGGTTGCCCGAGCCTGACACCGCTTGCGGGTAGAGCACGACGATGCCATTGGCGTCGGCCCAGCGGTTGTATCCGGTGCGCCTGTAGAACTGGTCACCGATATCGGCCCTGGATTGCTTGCAGCCGTGGAACACGATATGCAGCCGGCACCCCGAGTCGCCTTCTTCGCAGACCGTCGGGATATAGACGTAGCCCAGGTTGCTCATACTGTGGCTAGCGGGTTGCGAGACGAATTCCCCCTGATCGAACTCAAGGATGCGGCCACTGAGGCGGGCTACAGGCGGGCTCAACTCACCGTAGATTGACGCCAGGATGGCGCCAGCTTGATCATAGTCACAGTCGTTGATGAAAGGGGAGTCCGTCGCTGCACAGGCGACGCCATGGTCCGCGGTGACAAAACCATGCCCGGCTGCGATGCTGTCGACGAGGACAATAGCATCCGCGGCCAATCCCGCGGCTCGATAGAAGTCACGCGTTGCGGCGAACACTGCCGGATCGACAATCTTATCTTGGGTTCCCCTGAAGATGTAGACCCTATCGTCCGCGAGATTGGCGATGCCGTCGATGCGTCCCTGGCTAGCGAATCGCCGCGCTTCACGGAAGAGGGCAGCTCCGTCTGGTTGCCCCAGCGAGGTGCTCGTGCACCGCAGGAGCGCGTTGCTGAGCCGGCCTTTGGCGCAATAGTAGGGTCCGCCCGCAACCACGCCCGCACCCATCACGTCGGCGGAAAAAGCCACCTGGAACTGCACCGCCATGTACGCACCGGATGAGAGGCCAGAAACCGAGATGCCGGAGTCATCGACGCCGAGTGTTGGTAGTCGGGCTGGGGCTGCACTGGCCAGCGGGAGTCCGATGGCGACCGAGCAGAAGGCTATGAGAAGGATCTCCGCGAAGCGGGATATCGACATTGGTGAACACCTCATGGCAACACTCCTGACTTCGCGCCAATTGCAACAGCTTGGGGTCTTTGTGTGCAACTCCCGAGACCGAAATAAGGGATACAGGGTTTGATGTGCCGAGAATTGCTTCGATCTCCGCAGGAGGTACGCCCGGCATCGCAACGCGCGTTGGCGTACCTCGAGCTCCCCAAGTAGACAAGACCGTGGAAGTATTACCTTCAGGCGCTGTCATTACCACAGCCCGCGCGAGGCCCTGACCCAACTCGACGGCTACCTGGCCGCCCTCGGCCTCGACAGCGGCTGGTTGATCATCTTTGGTGGCCGCTCCGACATTCCACTGATCGCCGAGTGGTTGTGCGAAGACGATGCGACCAGCCCCCGCTGGCAGGCGAGCGCGGGTGCTGCGGTCGTAGCCTGTTCAAGCCTCTAACCCGGCAGCGCTAAAATCGTTAGATATCCAACACCTTGACCAGGAGCCTGGCAACATTGGCAACGACGCTGTAGTTGGCTGCAGCTTACAGATGCCCAGTGCCAGATGCCCAGTGCCAGATGCCCAGTGCCAGATGCCCAGTGCCAGATGCCCAGTGCAGCGCGAACTCGTCCAACTGTCGCGACTGCTGCCCGTCGATGCCGGATTCCTTTTGCACGCTCTTCTGCTCCGGCGTGGCGCTGGGGTCATCAAATCCTAGTGCGACTTAGCTTGCCTGCGCCAACATCGGCGCCGGCACCGGCTCTTCACGCATGTCCTCGTGCCCTAGCAGCAATTCTTGCTTGAAGGCATGCCAGTCCACGCGGGCGCCGAGGTGGTCGGCAACAAGCCGCATATCCTGCTCGGCGTTGCCGAGACAGCCAGTGCCCGCCAGAGACGGCGTGATGTTGAAGACGATACCCTGGCCGTCGACGATCTTGACCTCGCTCGTCTTCAACTCGCCGGCGTCGCGGTCGATGAGTTGTGGGCGGATACCACCGAAGCCCTCGGCATATTCAATGTCGCGCGCCTCGATGTCGGGCACGATCTTGCGGACCTCCTTGACGAACAAGCGCCGGTTCAGGCCGGGCACCTCGTAGAGGAAATTGCGCAGGATGAAGTTGCGGGTGTCGCTGACCTTGAGTAGATCCCACAGCGTGGTGGCCAGGTGCTGATTCATAGGCTGTACCTGGAAAAAGTCGCGCACCGTGTCTCGGGCGTAGCGTTCCAGCATCGGCAGCATCAGCGTGGTGGGACCAAAACGGGTCTTGCCGCGCTCCTTGATGTCGTGGTCGCCGTGCACGGCGGCAAAGGGCAGCTTTGGATTCTGCACCCTGTAGACCTTCCCGTTCAGCGCCTCTGGGGTGAAGTAGAAAGACCCGGCCACCGGCAGGCACGAATAGTTCAGACCTAAGCCCATCTTCTGTGCCATCAGCAGCGAATGCCCGCCGGCGCAAACGACCACTGAGCGCGCCAACATTTGGCCGCGAGAGGTGGTCAAGACGTAGTTGGAGCCGTCTTTGCGGATGTCGCTGACCTTTGTCCTATAGAGTTGGCTCACGTGCTTGTCGCTAAAACGCGTCTTATCGCGGTCCATGCGCACGCACTGGGCCGAAAAGGACTCCGACAATGCCTGGAAATCCACCGCGCAATAATCGTCCGGCGTGCCGCTGGCGATGATCTCATCCTTGCGCCAGCACCCATTCACCAGCGCGACGTTGGGCTCGATATCGGCAATATCCGCGCGTCCCAGCAATTGCATGCGCGGATAGGCGTCCTTGAAGCTGTCGTAGCGCTGCCGGACTTGGCCACATTCGCGCGCACCGATCCCGAGCACCATCTTCGGCATGCGATGTAGGATTTGATCGCGCTCGCGCGCTGGCAGTTTGGTGGCATAGTTGACCACCATTGACGCCGTGCGCTTGACCTTAAGCGCCTTATCCAGACTGTAGTTGGTCTCGATGTCTCCGCAATGAAGCGTTTGACCATTGTTGTGGGCGTGCGAGTTAACCTGAGCCGGGCGGTCGTATTTCTCCAACAGGAGCAAGCGCTTGAGGTCGGTAAAACGGGCCAGTTCGTAGAGCAGTGCGGTACCGCTTACGCCACCGCCGACGATAATGCAGTCATAACGGGTCGAGGCTGTCATGATGGTACTTCTCCTCAGGCCGAGGCCCCTTGATATGCGGAAATAGCGGCTTCTCAATCTCGATGTTGACCAGAGCAAACCCAGGTGAAAACCCTAAGTAAGCAGAGGAAACACTATTGTGCACCGCAGCATTTCTATCAACAGTAGTCCTGTAGCAGGCCATAAAGAAGCTAAGATTATCTGTAATTTGTATTGACTCCTTAAATGATTATCCATCCAACGCCTGAGCAGGGAGCGTCCGCGGCCGCTAGCCCGGTAGATCCGGAATCCTTGCGGTTGTCGTTGTCGTTGTCGTTGTCGTAATCGAGTGTCCGCACAACAACGACCATTCTTCGACGGCTTGTTCAAAGCCCGCCGGGCAAAGGACCAAAGTGCATAGGATCGCGGCCTAATCCGCCTGGTGATCCAAACCCGCAACCCTAGACTTTGATAACCTGCTCGCTTAGGCTCCGAACCTCGCGCAGCGCCCTGCCACAACCCGACCCGATGGAATTTGCCGCCCCCGGACTCAGACGGCGGGCGTGGGCATTCGGACCTTCGCTTCATGCGCGCTCGCGGCTTACCCGGGCGCAGCTCGGGCCGTTGGTGAGCCGCGCCTCGAAGGCATTCCCAGGAAATCAAGCCCAGGAAATTACGCAGTGACCGATTACAAACAGACCCTGAACCTTCCCAAGACCGGCTTTCCGATGAAGGCCAATCTGGCCCAGCGCGAGCCGGAGATGCTCAAGCGCTGGCAGGCAGCCGACATCTACGGCCAGATTCGCGCCGCCCGCGCTGGCGCCCAGACCTTCATCCTGCACGATGGCCCGCCCTACGCGAACGGTGACATCCACATCGGCCACGCCGTCAACAAGGTGCTGAAGGACATCATCGTCAAATCCCGCACCCTAGACGGGTTCGACGCGCCCTACGTCCCGGGCTGGGACTGCCACGGGCTGCCGATCGAACTCCAGGTGGAGAAGAAGAAGGGCAAGCCCGGACAGAAGATCACCGCTGGTCAATTCCGTCAGGCCTGCCGTGAGTACGCCGGTCGACAGGTCGACGGCCAGCGCCGAGACTTCAAGCGCCTAGGTGTGTTCGGCGATTGGGACCACCCCTACCTCACTATGGACTCCGGCTTTGAGGCCAACATCGTCCGCGCGCTGGGACGTATCATCGACCAGGGTCACGTACACAAGGGCTCCAAGCCGGTGCATTGGTGCATCGACTGCGGCTCGGCGCTGGCCGAGGCCGAGGTCGAATATGCCGACAAAGAATCCATGGCCATCGACGTACGCTTTGCGCTACTCGACGAGGAGTCATTGTTCGCGCGCTGTCACTCCGTGCCTGATGGTCATGGAGACGGACCCCTGTCCATCGTCATCTGGACCACGACCCCCTGGACACTACCCGCCAATCAGGCGGTCGCGCTGAACCCCGAGTTGGAGTATGCGCTGGTGCAGACCGACGGCGCGCACGGGCGCGAGCGGCTGCTGGTCGCCGAGGGTCTGCTCAAGGACACCATGGATCGCTGGGGCATTGAACATCATCGCGTCATCGCGTATGGCCGCGGCGACGGCTTCGAGGGGCTCAAGCTTCAACATCCCTTCTACGACCGCGAGGTGCCCGTCATTGTCGGCGAGCATGTCACGCTGGAGGCCGGCACCGGCGCCGTCCATACCGCACCAGGTCACGGCCTGGAGGACTACGTCGTCGGCAGCCGCTACCAACTCAGGGTGGACAACCCGGTGGGCGGCGACGGGCGCTTTGTCGCCGGTACGCCGCTGTTTGAGGGCCAGAATGTCTTTAATGCCAATGAAAAGGTGGTGGAGACGCTGAAGGCGCGCGGTGCGTTGCTGCTCGGCTCGCGCTTTCGGCACAGCTATCCGCACTGCTGGCGGCACAGGACGCCGATCATCTTCCGCGCCACACCGCAATGGTTCGTCAGCATGGACCAACAGGGTTTGCGGGCATCGGCACTGCACGAGATCGGCCTGGTGCATTGGATGCCGGACTGGGGCGAATCGCGCATCGACGGCATGGTGCGCAATCGCCCTGACTGGTGCATCTCGCGCCAGCGCACCTGGGGCGTACCCATCGCGCTGCTGGTGCACAAAGACACCGGCGCGCTGCATCCGCGCACCGCGCAGCTGATTGAGGAGGTCGCCGGGCGCATCGAGCAAAAGGGCATCGATGCCTGGTTTGAGCTGCAGCCCGCGGACTTGCTCGGCGAAGCCGAGGGCGCCGAGTACGAGAAGGTAGGTGACACGCTGGACGTCTGGTTCGACTCCGGCGTCACCCACGCCTGCGTGCTGGAGCATCGCGACGGCCTGCATGTGCCGGCGGACCTGTATCTGGAAGGCTCCGATCAGCACCGCGGCTGGTTCCAGTCGTCGCTGCTCACGTCGGTCGCCATGCACGGTCACGCACCCTACAAGCAGGTCTTGACCCATGGCTTCACGGTGGACCAATCCGGGCGCAAGATGTCCAAGTCGCTGGGCAACGTGATCAAACCCCAAGACGTGATGAAGACCCTCGGCGCCGACATCATCCGGCTCTGGGTCTCGGCAACGGATTATCGCGGCGAGATGGCCGTCTCCGACGAGATCCTAAAGCGCACCGCCGATGCCTACCGGCGCATCCGTAACACCGCCCGCTTCCTGCTGTCGAACCTGCATGGCTTCGACCCGAGCGCGCATCTGCTCGCGCCCTCGGACATGATCGAGCTCGACCGCTGGGCCGTCGACCGCGCGTTGCAATTGCAGCAGGAGATCGCCACCGCCTACAAGGACTACCAGTTCCATTTGATCTACCACCGCATCCACAACTTCTGCGTCGTGGACATGGGCGGCTTCTATCTGGATGTGATCAAGGATCGCCAGTACACCACGCAGGCGGACAGCCGTTCACGGCGCTCGTGCCAGACGGCCATGTATCACATCGTCGAGGCCATGTGCCGCTGGCTGGCGCCGATCCTGAGCTTCACCGCCGATGAGATCTGGCAGCATCTCCCCGGCACGCGCGACCCCTCGGTGTTTACCGCAAGCTGGTACGACGGCCTGTTCGCGCTGGATGCCCAGGACCCCTTCGATCGGGACTGCTGGGCGCAGGTGCTCGGCGCACGTACCGCGGTTGGCAAGCAGATCGAGGCGGCCCGCAATCAGGGCCTGATCGGCGCTGCGCTGGACGCCGAGCTCGATCTCTACTGCGCGCCGGAGTTGAAGACCGCATTGGAGCGCCTCGGCGACGAACTGCGTTTCGTGCTGATCACGTCCGAGGCCCGTGTGCATGACCTCGACGCCCGCCCCAGCGATGCCGTCGATACCGATCTCGCGGGCCTGGCCGTGCGGGTCAATGCCAGCGCGCAGGCGAAATGCGTGCGCTGCTGGCACCACCGCGGCGATGTCGGCGCCAACGCCGAGCATCCGCAGCTGTGCGGTCGTTGTGTGGAGAATGTCGTCGGCGACGGCGAGGTGCGGCGGTTCGCGTGATGAAACACTGGCTCTGGCTCTCCGTCGCCGTCATTCTGCTCGACCAGACCACCAAATGGCTGATCATGTTCAACCTGTCGCCCTACCAGGTGATCGAGCTGGCGCCCAACCTGAACTTGACCCTCATGTTCAACGAGGGCGCCGCGTTCAGCTTTCTGTCCGACGCCGGCGGCTGGCAGCGTTGGTTGTTCGCGGGCTTTGCATTACTGGTCACCGGGGTGCTGGTGACCTGGCTGTTACGGCTGCAGCGCAGCGAACGGCTGATGGCCGCGGCCCTGGCGCTAGTCGTCGGCGGAGCCATCGGCAACCTGATCGACCGCGTGCTGCTCGGCCACGTCATCGACTTCGCGCAAGTCTATCTGCCGTTCATCCCGCTGGCGATGTTCAACCCCTGGCCCGCGTTCAATGTCGCCGACAGCGCCATCACAATCGGCGTCGGGCTGTTGCTGATCGAGACCTTCCGCGCCCAGCCAACGGCGGAAGGCTCATCCGCATCCAGGTCAAAGTCATAGGGGTCGAAGTGACAGGAGTCGAGGTCATAGAATATCTTCGACGTTCACCGTCACGACGGGCTTCAGCGGAACACAAAGGTGGTAACGCGTCGTTTTACGCTCGCCAGTTCGCCGTAGCACCTCCAATGCAACGAGATCGGATAGATCGCGTGTCGTTGTTGCCGGCATGGCACCAGTGATACCGCGGTAATTGCTAGCGCTGAGCCCCCCGGTAAAGCCCTCCGGGCCAGCGGCGAACATCCGCAGCACGGCCTTTTCTTGGCGAGCATTGAGCTGACCGCGGACGCGCTCAAGCAGCCGCGCCTTGCCGAGGATGAACTCGACCTGTGCGAGGCTGCGCCGCTGCGCCTCGATCACCTTGGAGGCGAACCACAAGAGCCAAGCCGTGACCTCCAAGCCACGGCTGGCCTCTTCCAGTGCCGCGTAATAGCGTTTGCGATGTTTGAGCAGGGTGCTCGCGACGGCCGTCAGCACCGGGGTGGAGAGACCTTGCGCCAGGGCCTTTTCGACGATTGCCCGGCCGATCCGCCCGTTACCGTCCTCAAACGGGTGAATGCTCTCGAACCATAGGTGCGCGAGGCCAGCACGGGCGAGCGCTGGCAAAGGCCGGCTTCCTGAAGGGCTCGTGGCTTCAAACCACGCCAAGAGGCGCTCCATCTCTGCTAGAACCTGCTCCGACGGCGGCGCCTCGAAATGGACTTTGGGCGCATAAACGGCCCCAGAGACGATTTGCATGGGTTCAGCATGGCTGCGGTAGCAGCCGATGGCCCCGAGATCGCGCCTGCCATTCATGACCATGCGGTGCCATGCGCAGAGTGTGTCGTGATCGAGCGGATCTGCCAGGGAGCGATACAGGGCAACCATCATTTCAGCGATTCCGGCCTCAGCAGGATCGACACCGCGCCGATCACTGGAAAAACCGAGCTGACGCCGGATCGAGGACTGCACGCTGTCGCGGTCGAGAACCTCCCCCTCAATTGCCGAGGTATCCATCGCCTCGTGGCTCATTATCTCGACGATGAGGACTTCACGGCTGGCATCATCTAGGTGCTTAGAGGAGCCGATCACCATCCCGGCCCCTTCCGCGAACAGGGTCTCTGCCCGAGCGAGCCTAGCCGGCTCCCAAGTGAAATTTGGCCAATCGGGCAGTTGCCAATTCCAAGACATGATCGATAACCCCTGCATTTATCGATCACATAATCGCACATTCACGAGCGATAAAAGTGCTCTTATCGCTCGTTACCTTGATGCCCGTCGCGGGGTTGCGCGCATCGAGCCATCCGCGGGGACGAGTTTGTCCGGACAACAGTCTGGGATGCCCCAGCCCAGGCTGATTGGCCAGCGCGCAAACGACGGCTGAGTCTGGTGCTGGTCGGTGAGTGGGACGAACTCCACGCGCGTGCGCGCTAGCTGGCGCTGCCGTTGAGTCTCGGGCTCAGTCGTCCTGGTAGACGGCGGCCATCTTCGCCGTCTGAACGGCCATGATATAGCGCAGGTCGGCGGGGGCCACGACCTCCAGGTTCGGACCGGCACCGAGCAGCCAACGCAGCAACTGCCCGGTCGAGGCCACGCGCGCGCTGATGCGAAGTCCGAGTCCTCAGGCTCGTCGTCGTTCTGCTGCTCGTCGGTCAGCGGACAGACGCGGAGCAGGTCCGCCAGATAGCCGCGCACGCGCAGCTCCAGCTCGATCAGCTCACCCTGACCGAAATCGACCTTGCCCGCGGCGATCTCCTGATCCAGGTCGAACCCCGCCACTTCCCGCGCCGGTATCTCCGTCAGGGTCTCGGCGCGGATCATCCGATGCAGCGCGTACAGGCGCACCGGGGCCTCCTCGTCGTTCTTGAGCGCGAACAGGTAAGGGATGGGGCCGCGCTGCACCAGAGCCTGCGGATGAATCCGAGCCTTGCTGCGCTCCTCGTCCGCGTTTTGGTAGAGAACCTGCAGCGCGCAGCGCTGCGCAAGCGCCGTGATCACCGACTGCAGGACGTTGGGAGAGAGTTCCACGGGCCGCAGGCGCAGGTTGTCTGGCACCACACGCAGCCGTTGCTCGTCGAGCAGCGGGCCGTCGGACTCGGTCAGCAGTCGCTGCCAGAGCCGATCCAGCTGCCGCTTCGGTACCGCTTCGGCGATCAGGTCGCCTATCTGCTCCAGGGTGTACTGCCAGATCACGGGGTCATCGTCTGCCTCGTCGCCGAGGCGCCGATAGCGCAGCGGCTTGCCGCCGGGGTTCACCGCCTCGATCCGCCCGTCCTCGACCAACTCCTTTAGGTCGCGCTGTAGCGCCTTGCTGCGTGCCGCGTTGCTGCCCGTGCCATAGGCATCGCCAAGAATCTCCAGCAACCGCGCACCGTCCAGACACTGCGCGGGCCTGGTGCCGGGCTTGGGCAGCACCGTCTCCAGACGGCGCAGGCGTTCGATCCGTTGTTGGTAGGCAGCGCTCATGTGGGGAGTATAGGTCAGCTGACCCGACAGGTCGTGTCG
>Ga0207419_1000494_pt1 | contig 34340 bp, 25 predicted proteins | sample ElkSloMetagenome_4_FD_184723 | JGI IMG/M metagenome (GOLD analysis project Ga0207419, IMG submission 184723) | Hot spring microbial communities from Elkhorn Slough, Monterey Bay, USA - MD2A (version 2) | ecosystem: Environmental > Aquatic > Marine > Intertidal zone > Estuary: Microbial mat ...
ATTCCCTGATCCCTAAGATTGCAAACTAAGTCTCGCCGGAAACCGCCGGGCCGCAAGGCAAGCGCTGTTCCCTGTTCCCGCCCGCGTTGCGCCATATTTATTTATGAGAATATATTTTTCTCTATATAAATCATTTTATACGATTAATAATTCTAGAGTAACAAGGGTTTTTCAGGGCTTTGTATTTCCCTCAAATATTTAGATTTCTTTCACCATTAACACACTTTCGTAATTTTTAAACTCGAGGAAGGATTCACGTTTCAGGGTTCCTACCCAGTAAAATCCTTGCTTTTCATGGAATAGAATTGAACGACTATTGGAGATGGGTTGAGAAACAATAAAGGTTGAAAAGAAAGCATTTGGAAAGGTTTTATAGAGAGACTTATACAAAAATTGAGCAACTCCTTTACTCATGTGTTCGGGATGAGTTGCAACGATGTTAATATAAAGATGTTGATCACTCAGAATCTTATTCTGGCAAGAATCATCTTTCCAAATTATTTGACTTAAAAACTCTGGGCTAATTTTGGGTTTGGATAAAGCTAAAAATCCGAGAACTTTATTGTTTTTTTCTAAGTCCTGATGAACCGCAACAAAATATTGAGTTTGATGATTGATTTTCTCTATAATTTCTTGTTCGGTGGTTGCCGCCAAAAGAAAACCATGAGAATTTAAGGCATTTAGTTCTCTAACATGAGAGTTATGAATGCCAATAATTTCTCCTATATCTTGAGGGTTTGCTTCTCTAAAGTTGAATTGAGAACTTAAGTTGTCTATTGGTTTCATTCATGCTAAACTCCCTCAATAGTAGTACACCCGTGATAGCATTAAGCCAGATTCAAGTGATCATAATTTAATTCATTTATTCTTTATCAGAGGATTTGCTGGTCTCAGAATGAGGCTTTTCTTCAGACTGAGGGCAAATATAGGGTTCTAGCTTCCTCACAGCTTCCGCTTTTTTCTTTTGTGACGAGGATGAACTTTTGATCGATAGGTGTGACAGCAGCATGGTTTCTCCTTTTTCTGGTTTGAACCTCAACTCGGCGTCGAGCTGTCTACTTCCATAATAAACGATTTATTCAAGTGGCTACAACCGTACAAATGCCGAATTCCTATTATTTTTCTAGATAAAATTATAATTTCTGGAATAATTTCATTAAATTTACAATTGCTTTAAATTATCACAATTAATCAAGTTTTGTATCGGTTAATTTTCTAAGGCTGTTTCTGCTAATGCAACGGCACCCCAAAGCGGGGCTTCATCTCCGAGTTGGGCGGGAACGATTTCAAAATCAACTTCAGGTAAGGCGGTTTGACGAGAAATTTGCCGAACTTGATGCCAAAATAAATCCCCCGCTTTTGTCACACCACCGCCCAAAATAAACCGTTGAGGATTGATTAAATTTGCCGTATTACCAATTCCCACCCCAATCGCCCATCCTGCTAATTTGATGGCGTTTTGACAGAGTTCATCACCCTCATTTGCCGCTTGACTAACGATTTGGGCCGTAATATTATCAAGTTGATGATTAACTAAATTGCGAATAATTTCCCCTTGTTGGGATTGTTCAGTTAAGCTTTGACGAACCTGTTGGGCAATATATGGCCCGGATGCCAATCTTTCCACACAACCCCGTTTTCCACACAGACACAATGGCCCATCGGGTTGGACGACGGTATGACCAATTTCTCCAGCCATTCCCTGTGTCCCTTGCCAAAGACGGTTATTGAGTATCCAACCGCCCCCAACCCCTGTACTAACAGTAATGTAAAATAAGCTTTCACATCCTTGTCCGGCACCAAATTTATATTCACCCAAAGCGGCAACATTAGCATCATTATCAACTCGAACGGGAACGTTAAACTCTGCTTCTAAAATTTCTCGCAGAGGCACATTTTCCCATCCTGAAACATGATGAGATAAACGAACGATTCCGGTTTTTGCATCAACTGGCCCGCCAAAACTGATGCCGATGGCTAGGGGTTTTTCGTTGCCTAATAACTCCCGAATGAGTGATCGCATAATTTCGAGATCGGTCGTTGCGTTGGGAGAGTTGCCGGAAAGTTGGCGTCGGGTATTTTGCCATTGGTGTTGACCGGAAATCAGAGTTGCTGCGGCTAATTTTGTCCCGCCAAAGTCGAGGGCGAGGATTTTTTTATTCATCTGTTTTCTGATACTATTTCTGCTTGATAATACAACGGATTCCTTGTATCCCAGGCTGCGAGACAATTACCTAAATATGGAGGGGGATGAATTTAAAGCAATTTTACAAAGAATCGGTATAACTTGAAAGTCACTTTTTACAGTTTAACTTTCCCCAATATTAGTTCAGATATTGAATCTTAGTTGTATTACCGATAGGATTTAAAATGTCTCTAAATCACAGTTTTGCTTTTTTGTCAAGCGCACTAACAAAACAGACGTAAAAATTGGTGCATCGTCAGTCGAGATCTGAGTGTTAATTTGAATTCAGCGATCAGGGTAAGGAACGAATACATTAGGGTTTGAAGCGTTATCAGTTGAGTAAATACCCTATTGGTCACACCAATCCTCAATTATTTTCAATATCTAGAATACCATAAGGGCTGAAAGAACGCAAGCTCGTTGCTTATTGAGAAGAATTCTTGAGTTAAGATTTGTAAAATCAAGGGATTGATAGAAAGTTTAGAACTGAAGTAAACTTGTAGATTATTCAAACTTATATATTTTTGCTGTTGAGGGAATAAACTCTGCTTTTTGAAAAAACCAATTTTTTAGCTGGGTTATCTTCGAGTTTTCATTAGGTTACGAAAGTTTTTCGCGATCAAATCAACAAGTAGAAGGCTCTATTGCCTAATACAAACTAGGTCAGATTAGAGAACGAGACTTACTAGATGAGTGATCGAATAGAGCGATCTAACGATGTTAAATTATTGTTTTTAAGTTTTGAGCAGACTTAAATTATGAGGAATTGATCGTCTGCTCTATTACTTAAATTCTTTTAAATTGTGCTGTTTACCCGATCTTAAATAAGAGATTGCTAGACTAAATATAGAGTCTTCTAAGCACTTTGATCTGGTTTTTGTTATTAATGGCGAATATGTTCATAGATACTCACATAATCTTTGCCGGGATGATTCCAAGAATAATCATACTCCATACCTTGTAAGGTGAGTTTGCGGAACTCTTTCGGGTAGTAATGCCATAGACCAATTGCCCGATCCATTGCTGATTCTAAAGCTTGATTATCAGTTTGATAGAAGACATAACCGTTGCGTTTTTCTGGGGGTTGATGGTTGTCATAATCTCGGTCAAATACCGTACTAACTAACCCACCAACGCCTCGAACAATGGGTACAGTTCCGTATCTCAACCCAATCATTTGAGTTAACCCACAAGGTTCATAATTACTGGGAACAACAATCATATCTGCCCCGGCATAGATCAGGTGGGAAAGTTCTTCATTAAAACCGATTTCTAAATGACAATCGGGGTTATGATCTAAGTAGTGCTTTTCATGCCAGAACCAATCATTAATTCCTTGTTCTGTTGCCGAACCCAAGAGAACAAATTGTGCCTGTCGGTGTAGGGCATAATAAAGGGCATGATGAACTAGATGAACACCTTTCTGCTGATCTAAGCGACCAATATAGGCGATAATCGGTTGATTGACATGACGCAGCCAGAGTTTTTCTCGTAATGCCTTTTTATTCTTGATTTTGTTGTCGATATCTTCCGGACTATAACTAAACGGAATATAGTGATCAATTTCAGGATTCCAGACATTATAATCAATGCCGTTGAGAAGACCACTAAACTTGTGTTGATGTTCATGTAAGGTATGACCCAAGCCATAACCACAGTCGCCTTGATGGGCTTCCCAAGCATGATGGGGTGAAACAGTGGTGACAAAATTGGAGTAAACAATTCCCCCTTTCATAAAATTCAGCGCGAAGGGATTAAAATTGTCTCGGAGACGACTGTAATCAAAATAATAGGATTCGTTATTCAGTCCAGTCGCCTGAAGAACATTTGCTCCGGCGATACCTTGATGCTTAAAGTTGTGGATGGTATAGCAAACTCGTTGATACTCCATGCCGTGATGTTTGTAGATCTCAAACAGCATCACGGGAATTAAACCTGTTTGCCAATCGTGGCAATGGATCACATCTGGACGTTTATTGGTGCGTAACAAAAATTCTAATGCAGCCTTACTAAAAAAAGCAAAACGCATATTGTCATCATCGCAACCATAATAACAGCCTCGGTTGAAGAAGTTATCACCTGAACGGGGTTCGATAAAGAAACATTGGCGTCCATGTACCCAACCACAATAGACATCACAAGGAATTGCGGCACCATACCACGGCACTTGTAAATCCCGGTAGGCTTCATGCAGTCCCCAGATGTGGTCGTACCGCATACAGTCATATTTCGGTAGAATAATTTCTACACCATGGCCCCGTATTTCTAACTCGCGACTCAGTCCGTAAACCACATCGCCCAAGCCTCCGGCTTTAATCACGGGAGCGCATTCAGAGGCAATTTGTACGATGTACATTCCTACTCCTCACTTACTGGCTTGATCGATTAACTGAATTGACAATTTTCCCAAAAGTATACATTATTATCTGACAAACAACGAATACAAGCATTTTTTAGCAATACTCACTCTAGAACCTTTGGGTTGATCCCCAACTCAAGTAATATTCAGATTCTTTGCTACTGATCACGATAGCGGATTTCCCGCATTAATCCCTCAGTCCGTTGAAAGAGATATAAACCAATCTTGAAGTTAACCTGTAATCTCATCTCATCTCTGCGGATCTCTGAGAATCTCAGGTAAACTTAGAGGAAGTGTTTTATGACTTCTATGAGTCGCAAACTGAATATTCAAAAAATACCACTCAAAATAACGACGAAAGATATAGAAATATCGTCCGAGCCATAACCGAATTTGACTCCGTTTGCGGAGAAAATAAGACTGATAATTTGGCATAGTTTCCTCTTGCTTTACTTCACATTTAATGTGATCATAGAAGTGAGATCAAAAATCTAGACGAAGCTCTAATGTGTAGGTTAAATACAAATCGATTCAGAGTGTTTTCGGATCAGACACAGATTGAAATTTATATTTTTTAACAAAAGACTGTTTTTTTTGAACAGTTTTTTAAATGTAAAGAAATTATATTTTGTATTGAGCAAACGAGTTTGCAAACCCGTAGACTAATAAGAGTGAAGAATCTAAATTTCAACCCGCCTCGGAATAAAAGGAAGCCGCGATGAAGCAGGACAACGAACTCCAAAATCGCCTCAAACAAATTCGCACCCGCTTGGGTTTGAGTCAGCAAGACTTAGCCAAAGTGGTGGGGGTTTCTCGCCAAACGATTAGCGGTGTTGAGTCTGGACAATATGCCCCTTCTGCTACGATTGCACTGCGGCTGGCCAAGGCTTTGGGGTGTCAGATGGAAGATTTGTTTTGGTTGGAAGAAGATTGTCTGCGAGTCGAAGCAACCTCCGCCCAGACTATTCCCGTCGAGCAGGATGTTCGGTTCACCTTAGCCCGAGTGGGGGGAAAGTTGATGGCCTATCCGTTGTTGGGTGAAGACGCCTTTCGCACCGAGATGATTCCCGCTGATGGTGAGGGTTGGGGACAAACTAAAAATAATGCGGTGCAGGTGAAATTGTGGGCGCAAACGGAAACGATTAATCAAACGGTGGCGGTGGCGGGTTGTACTCCAGTGTTGTCTTTGTGGGCGCGAGTGGCAGAATATTGGTATCCTAGCTTGCGGGTGTATTGGAGTTTTGCAAATAGTATGGATGCCCTAGAACGCTTGTGTCGAGGTGAAGTTCACATCGCCGGAATGCACTTATATAGTCCAGAAACTGATTCTTATAATGTTAGTTTTGTTCAAGAAGCGGTGATGAATAAAAGGGCGGTATTGATTAATTTGGGAGTTTGGGAAGAAGGGTTACTCGTTCAACTGAATAATCCTAAAAAATTGAGAACCGTTGCAGATTTAGCTAACTCTAATATTACCATCATTAATCGAGAAATGGGGTCAGGAAGTCGTCAATTATTAGAATATTTATTACAAAAAGCTGAAATTCCATTTAATGCGGTGCAAGGATTTAATTCTGTGGTAAATAGTCATGTTGCTGTGGCGAGAGCGGTTGCGAGTGGAAATGTTGATGCCGGAGTTAGTACCCAAGCCGTTGCTCAAGCGTTTGGACTCACTTTTATTCCTCTGCATAAATCTCGATATGATTTAGTGGTTCTTAAAGATTATTTAGCTGAAACTCCAGTTCAACAACTTCTAAATACGCTCGGACATCCTCGTTTACATTCTCAGTTAACTGCACTTGGGGGTTACGATACCTCGCAAACGGGAGAAGTTGTCGCCACCATTGAGTAATCATCAATTTCAACAAATCTAAAGTAAATTCTGCTATAAGATTTTCTCAATTTAGACGAGAAACGGTATGTCGATTTATCCGGTTGATGAAAGCCTGAAATAATCTTCATCATTTTATAAAATTCATTTATTTTCTAGATTTTACCATGATTATTTACACCTGTAAAGTTCGGGTTTAATATTTCATTCTTTGCTCTTTTTAAACCAAACAGTAGAGATCACTCTTTTTAAAATCCTCTCTCTTTTGAGAGAATTAAGCTATTAAATTAACCCGGTTTTGGAATACAAACATCCGGCGCACATAACCCCGGAAATGTTAAGGTTTTAACCGTTAGCGTTTCTAAATTCACTTGTCGAATTTGATGATGATTTGTATCGGCAACATACAACAAAGAACCCGCAGCACTTAACCCCGAAGGTTCGGAAAAACTCCCGTCATTTCCCAATACTGTTTCACAGTATCCTGTATTCACATAAACCCGCTTAATTTTGTGATTGTAAGTATCCGCAACCCAGAGATAATTTTGAGCAAATTCCACCCCCAAACAATGCTGTAACCGCACCTCAAACCCCTCTCCGTCTTCATCTCCAAACCCAAATAAATCCCCACTCCCGCAAATAGTTCTTACTGTTGTATTTTCCCCCAAACCCACGCCTCGAATTGAACTAATTTCGCTATCGGCGATCAACAATTCTACTCCATTAGTTGTAATACCACTCGGTTGAGAAAATGCCGCTTCTAATAACTCTCCATCCACACAAGATTCTGCACCTAAACCCGCATAGGTTTCAACTTGATGGGTTTCTAAATTCATCACCCAAATTTGATGACAACCCGCCATCGCAATATAGAGTTTATCCCCAACCTTTTCTAAATCCCAAGGCGAGTTTAATTGAGTTTCTAACGCCATTCCACCATGAGGATAAATCAAAGGACTTTGTTCTCCATTTCCCGCAATAGTTTCAACGGTTTTTTGCTGTAAATCTATCTTTCTTATAGCATGATTTTCAGTATCCGCCACATAGAGAACTTGTTGGTTTTTATCCAACGTCATTCCCTGCGGTGCAAACAATTGCGCCTGTTCAAATGAACCATCTGTTAATCCCGCTTTTCCGGTTCCAATTATTTCTAATACTTCTCCTTCTGTGGTACTAATAATAATTCTATGATGTCCAGAATCCGCAATAAATAAGCGATTTTCTGTAGCATCAGCCAAGACTTTACCCGGAAAAGCTAAAGGCGTGATTAAAGGTTGTTTTTCCTTTTCTAAAGTGAGAGTAACTTCCTCAAAATTAATCGTTCCTTGGGTTTTATGTTCCTCAATTAATTGATTCAAAATATTATCAATTATTTCTCGATTTCCTTCCCCTGCTACACTCCTAACATAATAACCTTTGGGGTCAATTAAGACTAAAGTCGGCCATGCGTTAACTGTATATTGTTGCCAAACTTGAAAACCATTATCGACTACAACCGGATGTTCAATGTCATATCGTAGAATAGCTTGACGGATATTTTCGACTTCTTTTTCATGATCAAATTTAGCCGAATGTACACCAATTACAGTTATACTATCCCGATATTTTTGTTCAAAATATTTCAAATCTGGTAAAATATGCAAACAATTAATACAGCAATACGTCCAAAAATCCAGCAACACTACTCGTCCTCGCAAAGACTTCAGTGATAACGGATGTTCTGTATTTAACCACGGAAAATTTTGCGGAAGTTCGGGTGCATGAATATTTGGCATAAGAATTTAAAAATAACAGTATTGAGGGAAAAGTCCCTCGCATAGAATTAAAGTCCTTTCCATACTAGACTCATACCTAATCTTTATAATAATCGATTTTACCGACTTCAGTGATTAGACAACAAATTTATTGAGAGTGTATTTGACAAAAAGTCTGCCCTACGACTGGGTTAACTAATGTTATCATAATGATAGTCTAAAAGTACAATTGTAAATAATTTTCTTAAGTCATAGATCGAGGTCAAACTAATGGTACAACAAATACCGGAAACTCAAACCGATATCATTTACCCGGATAGTGATGGTCAACCGATGGCAGATAATAGTCTACAATTTCAATGGATTGTTACGATTAAATCAAATCTATAAATCCTGTTTTCTCAAGATGAAAATGTCTTTTTAGCGGGTGATTTATTATGGTATCCTGTTGAAATAAATCCTAAAATTCGTCAAGCACCCGATGTTTTAGTTGCATTTGGAAGACCAAAAGGATATCGAGGTTCCTATCAACAATGGAAAGAAAATAATATTGCACCTCAAGTTTTGTTTAAAATTCTCTCTCCGGGAAATCGCCCTCAAGAGATGATCAGAAAACTGCTTTTTTATCAACAATATGGTGTAGAAGAATATTATATTTATGATCCTCAAGGGGTTGAATTGATTGGTTATTGGCGGATAGATGAACATTTAGAAGAAATTGAACAGATTAACGCTTGGGTAAGTCCCCGCTTACAAATTCGCTTTGAACTGACAGAAAACAACTTAGAAATTTATCGTTTCTCACTTCAGTCGAACTTGAACAGCGTGCTGAACAAAAATACCAACGCGCCGAACAAGAGCGTCAACGAGCAGAAGAAGCCTTGACTCAATTACAACAAGAACAACAACGCTATCAAACTTTAATTCAACAGTTGCAAGAACAAGGAATTAATCCAGAACAGTTAGAAAATAGTTAGAAAATGAAGTTTATCGTGAGGAAAGAAAATGATTTTAAACTCTCAATTATCTTCAGAACTGTTATAATCTGACACCTGAGAATGATGCGACACCGTTGAACCTAAACCGACTAAGGAAATGGTTAAACAAACGCCCAACGCCGTTAAAACAATTAAAGATTCGTTAAATTGTCGAACTGCAATTGCTAGAATTGCCCATAAAAAAACTAAAGGAAAAGCCGTTTCTTGATAGTTAATTCTCATTAAAACTGCAATAATTCCTGCTATAATTAATAAAATAGCAGTCCAAATTTGCGGCAAAATTCCCCAACCGTTCCAGTCTACACTTTCTAAGAAAATCGCCACATTGACAATAGTCGCTACACTAATCCAAGCTAAATAAATACTGAGGGGAGCATTAACAAACCATCTTTCCCTTTTAGGAACTCGTTCTTTTCCAATATTGAGTGACAAATAACCTGCAATTAAAGCTAATAAAATTCCGACCATTGCAATTAAAGAGGGAAGAAAAAACCGGGATAAAAAGACCCATACCCATATAATTTGAGCGACACAAGCCATGATTAAAAAATCTCTCATCTCTTGCAGGCGAGGATTATCTCGTTGGGAGGGAAGACATTGATAAATTCCTAAGCTAAATAATCCTAAATAAATCAATCCCCAAATCGCAAAAGCATAGTTAGCAGGAATAATTTTCACCTCACCAAAGAGTGAATTAGAGATTTCTCCAATCGTTAATCCATTGAGTGGAAAAAAATTAGATAAGACATTGACGGCAAACGCTACAATAATGGCAATTAAAGTTAGCCATTGTTTAAATTGATTGGGCTTAGAGTTAGAAGTCATCTGAATTCACAAACTTTGAATGTTTGACCACCTAAAAATGCCAAAATTTAGAAGAATTGTTCACAGCAAGAAGCTTGATTTTCCCCTAAAAATAATTTAGAGACACGAATCTCGCGCCTCCAAATTAGGTTCATCTTCTATTTATCTTACCAGTTCTTGAAACCGAGTCACTCACTTCTAGAGGGAAGCCTAGTTCCCACTTCTGACTGAGGACTTATTCTGCGGTTCGGAATCCCGAGAACGACGCTTTTTGGTTAACTTAGGCTTAGGAATAGGTTTAACTTCTTCCTCTTGGGGATAATCGGTTTCTTCCCAATTGGGACGATTCTGATCGTAAGCCATTTGTAGCGCCGCTGCCGCAATCGCATGAGGTTCGTACTCCTCACCCAACTGGGCAACTATCGGCAAGAAAGAGGCCATTCGTTCTCCCGTTAAGGCTTCTAACACCTTATCTTTCAAACGTTCGATATAACGGGCTTCAATTTGCGATCGCTTCGGAATCGTCAGTGTTGTAAAATTATGACGGAGATGACGCTCAATAATCCGTAGTTTACGGCGATCCATCGGTTGGAGTAAGGTAATCGCCTTTCCTTCCCGTCCTGCACGACCTGTACGACCAATCCGGTGAACATAGCTTTCGGCATTGTCCGGCAAATCGTAGTTAATCACATGGGTCAAGTGGTCTACATCTAAACCCCGTGCAGCAATATCAGTCGCCACAATCCATCGGACTTGACGCTTGCGGAACCGAACCAGAAGCCGTTCCCGTTGAGATTGATTCAAGTTACCGTGATATTCATCAACACTATGACCCGCCCCTTGTAGGTAGCTCGTCAACTCGGCTGCCGCTTGCTTGGTGCGGACAAAAACAATTGCAGATTCTGGGTCTTCCAGTTCGAGAATCGGTTGTAAAGCCCGAGCTTTTGTCCAACCCCGAGGCACTGTGTAAACCTCTTGAGCAATCCGTTTTGGTGTCGTTTTCGGCTGTTCAACCTTGACCGTAACGGGAGAATTGAGGTACTTCCGCACCAATTTCCAAATTGAAGGCTCTATTGTTGCCGAAAAGAATGCTGTTTGTCGGTCTTTAGAAGCCGCGTCTAGGATTTTTTCAACATCTTGAATGAATCCCATACTCAGCATCTCGTCTGCTTCGTCGAGAACCAACCACTTAATGCCATGAAGTTTAAGCTTACCCCGACTGAGCAAATCTAATACTCGTCCGGGTGTACCCACCACAATCTGGACACCTCGCTCTAACCGTTGGACTTGTCGTTCTATCGACTGACCTCCATACACGGTTAAGACATACAATGAGCGCTCGTTGCTCATTTTACGGATGGCATCTTTCACCTGCATCGCCAGCTCTCGGGTTGGAGTTAAAATCAGAGCCTGAACATCTTTGGCTTGATGATCGATTTGTTCGAGGATTGGCAATGAGAATGCAGCGGTTTTCCCGGTTCCAGTCTGAGCTTGTCCCACGATGTCTCGACCTGATAGGATTTGTGGGATAGATTGAACCTGGACGGGAGTCGGTTCTGTGAAACCGATTGATTCGAGATGTTGAGCGCGGGCTTCTGAAATACCTAGTTCTACAAAGGATTGACTCATTAATGCTCCTAAATCACAAGTTTTCGCTTGGTTCCTTCCATTGCCCTCCTCAGATTCAGGTCTTAGCTCTACTCCAGCACCGAAACCGCGAGCGTCGCTCTAGCGATACACCGTTACCAAGGGCATTGCGGAACCATATTTGATTGTTTGCAGGTCTTTCTTGACTTTCTACTCACTCAAAATTTCCCGATCAGGGCATCTAGCTTTTGAGAGCCAACTCAACCTTATTTAATAATAGGATAACGCTTAACAATCAGAAACAAAACCACAAACTGCTTAAAATTATATCCGAATTCCCGTACCAATGCTATCAAACCCTGTTGTAGATTCACTTTGGGGGATGCGAGAACTTTTTTCAGCCTGAGCGGTGCTGACTGGCTTTTCGGTAATCCTACACTATCACTACACGATTGCCTGATTCTGAGCGGTCAGACAAATTGCCGTTTTTGAGTATTGGGAGAGGTCGTAAACAATTCCTTCACGCTCCAGCCATTGATGTAATTGCCTTTGAGCGACTTCTGCCTTGCCTGGTTTCACCTTGATGGATAACTCGAGCAAAGCCTTCCGACCCGGAAGAAACCATTGTTCTAAGGTCAGACGGTAGGGAAAGGTTTTGTCATACCACTTCCAGATTCTCGCCTCCACCCTACTATACAAAGTCAGTCGATCTAATAGTTCAACCGAACCCATATATTGCCTAAACAGTTGCTTCTGAACAGGGTTGAGAGCTTGTTGGATCTTTTTTTTTCCCTTGACCACTTGCTTCAACCGACTGTTTGAGGGGCGCGTTTCAACTTTGGCAATCTGAGTTTGGTGCGCTCCGGTGCGATTGATTTTTAAGCGAAAGCGACTCTGGCTGTAAAATTCTGGATGAATCCAACGAGAGTCGAAGTTTCGCAGCTTCAGCGTTAGGGAATCCTTAGCATCCCGATGAAGACGAATTCGCAGGATTACTCCTGACTTAAACAAGTGTAACGCTTTTGTATCAAAAAAACAACTGGCCCGTTTGAGGTTGGGTTTTTCCTGAAGGTGAAACCTGTTCGCCAGCACCGGGAACTGACTCGGATCAAAAAAAACTTTGATTTCAACCTCATCAATAAACTTCTCTGCTGGGGTCTGAGAATTCACCTGAGTTTCTATTCCTTCAACCTCATCTTTGACCAGGAAAGCATGAGTTGATGTGCGAAGGTAACATTGGCTTAAAAACAATTGTTCTTAATCAACACCGAGACCTTGTTGCCAACGCAGAGGCGATCGCTAAATGAATTTACGCACACCCCAATCAAATTCCGGCTGAAAATTGCTCGGTTTTTTGACGCTTTTATCTCTATCGTAACATAGAAAATTGACAGCCGGAAGTCCTGGTTTTTAAGTTTTTTTACGGAAATTAGACGGTATAACCATACAAATCATAAACATCTGCATCCGTAATTTTGACCGGAACAATTGACCCTAAACGCGCCATTCCATCGACATAAACCACCCCATCCACATCCGGCGCAAACCGCCCAGAACGTCCAATCAATTTCCCTGTACTCGGTTGTTCTTGTTCGACTAAAACCTCTACAACTTCTCCCACACTCTTTTGATTTTGTTTTAAGGAAATCGGTTGTTGTACCTGCATTAACGCATCCCGTCGCGCATCCATTACCGCCTGCGGAACTTGAGAAGGTAAATTATAAGCAGGAGTTCCTTCTTCGGCTGAAAAGGTAAATACCCCCACATGATCAAAATGATGACGTTTGACAAATTGCAGCAAATGTTCAAAATGTTGATTGGTTTCACCCGGAAAACCAACAATAAATGTGGTTCTTAAAACCGCCTCGGGAAGCGCCAGTTTAATCTTCTCAATAATCTCATCATTCACCCGACCTTGCCAGGGTCGATTCATCGCCCGTAAAATTTCCGGATGAGAATGTTGTAACGGTAAATCCAAATAGGGTAAAATATTCGGAGTGTCTTGAATCGCTTCTATCACTTTTGGCGTTAATCCTGTCGGGTAAGCGTAGTGCATTCTTACCCAGGGAATATCGACTTTTCCGAGCGCTCTTAACAATTCCGCTAATTTCGGTTCACCGTAAAGATCAGTCCCGTAATTTGTGGTAATCTGAGAGATTAGAACAATTTCCTTGACTCCTTGATCCGCGAGTTGTTGGGCTTCGGTGACAATCGACTCAATACTTCGCGATCGCTGATTTCCCCGCAAATGAGGGATAATACAAAACGCACACCGATAGTTGCACCCTTCAGCAACCCGCAAATAAGCAACACCTTCGGTTGTGGTGCGATAACGAGGCACCGTCTCATCAGCAATATAAGTCGGTTCAGCCGAAATTTCTCGAACTCGTTCCCCCTCTTGGGTGCGTTGAAGAACATCGACAATTTTATGATAATCTCCCGTTCCCACCAGCGCCACCGCTTCGGGAAGTTCATCCAAGAGGGCGTCTTGGAAATGTTGCGCCATGCAACCGGTAATTACAACCTTCTTCTTGGCTTCAGCAAGGTCTACAATAGTCTGAACAGACTCTTCCCGTGCTGCTTCAATAAAACTACAGGTATTAACAATCACATAATCGGCTAATTCTTCATTAGAATCAACCTGGTAGCCCGCCTGTACCAGCAAGCCAAGCATATGTTCAGTATCAATGCGATTTTTTTCGCACCCCAGATGGGAAATTGCGATCGTCGGCTGAGTTGCCATTAACAGTTTTTATAATAAAGTTTAACTACCAATCTAATATATTAACACATAATTTAGCTTTTTACACATTTAGCCTTTAACGTTCGCAGAATCAACCAACCGATCGCACATCCGAGAACATAATAGAGAAAATCTCCCCAAACAAAACTATTCCCCAGGAGTAACCGTCCGATTAAAGTTGCTCGAATCGCTTGTAAAAAAGGCGGTTTCCACAACTGCATAAACTCCAATGCAGAAGTGACAATAAATACCCAAAACGCTACCCGTCTCAGCGAGAGTCGCGGCAAAATTAACACGACCAAAAACATCCAAAACATTTCATAGAAAATACTGCTAAAAGAGTTATTTACCCAAAATTCTAACGCCCCTTGATAGAATTTACTCGCCAATCCAATCGGAATTAAAGAAATTAAAATCCCAAACACAATCCAACGATAAGTTTTCATAATTTAGACCCAGAAAAATCCGTAGGGTGCATCAAAAAATCAAGTTTTTTTCACTCAGCCAAGCGGGATATAATTTGATAAACCATACAACTAAAATAAAAAAGTAGGATGAGCATTACCCATCCTACTCGATTTTTGAGACTTATCAAACAGTTAAAACAAAGGGTTTAAGTTGTTGACTATGAGGTGTGAACCGTTGACGGATAATCCTGAAGTGATTTCTGGGATAAACCCACACTGGGTTGAGGAAATTCGCCGTTAGATGTCGATTGTACCCGAATTTCCTGTACTGGAACTGCGAGCGCAATTTTTTCTTGTTCAAAGCGTTCTTGAATACTGTGCATTAAATCCGACCAAACTGTCCAAAAGTCGGGAGTTTTGGTTTTGAAGGAAAAACAAAGGTACACATAATATTCGGCATATTCCCAGGGAAAAGTTCCCGCCTTGATGATCAAAGGATGGGATTCGCCAATTTCCTGAAGAATTCGTTCGACCTCAGTTATTTTTTGAGTAAAAGGAACGGGGACTTTGATCATACCTCCCCGAATGTCTTGAGAAGTTAAATTGATAATGGTGTTTCCCCAAACGGTATTATTAGGGATGTTAATCTCTTCTTTGCCCCAGCCTTGAATTTTGGTATTCGCCAGGGTAATAGAGTCTACATATCCCCAGATGTCTCCAATCTTCACTTCATCGCCGGTGTCAAAGGGTTTGTAAACCATTAGCATTAATCCGCTGGCGAGGTTGGCGAGATTACTCTGCAAAGCAAATGCTATGACAAAACTCGCTCCCCCAACCAAGGCTAAAATCGGTCCGAGACTCACTTCTAAAGCCGTCAAACCAATCATACAACCTACGACTACTCCACCTCGTTTAACTAACATCACCACAAATTGCCGGAAAATATCGGAGGTGTTGCTAAATTTTGATAGGATTTTATTGAGAATTAGACCGATAATTTGAGAAACAATAATTGAAGCAATCACTATACTGATAAACTTGCTCATATTTATTCCCCAACGCAGACCCCCTTCTTCTGACTTCAACCAACCCATCAACCGAACTCCTAGACCTTCGGTATCTTGGAGGTCAATTTCAATGGTACTGACGGCTTGAATATAGTTTTGATAGGAATCAACTGCTCCGCCTTTTTTCTCAAGTTCATCTAAGACAATTTCAAACCGATCAATAATTGCTGTTTGCTCGGCTTGCAGTTCGACAATGTTACTGACTAATTGATTTTTTAATTCCGACTCAGCTTCCGCATTTTCTTGTAACTGTTCTGTTGTTTTTTCAAGCTGATCTTGTTTTTCTTCGAGGTTTTCTATGCTTGGAGTTTCCTCAACCACACTTGCAACTTTTACTTCCAGATTTCCTTCAATCGTGGTATTACTGAGAGAATCTGCGGTTTGATCGAAGCTCTCGGAAGATTGCTCTGTAGGAGTAGGGGAATTGGTATCAACCCCAAGAATTGCTTCTGTTGCTTGTTTAAGAGAGTTTCGGGCGGCTTCTAGTTGTTGGGTTGCATCCTCATATTCCCAAGTCTCTGGCGGCGTATTAGCTTGAATTTCTTGAGCATATTCATAGGTTTCAATAGCAATTTCTAGATCCTCAATTTGTAGGGTAATTTCTTCGTATTCATAAGACCAGCTATCAACCTGTTCTCGGTCTTTTTTTGCCTGTTCGATAGCCTGTTTTGCTCGTTCGAGTTGGCTCGTCTCTTTAGCTTCTTCTATTACACTTTGTAGGGTTTCGTCTTCTTGGAGTTCAGCTTTTGTGGTTGCTGCTTCTTCAATAGCTTCTTGGGCTTTTTTAAGATTCTCTTGAGCTTCTTCTATCTTTCTGGTGGCTTCTTCATACTCTGGTGAACCCGCAGTAGCAACGGCTTTACTTTCTTCAGCCACTTTTAGGGCTTGAGTAGCTTCTTCTAAGGCTTTTACGGCTTCTTCTTGTTTGGCAATGGATCGGTTCTCGCGTTTAACGACAATTTCAGCATCGCTAATTTCTTGTACTTTTTGTCTTAATAATACCATCCATGCTGCGGCTTCATTTTCTAGTTCAGGTTGGGTTAATGGTTTGACTAAAAGTTTCAGTTCATCGATTGGAATTTCAGGATCTTGCGTAGTCACAACTTTCGATATTGTAGATATCGACTCAGCTTCGGCTTCTTCTGTTTGTGATTCTCCGATGATAAGTTCTTGAGCTTGGCTTGGAACACCCCAGGAGACAACAGTACAAGCAATCCCCGTGACGATCAATCTGCGAATCTGACGGCTCAACATTTTTTTGCCTCTCATTTCGGTTCTTTGTTTTTAATCTTAGCTTTAATTAATCAGGAAACACATCAGGGAAAATACGGAACTTTAAAAATTAATTTTCGGTACAGGCTAGGCTATTTCCCTTTTTACTTACGTGTTTTCACGGACAAGTAGATATTTTTTATAAAGTTCTATGTAGAGTAAGTGATTGCTCGTTAAATTATCAACAGATATAACAATTTTACAATAATTAAAAAAAGTAGGATAAGCATTACCTATCCTACTCTCTGTTCAAGAATTCTCAAAATTGAAGCCCAGCTTCTCCTCGAAACTGGGTCTTATACTCATGATACCAAAAGGATTCAACTTTTTGGCGATTGAGCGTGGAGAGGAGAGATAAAAATAAAGACTCTGTACAACAGACTAATTTTATTTTAAAATATTGAGTAGAGACTGACAAGAGTGAAAGTAAGAACTGGGGTGTCAGCTATATTGAGTTCGACTCTAACAATCAGTCTGAGGTTATTTATTCACCGAACCATTACTTTCCTTGTTAATGCAATCAATCTCAATCCCTCTCTTGAAAATGTTAAAACCTTTTAAAATATTAGGCTATTTGTTTTTAGCTTTAATGACATTTAGTTTAGTAAGCTGTTTAAATACAGAAATTAATACTTCTCCCCAAAGTGAAGTAAATAATCCTTCTGTCTTCAAAGTTGCTATCTTATTATCAGGTTCTAAAGCCGATGGAAATTGGAATCAAGGCTGTTATGAAGGACTGCTAAAAATCGAACAAAAATATAACGCTAAAGTCGCTTATTCTGAATATGTAACAGCGGCTCAAGGTGAAGAATTTCTTAGACAATATGCTGAAGAAAATTATGATTTTATCATTGCCGCAGGCGGTGGATATCTCGATGCCATTGAAAAAGTTTCTCTCGAATTCCCTCGATCTAAATTTGCCGTGATTGCGACGTATCCCGGTAATAATAAAAACTTAGGTGCGTTATCATTTCGGGCAGGAGAAGTGGGTTATTTATCGGGTGTGATTGCAGCGATGACAACTCAAACTAATAAAGTGGCTTATATCGCAGGTGCAGATTACCAAATTCCTGTAGAAGCTGCTAAACTTTATCAACGAGGTGCTAAAGAAATTAATCCCAATATTGAAGTTTTTATCGAATATCTACAAACCTGGACAGATGGTGAAAAAGCGATCAATGTTACTCAAGATTTAGTGAAAAAAGGTGTTGATATTTTTACTATTAATGCTGATGAAGCCGGAGTAGCTGCGATAGAAGTTCTCAAACAAAACCCTGAAGTTTATATGATTGGCTGGATTAAAGATTTGTATGAACTTGCTCCGGAGCGCATGATTACCAGTGTTCTGCATGATTTTCCAGCTTTATTACTCAATGCCAGTGCTTTAGTTCAAGAAGGACGTTGGCAAGGAACCCTTTATAAATTTGGACTAAAAGAGGGAATTTATGAATTTGCACCTTTTCGAGGGTTGCTCACAGAACAACAACAACAACAATTTAGCCAGATTCGAGAACAAGTCATCAATGGGGAGATTGATATCACACCTTAAAAACTTAGGATAAGCTAGAAATAATAATCACAAGTTTTTTACTTTTGTTGATTTTTAAATCTTCTAGTTCGCTCCCGAACGACTGACTGTAACGAGTTATGAACAAATTTGACTTCTTAAAAAGCCAGAAAATCAACCGTTCCCAAAAATCTTCTATTGCCAAGCAATTGTGCTTTAGCATTATTTTTCTAGTGATTTTTAGCCTACTAACAACTGGAAGTATTCTTATTTATTTGAGTTCACAAACTCAGTTGAAACAATCTCAGCTTCTACAAAAAGAACGATCACAAATTGCCGCTAATCGGATTGATACCTACATTCAAGATCTACAAGGAAAACTACTTTATCTTGCTAGGGTACAAGGTTTAACTGAACTCTCTTCCCAAGCTCAAAAAGCTTTACTTGAAGGCTTGAGTCGCAACAATGATGCCTATGAAACGATGGCAATTCTCAACTCCGAAGCTGATCCAGTTGCTGTTTATTCTCCTTATACTGAAGTGAATTTAGGTAATTTCAAAGAGACTCCCCTCTTTGTACGAGCGTTTAAACAGCAAGAAAATTATGTTGATCTCGTAGAAATTGATCCAGAAACCCAAGCATTAATTATGACTTTAGCTGTTCCCATTCGGAATCAATCAGATGAAGTTGATGGGGTATTACTCGCTACAATAAATTTGAAATTTTTAGATTTTGTTGTGTCTCAAACGGGAGTGGGCAAAACAGGTTATGCTTATGTTCTTGATCATCGAGATGTTTTGATTGCCAAAAATAGTCACATCACCCAAATTGATCGATTAGAAAGTGTTTCTGACTATGGGTTTATCAAGCAACTCAAAGCCACTCAAGATAAATCTTTAATTGCTTATCAAGGTTTAACTGGACAAGAAGTTTTAGGTGCGATCGCTCCGGTTCGGAATGTGTATTGGAACGTTGTTGTTGAACTCCCAACATACGAAGCTTATGCGCCTGTTCGTCGTTTAATTATTAGTATGATTGGATTGCTATTGATTGCGATTTTTAGTGCGGTAGGGGTTAGCTTTTTCCTGTCAAATTTATTAGTTTATCCTCTAAAAATTCTCACCCAAGTTGCTGCGAATATTCGAGCAGGAGATCTCAACGCCAGAGTGAATATTAATCTCGAAAATGAACTCGGAATTTTAGCAGAAGTATTTAATCAAATGACCCAACAATTAAAAGAATCTTTTGAGACTTTAGCTCAAACTAATCAAGAATTAGAAGCTCGAGTCGAACAGAGAACTGGAGAGTTAGCCCAAGCCAAAGAAAAAGCTGAAGTGGCGAACTTTGCTAAAAGTGAATTCCTCTCGAATATGAGCCATGAACTCAGAACACCGCTAAATGGAATTTTGGGTTATGCTCAAATTTTACAGCGAGATCGCACTATTAGTCCTCGTCAAGTTGAAGGTTTAGATATTATTCTGAAAAGTGGTAATCATCTCCTGACTTTAATTAATGATATTCTAGATTTTTCTAAAATAGAAGCGGGTAAATTAGAACTCTATCCGAGTAATATCAACCTCGCTAGCTTCATCGATAGCGTAGTAGCAATGATTCAAATGAGAGCTTTAGAAAAAGATATTTTATTTCAGTATAAAGGGGATTCAAATTTACCTCAAGGGATTCAAGCGGATGAAAAACGTCTCAGACAAATTTTGCTCAACTTGCTCGGAAATGCAGTAAAATTTACCGATAAAGGGTGTGTTACCTTAGAACTCAGTGCATTAGATTATTCACCTCTTTCCTCTACGGTTTCATTACGTTTTGAAGTGATAGATACTGGAGTGGGGATGAGTTCAGCTCAACTCGATAAAATCTTTCAAGCCTTTGAACAAGTTGGAGACGTTAAACGCAGAGCAGAAGGAACAGGTTTAGGGTTAGCAATTTCACGTCAATTAGTGGAAATGATGGGGAGTTCTCTACAAGTTAAAAGTCAACTGAATCAGGGTTCAACTTTCTGGTTTGATCTAACTTTTCCGATTGTGCAAGTTTATTATTCTTCTCCTCCAAAAAACAATCTTCACATCACTGGATATCAAGGAAAACGTCGTTATGCTTTAATTGTTGACGATAAAAAAGCCAATTTATTAGTTTTACAGAATATGCTAGAACCGCTAGGATTTGATATAATTTTGGCAGAAGATGGTCAGCAAGCCATAGACAAAGCAAAACAATATCAACCTGACCTCATTTTAACAGATTTAGTCATGCCCGTTAAAAGTGGTTTTGAAGCGGTTAAAGAGATTCGGGAATATCCAGAACTTAAAAATACTAAAATTATCGCAGTTTCTGCCAGTGTGATGCAACCCGATCTTCAGCGAAGTGTTATTGTAGGATGTGATGCCTTTATCCCCAAACCGATAGATGAAAAACAACTTCTATCAATGATTGCAGAACATTTGCAGCTAGAATGGATTTATGAGCCATCATCTAAACTCACGATGACTTCAGAAATCACGAGTAAAACGTCATCAAACACTGAGTTTATTGTTCCTGATCTCGAAGAAATCAGAGTGCTTCACGATTTGGCTTTGTTGGGTAGCATGAAAAAAATTCAGCAGCAAGCAACTTATATAGAAAAACTCGATCCTAAATATATTCCTTTTGCCCATAAAATCCACGAATTAGCTAAGGGATTTCAAGAAAAAGCTTTAACAAGTTTAATTGAAAAATATTTACCCGAAGGAGAGAATCAATGAAAACTTATATCGTTCCTCATGCTCATAAACTGAATTTAAAAGATTACACAGTCTTGATTGTAGATGATCATCCTACAAATTTAAAAATTGCGGTTGATTATTTAGAAGATTGTGGTTTAACAGTTCTCGTTTCTCAAGATGGTGAAAGTGCCTTAAGACGAGCCAAATTTGCGAATCCTAATCTGATTTTATTGGATGTATTGATGCCAGGAATTGATGGGTTTGAAACCTGTTGTCGTTTAAAAGCTGACCCAGAAACTGAAGATATTCCGGTGATCTTTATGACGGCTTTAGCTAGTACAGAAGATAAAGTTAAAGGCTTTGAAGTTGGGGCGGTTGACTATGTGACTAAACCCATTCAACATGAAGAAGTGTTAGCCAGAATTACGACTCATTTACAAATTCAAGCTTTATACCAAAAAGTAGAGGAACAAAATCAAAACCTACAGCAAAAAGTGATTGAACGTACTGCTGAATTATCCCAAGCTTTAGCCGATTTACAACAGTCTCAAATTCAGTTAGTTCAAAGTGAAAAAATGTCAGCTTTGGGTCAACTGGTGGCGGGAGTTGCTCACGAAATTAATAATCCTCTAAGTTGTTTGACGGGAAATCTACAACACGCAACAGAATATATTCAAGATTTATTAGAACACTTACACCTTTATCAACAGCAGTTAAATCCTCCTGGAGATAGCATCACAACTCATGCGAAAGACATAGAGTTAGACTATCTAACAGATGACCTTCCGAAAGTTATTTTGTCGCTACAAGAAGCAACCCAACGCATTCACGATATTAGCAAAAGTCTCTATCATTTTTCCCACTCAGATACCTCTAAAAAAGTTACTTTTGACCTTCATCAAGGTCTAGAAAGCACTCTGACAATTTTAAAACATCGCTTTAAAGCAAATCAATATCGTGCAGATATTGACATGATCAAAGATTATGGAAATTTACCTTTAGTTCATTGTTATCCCGGACAAATTAATCAAGTTTTTATGAATTTAATTGCAAATGCAATTGATGCTTTAGATGAAAAAAATATTAATAATTCTACATTTAGTCAACCGATTGAACAGCCTAGAATAACGATTAAAACTTGGGAAAATATAACTCAAAAAAGTGTGATAGTTTCAATTAAAGATAACGGCTTAGGAATGTCTGAGAACCTCCAAGAAAAAATCTTTAGCCATTTATTCACCACGAAACCCATTGGAAAAGGAACCGGACTAGGTTTATCAATTTCTCGTCAAATTATTGTGGACAAACATCAGGGTAGACTCAACTGTATTTCTGAACTGGGGAAAGGGTCAGAATTTATGATCGAACTTCCAGTCTAATATCAATCAAGTCATCGTCGGGAAAAAAACACTTAAAGATTTAGCCCTTTAGTCCCTGATTTTCCCAGGTATTAAGTTTTATTATTGATCTTATTTTTGCATCAATTCATCATACTTCTTGCGAACTTCTTGAATATCTTCCCACATTAACCATTTGGGTTTTCCCGGTTCCCGAGAAGGATTTCGCAGTAAATAAGCGGGATGAAAAATCGGCATACAGAAGCATCCTTCCCATTGTCGCCACTGACCCCGAATTTTAGTAATCCCTTGCTTTTCTGCTAACAACGACTTCACCGCAGTCGCTCCCGTCAACAAAATAATCTGCGGATCAACTAAGCGAATTTGTTCTAATAAATAAGGTTTACAAGCCTCGATTTCCGAAGCCGTAGGAGTCCGATTTCCTGGTGGACGACAACGAATTGCATTAGAAATATAAACCTCTCGTTCGGTACTCAACCCCGCAGATTCTAAAATTTTATCTAAAAGTTGACCCGATCTTCCCACAAACGGTAAACCCTGTTCATCTTCATTTTGACCCGGCGCTTCTCCAATAATCATAATAGCGGCTTGGGGATTTCCGCGACCAATCACCGCATGAGTTCGATTATTTCCCAAAACACACCGATGACATTGATTACAATGATCCGCAATTTCATCTAAATTTTGGTAAGTTCCAGGGGGAATTTGAACCTGAACATCTTGGGGAATTTGATCCCGATTAAAATTAGAAGGAGTTGGACTAGCACCCGACTCGGCAAAGTCAAATAAATTAAGTTGTTGATCGCCAGACATGAATTTAAACGCTGAAGTCACACGACAGAAACTTTATTTAGTCTAGACTGATTGAGTTGCAACTCTCAAGTTTGGCGGTCAAGATAGAGAAGATAATGCTTGTTCGTTATGTTCTCAACCCCTCCCTTTAACGATCGCACCCACGCAGGTCTAGAACTCGCTAAAGCCATTGAGCGACAAATTGCCCGACACCCCCAACCCGGCGATCGCATCATCGTCTACGCCCTTCCTAGAGGTGGTTTAGCCGTTGCTGAACCTGTAGCCCGTCGTCTCAACTGTCCGTTAGATGTGATCGTTGCCAAAAAAATCACCCATCCCGATAACCCTGAACTCGCTTTAGGTGCTGTCACCGCAGAGGGGTATGTACTCTGGTCTTCTAAAAGTCGTCCGACTAATTTTGAACTTCAGCAAACCCTCTTACATCAAGCGCACGGTAAAGCCCTCGATCAACTCGCCCAACTCGCGCCAAATGGCTCGAAAACCAACCCTCAGAACGCTTTAGCAATTATCATTGATGATGGAATTGCCACCGGGTTAACCATGGCTGTCGCGGTCAAATGTCTCAAATCCAAAAACCCCAGTGAAATTTGGATCGGTGTACCTGTTGCCCCCCGAGACTTACGAGAACCCCTAAAACAATGGTGCGATCGCTTAATTATTTTAAAATCACCGCGAATATTTTTCAGCGTTAGTCGGTTTTATCGGAATTTTCCTCAAGTTGAAACCCAAACGGCGATCGCTCATTTACAGCGTCAAAGCCAATGGCGTTAAATCAGTGACCAAGTACCGTGCAGTGACCAGTTTTTCATGTCACCCTGAATGAAATCAAGGGTCAAACAGATAGATGCTTCACGTTCGTTCAGCATGACCATTAAACTGTACTGTTCTCAGTTTTGTATGATATTTCAAGAGCAAACTTAGTAACAAACAAACTGGTCATGAGACTTTGGCAACTTTGGTGGCAAACCCTGGTACTCTCGACTCAATACAATCCGCCTCAATTTATCGAGGTGATTATGTTAATGTTAGCCATGATCTTACTCGGATTTTGGAGTTTAACTGGAGATTTACCCTATCTAGTGCTGTGTTTGAGTTATGTCTTGGGTTCTTCGATCTCTATGTTAGTCCGAGAAGCGATAATACCCTCACCTGATTTTCACATTACCCAAGTGCTTTCTGTTTTGTTACTGTATATTAGTCTGCTTACATTAATTGAATTGATGCTGACTGTTGCTCAAAGATTTTGACGGGAAGACTGATGTAAAATCAGGCGATTTCCCAAGGGGTCATAGGCATAAATTTCTCGACCGTGAGAAGCGGTTAAAATCTCTCCGGGGGGCCGATATCCGAGGCGAGATAACTCGGCAATTGCATCCTCTAAGTTCGCCACTTCCAAACACAGACTCATTCCGGCTTGGGTTGGATCTGCAAACTCCTCAACCTGAGTAGATTTGGGTTGAAAAATACCTAATTTCAAACCCGGAAGCTGAAACTCTGCATAAACCTCCGGGATGTACGAGTGCGGTTGAATTCCCAACAATTGACGATAAAACTCCACTAAAATCTGGAGATCTGTCGCCGCAAGCGTGACAAAGGCTTCAATGCAGTGTACAACCATAATGGCAAAATCGCTAAACCTAACGCTTAAATTGTACAGATGGGACGAATCTTTTTATCCGCAGGTCATGGTGGCTTTGAAAACGGAGTCCGAGATCCGGGAGTCATTGCAGGAGGAACAACCGAAGCCCAAGAAATGATTTGGATTCGTGATTTGGTCGCCGCAGAATTGCGATCGCAGAATTTTACGGTGTATTTGGTTCCTGATGATCTCTGTCAAGTTGAAACGGTTGATTGGATTAATTATTATTCTCGTCCGGGTGATGTTGCGTTAGAATTGCAAGCCGGAGGCTCATCAAATCCTAATGTACGGGGCGTAACGGTGTTTTATATTGCTCACAATGCCGAACGTCAACGGGATGCTCAACAGCTTTTAATGGCCTTGTTACGGCGAGTTCCTCAATTTCCCAGTCGGGGAACGAAAGCGGATACCGCCACTGGATTAGGTCGTTTAATCTTTTGTCGCTGGATTATTATTCCTTCTTTATATGTTGAAATTGGTTTTTTGACTAATCCTCAAGATCGCAGTTTAATTCAAACTCGACGAAAGGATATTGCGAAAGGAATTGCCGATGGAATTATCGGTTGGATTCAAGGAGAAAACGTCATTCCTGCGCCTCCCGTTCCACCGAATGTAATGGTTTATGGTTCGATTGGAATTAAAATTAATGGTCAATCCTATGGGGAAGGCGGGATTTTAATTCAAGGGAATTCTTACATTCCAATTGATTTAGTGGATCGTCTCGGAATTAATGTCGCTCAACTGGCTCGGGTGCGTCGAGTCCGATATCAAAATATTGTCTATGTTCGTGCTGTAGATTTGCGAGATTTTGGTATCTCTGTCTCTTGGGATAATCCCAGTCGGACTGTGGTGTTACGATCTTTTTCCCGAGTTTATGCTGAGAAAATTGACCGAGTTATGGGCAATGGAATTACCACAGAGTTACAACTGATTGCGTTTATTAAGTCGGAAAATAATACGGGTTTATATCAATTTCCGGAGTTGGCTCTAATCTACCAAGAAGAAGCTAATCTTGAAGGAGTAAATTATGATATTGCTTTTTGTCAAATGTGTTTAGAAACGGAGTTTTTACGATTTGGGGGCTTGGTCAAAGCTGCTCAAAATAATTTTGCTGGACTCGGAACGCTTGGCGGTGCATCAACAACGGCTTCTTTTGCAACCCCTCGATTGGGAGTTAGAGCGCATATTCAACATTTAAAAGCTTATGCGAGTACCGAACCTTTAGTTCAAGATATTATTGATCCTAGATTTCATTTTATTACCCGAGCAATTGCCCCTTCTGTATTGCAATTAAGTGGACGTTGGTCTGATGATTTGCAATATGGTAATCGAATTTTAGCCCTGATGCAACGGCTTTATGAAGTTTCTGGAGTTCTCTAATTGAGTTATAGACTTGAAAAATTAAGCGATTGAAAATGAAACTCTATCAATAGGCAAAAAAATTGCCGGAGAGAGGGGTTTTATTTGCACTTTTTTAGATCTTATGCTATATTTGTTATAATTTTTTATAAAATATTATCGATAGATACTTGAATGTGTAAGTTTAGCTAGTGCTATTGGGATAGAGAATTATCAGTCTAAAGATAGAAAATTCTCAGTTTAAAGTAATAGTAGAATATTAAAGGAGAACTGAGAATATATACATCTTTCTCGACTTAACTGACTAGATTAAAATTTAACTTCTACTCTATCTTTTACCAGATTTATGTCATCAATTCAACATCAGTCACCTATAATGTGTTCTGTTCATCAAGACTCTCCCATGACTGAACAACCCGGCGGCCCTATTCCTCCTTTCTCAACAACATATATTGAGCGTTCTCCTCTCGAAAAACAAGCCAAAGAAGCGATTGAACAACCGGGATGTTTACTGCGAATCAAAAGCCCTCGAAAAATGGGAAAAACTTCCCTAATTCTCCAGGTCAAAACTCACGCAATTGGCTTGGGTTACTCTACAGTTCATCTTGATTTTCGCCGGATAGAATCTAGAGTTTTAAGCGATTTTAACACCTTTTTACGGTGGTTTTGTAAAACTCTCAGTTATCAACTTAAACTCGAAGATGAACTCGAAGACTACTGGGATGAAGATATAGGCGGCAAAATTAGTTGTACTGCTTACCTCTACAACTGTATCTTAGAAAAACTAGAAACTCCCCTCTTACTTGTTCTCAGTGAAATTGACCATTTATTTGAACACCCCCAAATTTACCAAGATTTTTTACCTTTATTGCGTTCTTGGTATGAAGAAGCAAAACAAGAAGAAAGCATCCAAAAACTGAGGTTAATTTTAACCTATTCTACAGAAATTTATGTCCCTTTAAAAATCAATCAATCTCCCTTTAATGTTGGCTCAGTGCTTCAACTTACCCGGTTTAACTTAGAACAAACAGAAGCCTTAGTTTGTTGCTATGGATTCTTATCCACTCTGAGTAAAACGATAGCAGATCAACTCTACGAATGGGTAAACGGACATCCCTATTTAACTCAACTGGCTTTGTATCATCTGAACAAGCAAATAGAAGTCGGTGTAGAGACTCCAGAGGTTAAACTCACTCATATTATAGAAGAATCTGCCACACTATCAGGGATTTATCGCGATCATCTACAACGTTGTTTAATCCACTTAAAACAAAATCAAGAACTCGCCACCGCTTTTCAATACGTTGTTGAAATCGATGAGGCCATTACACTCGATCCCATTTTAGCCTATCAGTTAGAAAGTCTAGGGCTAGTGACACTCATCGGTAATCAAGTCATTTGTAGTTGTCAACTTTATCGACAATACTTTAGAACCTACAAACTAGACACCATTGATCAACATCCATTAATTCACCATATCAAACAACTCGAAAAACAAAATATAACCCTAAAAAGCCTCTCAGAAACAGATGAATTAACCGGACTTGCGAATCGTCGTTGGTTTAACAGCACCATTGAACAAGAATGGGAACGGTTAGGAAATCAAAATAATTCCTTATCCCTTCTTCTTGTCGATATCGATTATTTCAAAGTCTATAACGATCTCTACGGTCATCCGGCTGGAGATGTTTGTCTCCAAAAAATTGCTCAAGCCCTAACAGAATGTATTAACCGTTCAACAGATTTAGTTTCTCGTTATGGGGGAGAAGAATTTGCAATTTTGCTTCCGATGAGTAACACCCAGAGGGGAGTGCAAGTCGCCCAACGCATTCAACACCAAATAAAAGCCTTACAAATTACTGTTGAAAATCCTCGGGTGATTTGCTTTCCAGAGAACGTTGTAACAGTTAGTATTGGAGTCGCAAGTATTATTCCTTCATCCGATTTTAATTGGCGAGATTTGGTCGAAGCGGCTGATCGATCTCTCTATCAATCTAAGAGAAAAGGACGAAATCGGATTACTGTCAGTCAAGCTTTTAGCGAGTTCAATGAATAGCCGTTTCTATCAAGTTGGGGGAAGCTTAAAAGTTGGCATAGAAACCTATGTCGAACGACAGGCTGATACTGACGTTTATCAAGCTCTAAAGGCGGGAGAATTTTGCTATGTATTCAACGCCCGTCAAATGGGAAAATCTTCCCTTTTGTGTCAGACTCGTTACCGACTGCAACAGGAAAAGGTTCGCTCCTCGTTTCTAGATATTACCCGAATTGGTAGTAATGATGTTACACCCGTTCAATGGTATAGAGGAATGATTTATGAACTGTGGCGGGGATTTAATTTGCCCAAACCCGCTACTCTCAAAACCTGGTTGCAGAGTCAAGAGGATTTCTCTCCCCTACAGCAACTTAGTCATTTTATTGAAGATATTTTATTGACTCAACTGAGCGAAGAAAAGTTAGTTATTTTTATCGATGAAATTGATAGCATTCTGAGTCTAAATTTTCAGGTTGATGATTTGTTTGCTCTGATTCGTTTTTGCTACAATCAACGGGAGGTTAATCCTGACTATAATCGCCTCACCTTTGCTTTATTTGGAGTGGCTACACCTTCCGATCTAATTCGAGACAAAACTCGTACCCCGTTTAATATTGGACAAGCTATTGATTTAGAGAACTTGAGTTTAAATCAATCTATGAGTCTTGCTCAAGGATTTCCAGTTTCTCAAACCAAGAGTAAAGCGATTTTAACGGAAGTTTTTTGCTGGACAAATGGGCAGCCGTTTTTAACCCAAAAGTTGTGTTATCTTGTTCAAGGAAAATTAGAAGAAATCTCTATAAAAGATCCAGAATCAGCCCTAGAATATATTAGTCCAGAACGCTGTGTCTCAGAAATTGTGCGATCGCAGATTATTGAAAATTGGGAATTTCAAGACGAACCCGAACACCTGAGAACCATTCGCGATCGCCTTTTATACAATAAACAATTAGTCGGACGAATTTTAGGGATTTATCAACAAATCTTGCAAAGTAAAAATATTAACTCCGATAAAAGCAGCGAACAAATTGAGTTATTGTTATCGGGGTTAGTGATTAAACAAAATAGCAGTTTGCGAGTTAGAAATCCGATATATGCGGAAGTTTTTAACCTCGAATGGGTAAGCCAACAGCTTCAGGCTTTACGACCCTATTCGCAAGCATTTGATGCTTGGATCGCTTCCGAAAAAACCGACGAATCTCGTTTATTGAGCGGACAGGCTTTGCGAGATGCTCAAACTTGGATGCAGGGTAAAAGTCTGAGTAATTTAGATTATCAATTCTTGGCAGCTAGCGAGGAAAGCGAGCGTCAAAAAACTCAGCAAACCTATGAAGCTGAACGCGCTAAAACTATAGAAACCCAACTCAAACAAGAGCGTAAAAATGCCAAGTTACAGCGTTATTTGCTCGGTTCAATTAGTATAGGCTTTTTGGTCGCCGTTGGTTCGGGATTGATCGCATTTAATCAACGCCAGCAAGCCCTCCAACAGGAACAGCAAGCCACAGTTCAAGAAATTCAAGCCTTAATTGACTCCTCAGAAGAACTGTTTACCTCTCACAATCGCTTAAAGAGTTTAGTGACGGTAATTAAAGCAAAACGGCGATTAAACAACCTCAAAACTATTCCATCCGATCTCAATAAAAATGTGACAGACACATTGCGCCAAGCCATTTTAGGAACGGCAGAATTTAATCGTTTGCCGGGTCATAAAGGCTGGATTCTTGCCGTTGATACGAGTCCGGATGGTGAAATAATCGCCACCGGAAGCAGCGATAGAACTATTAAACTTTGGAATCGTCACGGTCAGTTACTTAAGACTTTACAACATGATGGAACTGTTCATGCCTTAAGTTTTAGTCCTGATAGTAAAATCCTTGTTTCTGCGAGTTTAAACGGTACAATTTATATTTGGAATCATCAGGGTCAACTTTTAAAAAGTTTCATCGGTCATCAAGGGGCAATTTGGAATATTAGCTTCAGTCCGGATGGTAAAATTTTCGCCTCAGCCAGTGGAGATAAAACTGTTAAAGTGTGGAATTTAGAAGGTGAACTTCTCAACACTTTGATCGGACATCAATCACCTGTTTGGGGAGTTGCCTTTCATCCGGAGGGAAATATGATTGCCTCGGGAAGTGTGGATGGACAGGTAAAATTTTGGAATCTTAATGGTCAAATTAATTGGAGTATAAAAGCACATGAAGCACCGATTTGGGATGTGGAATTTGCTTGGTTCAAAGATGCAAACGGACGGAATAATCCGATTATTGTTTCAGCAGGTGGGGATAGTAGGATTAAACTTTGGACAACAGAGGGAAAATTAATCAAAACCCTAGAAGGTCATCAGGGTGAAGTCTTAGAAATTGATATCAGTTCAGATGGAAATCAAATTGCTTCTGCAAGTGCGGATAAAACCGTTCGACTCTGGACAATACAGGGTACTGCATTAAGAAAATTTAAAGGACACCAATCCTCAATTAGAGCGGTAGCATTTGCCAGAGATGATCGAACCGTGATTTCGGGTAGCGATGATAATACAATTCGATTATGGAAAACAAAAAATTATTTTTATCAAGCTTTTACTGGACACAATGGAACAATTTGGCAAGTTGAATTTAATCCTAATGATGAAACTATAGCATCGGCAAGCTCTGATTATACAGTTAAATTTTGGTCAATTGATGGGACAATTAAACAAAGCGTAGAGGGCAGAGAAATGGCTTTTGCATCTATTCAAAATTATACTTTGGGTTTAGAAGACATAAGGATAATTGCACAATCTGATGGTACAATAGAATTTTGGAATCCCGAGGAAAAAATTAATGCTTTCTCCACTCATTCAAATTTTATTTGGGATATTTCCTTGAGTTCAGACGGTGAAATATTGGCTTCTAGCAGCAATGATAAAACGGCTAAATTGTGGAATCTAGATGGTCGTTTAATTTCGACTTTAGTTGGACATAAAGCGAGGGTTTATCAAGTTCAGTTTACTCCAAATAATCAAACCGTTATAACCATCAGTGCAGATGGGACGGCTAAACTTTGGAAAACAGATGGTACTTTACTAAAAAGCTTAAACGCTCATAGCAATGGAATTTGGGGTCTGGATATCAGTCCAGATGGCGAAATTATTGCCACGGCGAGTTTAGATGATACTCTAAAACTCTGGAACATTGATGGTACACTTTTACAAACTTTTAAAGGAAAATGTCTGGGAATATCTTCGGTTGATTTTAGTCCCGATGGTCAAACTTTAGCAATAGGTTGTGGTGACGGTTCGGTGAAAGTGTTAAAAATAGATGGAACCGAGATAGTTAAACTGAAAATTCACGACAGTAATGTTTGGGATGTTGCTTTCAGTCCCGACGGTCGATTTATTGCTTCAGGTGGAGACGATCGGGATATTATTTTATGGGATTTAGAGGAAATTTTAAAGTTGGATGAACTCACTTACGCCTGCAATTTTGTTAAAGATTATCTGCAAAATAGTTCGGAAGTTGAAGAAAGCGATCGCTCCTTATGTGATGATATAAATTGAAACCTCTCCCCCAACCCCTCACCTACGAAGAATTTAGGGGGATAAATAAAACGCTATTAAGCTTCTTTAAAAAACCGCACAAGTTCTCGGGCATGGCTTAAGATTTCGCTATCTGTTGTCAGTTGAGAAATGGCATTTTCTGCCTCTCTAGCTAACTGTTGATGTTCGGCTTGATTATTTGATTTTAACTGTTTTAAATCGGCTGATAGATTCTCTAAATCTCTTGTTTGAACTTCCCAATTTCTAATCTGTTGAGAAATAAACGAATTGGGATTATTAGTATCTAATAAATTTGCTAATTGTTCTATCTTAAACTCAAGTGTTGTAACGCGACTGCGAAGTTCAATAACATCCTCTCGCGGATAAGAAAACTCTCGCCGAACCATTGACAAACGCGCGGCTAAATATTGATAAGCACGAATCGCTGGACGCAAAACAGTTAAGAGTAATGCCGCCCCCGAACCAATATAACCAACAACACTAATTCCAGCTAAAGCTAAAGCATAAAGTCCGACAGTAGAAACGAGATGTAATCCAATCGCAACCCACAACGAACGACTGGCAACAAGCCGAACATATTTAAGCTGTTTTTCGTCAATTCTGATTTCTTTTTTAACCGAATCTTCCGCCTCCGCGAGAACTTCCTTAGCATCAAAATGAATATTCCAGGGAACCGTCACAATTAACAATAACCACCAAAACGTCGCGCCGCCTATCACCCAGTCTAAAAAGTTACCCGTCGGAATATTTAACCATTGCAAGATTCCGAAGCAAAAGAGAACCAATAGAAAAAGTCCCACACTAAAACCTGCAAAATTAATTGAGTTTTTCATTGTTAAATGCTGGCAAATTCAGGTGATTTAATTATGTTGGGCGAATGGAGACTTCTATAAAATCATGTGACAGTTTCCTGACTTTCATACTTGTGCCAATTTCACAATTGGATGTTACTCTCAGAAAACAGTAGAATCGCCAGGCTGTCATCCAAAATAAATAGAAACGTCTTTGTGACAATTGAACAATTGGATGTTACTCTCAAAAAACAGGATAACCGCAAGGCTTACCGCCTCAAATTAATATAAATGTCAAAATAGAAATGAAAAATTCAAAACTCGGAAAAGTTTATTTAGTCGGTGCAGGATTAGGAAATGTTGATTATCTAACGGTGCGATCGCATCAACTTTTGACCCAAGCAGAAGTGATTATTTATGATGCTTTAGTCGATGATTCTATCTTACAACTGATTCCCTCAAATTGCCTAAAACTTGATGTGGGTAAACGAGGCGGAAAACCAAGTACACCCCAATCAGAAATCAATCAGCTATTAGTTGAATATTGTCAACAGGGAAAACAAGTTGTGCGACTCAAAGGCGGTGATCCGTTTATTTTCGGACGGACAAGCCGCGAAATTCAAGCCTTAATTGCAGCCAATTGTGTTTTTGAAGTTGTGCCGGGTATTTCCTCAGTATTAGCGGCGCCACTACTGGCTGGAATTCCGCTAACCGATGCTGTAATGAGTCGATGTTTTGCCGTATTAACCGCCCATGAACCCGAAGCAATTGACTGGAATAGTGTTTCCCAAATTGACACCTTAGTGATTTTAATGGGAAGTCGAAATTTAACAGAAATTATCCATCAATTACAGCGCCACGGGCGATCGCCTCAAACTCCAATTGCCATTATCCGCGAAGGAGGTCGCCCTCAACAACAAGTTTGGATAGGGACATTAAGCGATATCATTGAAAAAACAGCAAACTCCTCTCTTTCCCCCTGCGTTATCGTTGTCGGAGAGGTCGTCAACTTGCGGGATTTCCTGCAATCTCCTGTATATCCTATGTCTAAGCCTCAAAACCCTTTATCTGAAAAAACCATTTTAGTCACCAGGGCTGCGGGACAGTCGAGTAAATTTAGCGAATTGTTAACCGCAGAAGGCGCAACGGTGATCGAAATGCCTGCTTTAGTGATTGGCCCCCCTTCAAGTTGGATGGCTCTCGATCAAGCGATCGCCCATTTTGATGCCACTTCCCCTTATTTTAATTGGTTAATTCTCACCTCAGCTAATGGTGTCAATTTCTTTTTTGATCGACTGCAAGCTAAGGGTAAAGATCCTCACGCTTTGAGTCAGACTAAAATAGCAGTTGTGGGGAAAAAAACCGCCGCCAGTTTACAGAAATACGAACTCCAACCTGATTTTATCCCGCCTGATTTTGTAGCTGATTCTTTAGTGTCTCATTTTCCCGAATCGTTGGCTGGAAAACGAATTTTATTCCCGAGAGTCGAAACAGGGGGGCGAGATGTGTTAGTACAGGAATTGACCCAACAAGGCGCCGAAGTGGTGGAAGTTCCGGCTTATGAGTCTAGATGTCCGGA
>Ga0207419_1000496_pt1 | contig 34299 bp, 28 predicted proteins | sample ElkSloMetagenome_4_FD_184723 | JGI IMG/M metagenome (GOLD analysis project Ga0207419, IMG submission 184723) | Hot spring microbial communities from Elkhorn Slough, Monterey Bay, USA - MD2A (version 2) | ecosystem: Environmental > Aquatic > Marine > Intertidal zone > Estuary: Microbial mat ...
TTGAAGTCCTAGTTATGCTCCTGATGACTAATTCACTAATATCAAATCTTTCAGCTGAGTACAGCATTACAACATCGGCAGACTTATCGAAAATAAAATCATATTTTTTATTACCTGCAATTTCCTGTACCGCTGCAAATATTTGATCTTGTACGGGCTGCATTAATTGCTGCTTTTGTATCATTAAATCACCACTGGGCCCAAATCGCTTTTGTTGATAGTCTATAATTTCGGCTTCTTCAAATGAAATATCCTCCAAACGCTCTTCGTATAACTCTTTAGTTAATAATATCCTTTCATTTTCTAATTGGGCTTTCTTGTTTTCAATCAGCTTTAGCTGTTTCTCGATATCCGTTTTCCATTTTTGCACTTTTTGATTAAGCTGCCTGGTGGCTTCTTGATATTCCGGCACGTTCTGTAAAATATATTCAGTATCAATATAACCTATCCTAACACCTCTCTGGGCATGGGCAAAAGTGCCAATATAAGCTGTTAGAATACATATGAAAAGAACTTTGATCTTCATTAGTTTCGTTTTTTATTTTCTTGAGAACAACTCTTTTTTTCTGGAAAATCGCAACTTACAATACCATTACCATTTAGAGTTTTCAAATTAACGAAATATATTCTTAAAAATTTTAACAGCACTATGTTAATCATCTTGTCATACCATATTTCATTTAGAAAATATCGTGCCAAAATTAAAATTGCTGCCCAATGATGAAGTGTGTTTCTAAACCATTAGCACCTACAGTACCAGGAATAGGATCAAAACCGTAACCAAAATCAATACCCAACAATCCAAAGGCAGGCATAAATATCCTTATACCCGCGCCAGCTGAACGCTGTAGGTTAAATGGACTAAAATCCCTGAAATTATTAAAAGAGGCTCCGGCTTCTGCAAACGTGAGCGCATAAATCTTAGCTTGAGCCCCGAGGGTTATCGGGTAGCGCAATTCTAACGAGAATTTGTTGTATATCGTTCCACCATCCTGATCCGAGAGTGATTGATTGGGATACCCTCTTAATTGAATAATTTCCCTTCCATCCAGTGCGAAATTTCCTAAGCCATCGCCACCAAGAAAAAAACGTTCAAAAGGGATGACGCCCCTATCCTGATTGTAAGCCCCAAGAAAACCAAATTCCATAGCAGAGCGCAGCACCAATTTTTTCCAAGGGTTAGTGTACCAGTCGCCCGAAAATTTAATTTTATAGAATTCTAACCATTTATACCGCTCTTGGTCAATCTCACTAATTCTTGCGGCATCGTCGGCATTTTGAGGGTTTAATGCGTCCCTCTCTTCCGCAAGACTTTCGTAATCAACGTCATTGAATAAGGAATATGGTATAGATAACTTGGCCGAAACACTAAAATTTGAACCCCTCGTTGGATAAATGGGATCTGTTGCGGTATTATTTCTAGTCAACCCAACGGTATAAGACAAATTGTTGGAAAACCCATCTCCAAATGTGAACAAACCCGTATTATAATTTTTCAGGTTGTAATGTTGAAAGGCGATAGCCTGGGATAGTTGGAAAAAATCATCTGGTGCCTTTAAACGTTTTGCCAAACCTACCGAAATACCTGTAATATTAAAGCGTCTATCCCTATCGGCGTCTCTTGTAATGGGATTGAACAAAAATTGTTGGGTATGGGATAGCGAGGTCGACAACTGTACAGGACGTTTACCACCTAGCCAGGGCTCTGCGAAAGAAAAACTATACGTCCTGAAAAATCTTGAGGCCTGCAATCGCAATGCCAAGCTTTGGCCATCGCCTGACGGAATGGGTTTATACGCTTCTTTATTGAAAAGGTCCTTTATCGCAAAATTATTAAATGAGAGCCCCAGCGTACCTATAAAGCCGCCGCCACCGTAACCACCTTGTAGCTCAATTTGACTCGACCCGCGCTCTACGACCTGGTATTCTATGTCAACCGTACCGTCTTGGGTATTGAAATTTTTCATGTTAGGGGTTAACTGTTGGGCGTCAAAAAAACCAAGCTGGCCCAAATCCCTAATTGTTCTAATCACATTGCTCTTTTTATAGAGCTGGCCCGGTTTTGTTCTCAATTCCCTATAAATAACCTTGTCGTTGGTTTTATCATTTCCTGTAACCGAAACTTGGTTGAAATAGGCAGGTTTACCCTCGTTGATCCTAATCTCGAGATCAATTACATTACCCTCTGCACTTACCTCTACGGCGTTAATGGTAGAAAACAAATAACCACTATCTTGATAAAGGTTGGTTAGATCGGTAGCATCCGGCTTGGAATCGTCAGCAATTCGTTTCCTTAATTCTACACCATTGTAGGTAGAGCCTTCCTTAATTCGTAAAACTGATCGTAATTGTTGATCGGTATAGACCGTGTTTCCAACGAAATCTATTTTTCCGAATTCATACTGGTCGCCCTCTTCCACTTCAATCTGCAATGAAATGGTTTTATCGTCGATGTAAATAATACTATCTGAAAGAACCCTTGCGTCCCGATAACCATTTTCTTTATAGGTATCAATCAGGTTTACTAAATCTTCCTTGTAATCTGCCTTGATGTACTTAGACCGTTTCCAGAGACGAAGGAGCATTTTTTCTTTAGTATTTTTGAGAGCCTTGCGAAGTCTTTTATCAGATAACTTTTCATTTCCCTCAAAATCGATATCATCAATTTTCACCTTTTCGCCACGGTCTATGTACACTAACATATCAACTCTGGCCTTTTTGATGGAATCATCGGTAACCTCTCTGGTATTTACATTGACCTTAGCTTTTAAAAAGCCCTCTTTTTTATATTTGTTGGTAAGGTAATTTTTTGTGGTAGTGACCAGATTTTCCGTGACCTTTACCCCTTTATTTAGGCTATTATCCTTAATGATACCTTCGTGTTTTCCTTTTTTGATGCCCTCAATAGTCACATTTCGAAGTTCTGGTAAATCGTAAAGATTAATTTCTAGAAACGCTTTATTACCTTCTACTTTTGCTAAGTAAACATCAATGCTGCTAAATAAGTTAGAATCCCAAAGTTTTTTTATGGCCTTAGCGATATCCTCGCCAGGGATAACGATTTCCTCACCCTTTTTTAACCCCGAAAATGACACGATTGTATTCGGGCTGAAATTGGTATTTCCAGTTACGGTGACATCCTCTAGAATATAAGTCTTGCCTCGGTCAAAATCTGAAATCTGGGCAAACAATTGACTTGAGAAAATAAGGGTAATTACAATAAGTAAGGATTGGATGGGTGTTTTCAAAAGTAAGTTTTTAACTAATCTGTTCGCTTGTTTTGCCAAATCTACGTTCTCTGTTTTGGTAATTAATCAATGCTTCGTAGAGGTCGTTTTTGGTAAAATCAGGCCAAAGGATATTTGTAAAATACAGCTCGGCATAAGCAATTTGCCATAACAGGAAATTGCTGATTCTGTGCTCTCCGCTTGTTCTAATCAACAAATCTACGTCTGGCAAATCTTGCGTGTAAAGATGCTTATTAATAATTGATTCGTCAATGCTCTCTTTGGAAATTATATTATTTTTAACTTTATCTGAAAGCTCTTTAATCACAGATACTAACTCCTCTCTTGAGCCATAGCTTAGCGCTAGGGTAAGCGTCATATGAGTATTGTTTTTTGTTTTTTCTATAACCTCTAAAAGTTCATTGTATGCAGAATTTGGTAAATCCTTAATATTTCCGATAGCATTTAAACGTATATTATTATCCTGTAAGGTTGCGATTTCTTTCTTTAAGGATTTAACCAAAAGTTTCATCAAGGTCTGTATCTCTAATTTGGGGCGTTTCCAATTTTCGGTTGAAAATGCATAAAGCGTAAGAAACTTAAGCCCGACCTCTGCCGAGGCCTCAACGACATCCCTTACCGATTTGGTACCATTCTCATGGCCAACAACCCTTAGTAATCCCTGTTGTTTTGCCCAACGCCCGTTACCATCCATTATAATGGCAAGATGCCTTGGGAGCTTATCGTTTTTTATTTGGGTTTTAAAGTCCATTAGAAATTACAATAACATGGCCTCTGGCCAAAAGTGTAAGTTAGAGTTAGACCGGTGAACACATACCAATCGTTACTATTGGTGTTCCCAAAACTCAGATTTTCTCGAAAAGGGTCGTCTGGGACGCTACCATCCAATTCATCAGAAAAGGTGTAACGTGCTCCAATTTCAGCAGCTAGCACTAAATGTTTTGAAACATTTGTTTTGGCACCCAAAACCATCGGGATGCCAAAAGCCCAGCTGTTCGTGTTCTCATCTGTATACTCCCCATTTGTATCGAAAAAATAATTATTGTGCAAAGCAGTATTAATACCTGAATATATATATGGAGCAAATTGCCGGTCGATTTCGTGCAAATTGAATTCCCAGAATGTAAATTCCATTCCCGCCGATATTTCAAGAACGCTGGTATCAAAACTATAATCCCGTAATTGCCGCCTTGGGTCATCTGACCTAGCATCCCTACCCTCTAAATCGGCATAAATTATAGATGCCCGCCAAGAATGCCGTGGGCTGCGGTTCCATTTTAAAATTGCACCAACTGCAAGCGCGTTGGGTGAGATATAATCAGTTGCACCAACATCACCAATAAAATTGCTTCCACCGGCAAAAACACCAACTTCATAAATTTGTGATTGCCCCTTTGGAAGGAAACAGGTTAATAATATAACTAAGACGAAATACCTCATAGTTTTCTAAAAGTTTGCAAATATAATAATTAAGACGTGACCGCAAGGACTAAGCTATGTTAGTCATTGAAATTAACACCATTAATACTTTTTTATTGTTCAATTTCGGCGATCCTCGCCCCAAAGCATTTTTTTACGAAGTGTATCCAGAAAACTCTCGGTAAGCAGCTCAACCATTTTTATTTTAAAATGAGCTTTCCTTACGGTAACAACCGTATCGTTGTGAAGTGTTATAATTCGTGAATCGAGTGACATTAAATAATTATCCTCACGGCCGTTTACCTTTAGTGTAATTGTAGTTTCATCTGGGATTACCAAAGGTCTTGCATTTAAATTATGCGGAGCAATTGGGGTGAGCACCAAACTTTGTGCATTGGGCGTTATGACCGGTCCGCCACAGCTTAGGGAATAACCAGTTGACCCCGTTGGTGAAGAGACAATTAAACCATCTGCCCAATAAGATGTTAAAAACTCATCATCTAGGTGGGTATCTACCGAAATCATGGACGTTGTATTTTTTCGGCTCAGGGTTATTTCGTTTAGGGCGAAATTCATACCACCAAGCTCAGGCGTTTCGGGATCTGTTACCACAGAAAGTAACGCCCTCTCAGAAATTTTGTACTTATTTTCAAATATATTGGTTATGGCCTCATTAACTTCATCGGTTTGGATGGTAGCCAGAAACCCCAATCGTCCAGTATTTACACCCACTATGGGAATCGAAAAATCCTTAATATAGGTAACTGCCCTTAAAATTGTCCCATCTCCCCCAATACTAATTAATAGATCAAAGCTTTTGTCAAGTTCTGAAAACTGCTTTAGCGCTAATCTTTTTCCACTGTTTTGTTCGTACTGTTCTGCAAAGGCCGATTCAATCACCATCTCTGCTTTTTTAGTTTTTAAAATAGAAATAACCTCCTCAAAACAATCTGTGGATTTACCTGGGTAGTATTGACTGTAAAGGGCAACCTTCATTTTTAACTTAAATGTCTAGATATTTTTTTAGATAATCTGAACGTTCCTTTAAATTCTCAACGTAGGTGTCCTCTTCATGCCCAGAGATAATATTGTAACTATAGCGTCTAAAGGTTTGTATCACATCATTTAATCCCACCGAACCTATTTTTAAGGTTATTTGAATGATATCGCTCTGTAGCTTTGATACCAAGGCGCCTAGTATCTTTGCGTCGTTTGATTCTACGATTTGACTGATTTCGCTAAAGGAATAATCCTGGATACCCGTCTCTAAAATCAAGACCCCACCAGGCTCGGCAAAAAACGGCGTTTGATTGAAAAGGTTAATAATATCACCCAATTCGTAATAGCCTTTGTAGGCATTGTTTTGGTCTAAAACCGGCATGATGTTGCAGGAATTTTGGGCAAATGTTTCAAGTACATCCAACCAATTTGTTTTTGTCCTAACATAAAACGACTCGAGCGAATGGGTGCAATCTGAAATAGATTTTACCCCCTCAAAACAGTGTGCATCTGTTTCGGAAATGCACCCTACGTAGGCGCCATTATTTTCAATGGGAATATGTGAGTAAGTCAACTCGTTAAACAGCATTTTAAGGTCACTAACCTTATCGTTAATGTTTAGGGGTTCTATATCATTAATTAAATATTCCTGTAAGGGCATAAGCGCATCCATTTTATGCAAATTAATTAAAATATACCATTTTAGTGCATCAGCTAGTTTGTATTTTTGTTACACACCGGTAATAAAAAAGCTATTGGGCCACCCTGCAAGTTGAAAGCAGGTGCATTGTTATTAAAGGTGGCTTTTAAACAAAACCCATAAACTATGACCAAATTAAGCGTTAATATAAATAAGATTGCAACTTTGAGAAACTCTAGAGGCGGGGAAACTCCAAACGTGGTTCAGTTCGCTAAAGATGTCCAGCGATTTGGGGCTCAGGGTGTAACCGTTCACCCAAGACCAGATGAAAGGCACATAAAGTATCAAGATACGCGCGATTTAGAACCTGAAATCTATACTGAATTCAACGTTGAGGGCAACCCCATAACATCCTTTATAAATTTAGTGCTCGAAGTCAAACCAACCCAAGTGACGCTTGTGCCAGATGCTGAGGATGCCATAACCTCCAATGCGGGTTGGGATACCATTAAGCACAAAAGCTTCCTGCAGGAGGTGATTTCTGAGTTTAAATCCAATGGCATGAGGACCTCCATATTTGTTGACCCCGATGAAAAAATGGTAGAAGGCGCCAGGGCTACTGGTACCGATAGAATTGAACTATACACAGAAAGTTTCGCCCACCAATATAGTTTAGGTAATGAAAAAGCGATTGCCCCATTTATTAAATCAGCCGAAACCGCTAACAATATTGGTTTGGGCATTAATGCAGGCCACGATTTGTCCTTGGATAATATTAAATTTTTCAAAAACAATATCCCAAATCTTTTAGAAGTATCAATTGGGCACGCTTTGGTATCTGAAAGTCTTTATCTTGGTATTGAAAATGTTGTGCAGATGTATTTGCACAGACTTAAATGACATTGAACATTGAATTAATTCCCAGAAGCGCCCAAGTTTGTTAGCAACGAATAATTTTTAAGTGCTGTTGCAGTAAACATTAAAATGTGGTAGAAATAAATTATTTGCTAAATATCCCATAAATCAAAAGCGACGAAACTGTTCACCTGAAAACCATTGCAGACTTGCGCGTATGCGAGAAATAAATATTATGAAACTACACTCACAACTATTAGGAAAAGGCCAACCCTTCATCATTTTACACGGCTTTCTCGGCATGGGCGACAACTGGAAAACCCTTGGCAACCGTTTTGCCGAAGCTGGTTTTGAAATGCATTTGGTTGATCAACGCAACCACGGTAGAAGCTTTCACGACGATGTTTTCGATTATGACGTTATGGCAGAGGATTTAAGGCATTACTGCATAGCGCATAAGTTAAAAGAAGTCATTTTATTAGGTCATTCAATGGGTGGAAAAACCGCTATGCTTTTTGCTGCACGCTACCCAGAATTTGTTTCTAGATTGATTGTTGCAGATATCAGTCCGCGCTATTATCCCATACATCACGATATTATTTTAAACGGGTTGAGCGAATTGGATTTTAATGAGATTAAAAGTAGGGGAGCTGCTGAAAAGGCCTTGGCCAAACATGTTTCGGATAGGGGAACCCGAATGTTTCTTCTCAAAAATTTATACTGGGTTGAAAAAGGACAATTGGCATTGCGTATTAACCTCGACGTCTTAAAAGCTAATGTTTCCGAAGTTGGCGAAGCCTTACCAATACATGTGAGGTTTGAGAAACCGACCTTATTTCTAAAGGGCGATAAAAGTGAATACATCATGCCCGATGATGACACCATCATCAAGCAACATTTCCCAAGGGCTAAAGTTATAACGGTAAGTAATTCTGGGCATTGGCTTCATGCTGAAAATCCAGACGAATTTTACGAAAATGTGCTTAACTTTATTGCAGATTAAATGCTAAATATTTTTTTTACTTTAAAATAATATGTACAATATTGTTTTAAATGCCTTTGGCTAAAACCTATATGTAAGTGACCCCAGAAGCCTTAGTGCTGGAGGCAACTAATTTAACGCATCAACTTATAAACTTTTTACAATGAAACTCATTATAAGAATACTCATTTCTGCATGCCTTGTATTATTGCTCGCCTATCTACTTCCTGGAGTTGGAGTTAGAGGATATGGCTCGGCAATTATCGTAGCCGTGGTGCTTGCTTTATTGAACGCAATCGTAAAGCCTATCTTGATAATCTTAACCATCCCCATCACCATAGTCACCTTGGGGCTTTTTCTACTGGTCATAAATGCCCTTATTATTTTAATGGCAGATGAATTTATTTCAGGTTTTTCTGTTAGCGGATTTTGGATTGCGCTACTATTCAGCATTCTTCTTTCAATTTGTCAATCTATTGTGAATTCTACCTTGAAGGAGGATAAAAAATAGACTTATTACCAGCACATTAAATCATTGTAGGATAGCAAAAAAAGTGCTATTTTTGCAGCCCGATTTTAATTCGACAAGTAATGAACATCACAAGAGAAAACATTGACGAGCTAAACGCTGTAGTTAAAGTAGATATTGAAAAAGACGACTATAAGGATAAAGTTGAAAAAATTCTGAGCGACTACCGTAAGTCTGCCAACATACCAGGGTTTAGAAAAGGCCATGTACCCATGACCATGGTAAAAAAGCAATACGGGAAAGCCGTATTGGTTGATGAGGTCAATAAATTGCTTCAAGATGCCCTTAACAAATACCTTACCGAAGAAAAATTAGATGTTCTAGGTAATCCACTTCCAAAACCGCAGGACGATTTAGATTGGAATTCTGATGCCTTCACTTTTGAATTTGAATTGGGTCTCGCACCAGAATTTGAGGTTGAATTAAAAGGCAAAAAGGCAATTACCCATTACGATATTATTGCCGATGATAAGATGCTCGACAAACAAATAGAGCAAATACGAAAACAATACGGTAAATTAGTGTCGCAGGATACCGTTACAAAAGAGTCTGAGATTACAGGTGTTTTTGAAAATGAAGAGAAAGGTATTAGTAATTCAACGACAATCACTCTAGATAAATTTAAGGGCAAAACCACCGAAAAACAGTTTATCGGTGCTAAAGTAGGGGACGTCATCACTTTAAAAACTAAAAAGTTATTCAATGACGAGCAGGATTTGGTAACCTATTTGAAAGTATCAGCAGGCGAGGCCAAGGATTTAAACGTTGATGTCAATTTTACCATAAATGAAATCAACACGCGCGAATTGGCTGATTTAGATCAAGAATTGTTCGATAAATTGTTTGGTAAGGACGTTGTGACTACCGTTACGGAGTTAAAACAAAAAATAAAGGAAGATTCTGAAAAACAATTCAAGCAGCAGGGAGACCAAAAATTGCTGAATGACGTTACAGAATACTTAGTCGAAAATACCAAGTTTGATTTACCAGCATCATTTCTTCAAAAGTGGATGCAAACCGCAGGTGAGGAAGACATAGATGCAGATCAGGCTAAGGAGGAATACGAAAAGTCTGAAAAGAGCATGCGTTACCAACTTATAGAGGGTAAATTGATTGAAGAACACGACCTGCAAGTTAAGTTTGAAGAGCTTAAAGCGCACGCAATGCAAATGATTAAGACCCAAATGGCTCAGTTTGGGCAGATGGATCCCAGTGATGAGGAGCTGGAAGGCATTGCTTCAAGAATTTTATCCAATAAGGAAGAAGTAAAGCGCATCTCTGAGCAATTGATGAGCTCCAAACTGTTAAACCTTTACAAAGCCGAAGCTAATCTTAAAACAAAAAAGATAACTTACGACAATTTTGTAAAAGAGTTTTACAGCTAAATGATAAGGCTATTTTAAAACCCATCGATAATTATCGTTCTGCCCGTTACGCCCATGCATCAGGCTATCGTGCCAAAATGATTGTTTTGTCAGTATAGCCGTACTTGCTTTTTTAAAAAACCGTAAAGATAACATGCGATATGTAAATTTTGAGGGCAAAAGAAGAAGTGAAGATGAGTTCTTATTATCTTTGAGCGTAGAACTTTAGGTTTTACGCTTTTTTATTTTATAAAAATTAAACGAGAAAACATTATATGGATTACGGAAAGGAATTCGAAAAATTCGCAATAAAAGACCAAGGAATCAGCAGTACCTATTACGATAAGGTAATAGGCAGTATGTATCCAACCAATCTTACACCCAATATTATAGAAGAGCGCCAAATGAATGCTGTAGCCATGGACGTATTTTCTCGTCTAATGATGGACCGGATTATCTTCATGGGAACCGGCATTAATGATCAAGTGGCAAATATCATTCAGGCGCAGCTTCTTTTTTTAGAAAGTACAGATGCCAGTAAGGACATCCAAATTTATATAAATTCCCCGGGTGGAAGTGTTTATGCCGGTCTAGGCATTTACGATACAATGCAGCTAATTAAACCAGATGTGGCTACAATTTGTACGGGTATGGCAGCTTCAATGGGGGCGGTTCTACTATGTGCAGGCGAGAAAGGTAAGCGCAGTGGGCTTACCCATAGCAGGGTAATGATCCATCAACCTCTAGGCGGTGCACAGGGCCAGGCCAGCGACATCGAGATAACCGCACGGGAGATTGTAACCTTAAAAGAGGAACTCTACCAAATCATTGCCAAACACTCAGGCCAGAAATATGAAAAGGTATATGAGGATAGTGACCGTGATTATTGGATGAAAGCAGAAAAAGCAAAGGAATACGGCATGATTGACGAAGTGCTATCTAGAAATATATAAGGATTTGCTCGCCCTGCATTAGGCCGGCAAACGTAGATACAAAATAGTTACTCGAGTTGAATGTTCTCAAATATTCAACTCAAATAAGACAAAAATTAGTGTTCGAATTAAAAAGTTCAAAATAATTATAGTTTAGATTTGAACTCTCGAACTTAAAAAAACCTGAACCTTAAGTATGGCAAAAGAAGAATTAGAATGTTCATTTTGTGGTAGGAAAAAGCCAGAAACCAATTTATTGATTGCTGGTCTAGACGCACATATTTGCGATAGATGTATTGAACAGGCACATGGCATTGTTTTGGAGGAATCAAAACAAAGCGATAATGCAGAGTTGAATTCTGAATTGGTGCTCAGAAAACCTCTACAAATCAAGGCATTTCTTGATGAATACATCATTGGGCAGGAATATACTAAAAAGGTAATGTCGGTTGCTGTTTACAATCACTATAAACGGCTTTTACAACCCCATTCTGATGATGATATCGAAATCCAAAAAAGTAATATTATCATGGTTGGCCAAACCGGTACTGGTAAAACCCTAATGGCGAAGACGGTAGCAAGAATGTTAAATGTGCCATTAGCCATAGTTGATGCCACGGTTCTAACCGAAGCTGGCTACGTTGGCGAGGATGTGGAAAGTATCCTTACTCGCTTACTACAAGCGGCAGATTACAATCTTGAAAAAGCAGAAAAAGGAATCGTGTTTATAGATGAAATTGATAAGATTGCACGCAAAAGCGATAATCCATCAATTACTAGGGACGTATCTGGCGAAGGTGTACAGCAGGCTTTGCTTAAATTACTTGAAGGTACTACCGTTAATGTTCCTCCCAAGGGTGGGCGCAAACACCCAGACCAAAAATTCATTGAGGTAAATACTGAGCATATTTTATTTATTGCGGGCGGAGCTTTTGACGGGATAGATAAGAAAATTTCCAAGCGATTAAACTTATCTGCAATTGGCTATAAGGCTGCCCACGATAGTGAAATTGTTGATTTGGATAATTTATTGCAATATATTATACCAAAGGATTTAAAAGATTTTGGGTTGATACCAGAAATAATAGGCCGACTTCCAGTACTTACTTATATGGATCCGCTAGATGCCAAAACATTAAGAGCAATTTTAACTGAGCCAAAAAACGCTATTATCAAACAATACAACAAGCTGTTTGAAATGGACGATATCGATTTAACAATTACAGAGGGCGCCCTAGATTATATTGTCAATAAAGCTATAGAGTATAAATTGGGAGCCAGAGGGCTACGTTCGCTTTGCGAAGAAATCTTAACCGATGCTATGTTCGAACTTCCAAGCGGCGATGAAAAAAAACATAACGTAACCAAAACTTATGCCGAGGATAAATTGTCTAAAACCACTTTAAAAAAACTTAAAGCCGTTTCGTAATAATGTCTGTTTCGGTATATTTTTAATTAAAACCTAATAATCTTTAGGTTCAACCAAAATTCGATTTGATATTACAAGACTAAAGCGATAATCGAATTTTGCGGGCATTGAGGCTAATTACTCAATCCTTAAAAAACGTAGCACGCTGATTGACATAAACTTAGACTACACTAATTGTCTCAGCCCTCACTTGGTTTTTCCCATACCTAACGTGAATAGGTAATACCGTTCCCAAAGATGACACGATTGAACAAGTAAAGACTCCCTTTTTAAACGAAACTGCTATAGGGATATCGAATATTAATTTGCCTAGGCTTTTGAATTAGAAATCCACTAAAAGCAAAAACCACTCTGTGCAAGAGTGGTTTTATAGTTGGATTAATTACTAATATTGCTCAACTTAAGTGCTATTAATTCGTTACAAACTTGTTGACATTGGGGAAAATCTGAGGGAATTATAAGTTTAGACTATTAGTTTACACAACTAATATATAGTTAAATTAAATGTTAAAAAAACTCGGGGAAGCTGTTTTGGACGAACGTTAAAAATACTCGTTGTGATGAAACCCAAAATCCGTTCGTCGATGAAATTTTTATTGAACTCTACATTGCCTTGGCCATATTCAGCTCTAAAAGCTCGTCAATATAATCGCGCTTGTTGGACAGTCTCGGTATTTTATGCTGCCCTCCTATTTTATCGTGTTGTTTGAGCCAATCGTAAAAAAGCCCGCGTCTAGCAATATGAACTTTAGGCATGACTAAGGTCATGTCGTTTAACCGTTTTGCTTCATAATCTGAGTTTATGGATTTCAACGCCAAATCAAAAAGTTCGTTAAACTGGTTAATATCCTCTGGTTCGCGTTTAAACTCTATTAACCATTCGTGAGACCCCTTATCCTTTCCGCTCATAAATATTGGGGCTGCGGTATAATCCACGATTTCAGAATGGGTCATTGCGCAGGTTTTTTTGAGGGCATCTTCAGCATTTTCAATGATCAATTCCTCCCCAAATGCATTGATGTGATGTTTAGTTCTCCCAGAAACCTTAATTCTATAAGGTTTCAAGGACGTAAACCTAATCGTATCCCCTATTTTATACCGCCAGAGCCCAGCATTGGTAGTGATAATTACTGCATAATTGGTATTAAGCTCTACCGCGTCTAAACAAATCACCCTTTGATTGGTTGTGCCGTAAGCATCCATTGGGATAAATTCGTAGAAAATGCCATAATCCAACATTAATAGCAACTCACTACTAGCGTTTTGGTCTTGGATGGCAAAAAAGCCTTCTGAAGCATTATAGATTTCATAATATCTAAAATCCGCCTTTGGGAGAATTGCTTTATACTGGTCATCATAGGGAACAAAACTTACTCCTCCGTGAAAATAAACCTCTAGGTTGGGCCAAACTTCAAAAATATTGGTTTTAGCTGTGGTCTCTAAAACATCATTGAGCAGAACAAGCATCCATGAGGGAACGCCGGCCAGACTCGTAACGTTTTCCTGGATAGTCTCTTGTACAATCGCCTGCATCTTTTCTTCCCAATTATTCATTAACGATACCTTACTACTTGGCGTACTGCTAAATTCTGCCCAAAAAGGCATATTATCAATTAAAATAGCAGACAAATCCCCGAATACTGTACCATTTTTACGATATAATTCCTTACTGCCCCCCAGGCGGAGACTTTTACCGGTAAACAACTGGGCATTCTTATTGTTGTTTAAATACATGCAAAGCAAATCCTTACTGGCTGCGTAGTGACAATCTTCAAGAGAATCTTCGCTAACCGGTATAAATTTACTTTTGGCATTGGTGGTACCGCTTGATTTTGCAAACCATCTAATTGGCTGAGGCCAGAAAATATTATGCTCCCCCCTTCTAGAACGTTCAATCATGTCTTGGCTATCCTCATAATTTGATAAAGGAACACGTTGGCTAAACTCCCTATAGGTAGAAATAGAGGCAAAATCATAACGACGGCCGATTTCGGTATCTTTCGCTTTATTTAGTAAGTGAAAGAGTAATTCATTTTGGACTTCATTGGGGTACTTGATAAAGAGTTCAATTTGGTGAAAGCGCTTTTTCAAGAACCAGGAAGCAATGGAATTTACTAATGGAATCGGCATTTATTTTGGTATCTTTAATGCTTTAGTGCCAATAAAAATAATACTTTTTTATCTATGTTTTATCAAGGGGTTTTAAGAAAGATGCAAACCGAGTTTGCAGAGCCTATTCAATACTATCTGATTTTTGAGAATGATTTTTTGAATATGAATCAAATACTCGGTAAATCCCTATCGATGGAATTTGTAGCCTACCAATGTCTTAACTGTGGTTTGAACAAACCAATTTATCGCCAAGGTTATTGTAAGAGCTGCTTTTTTGATGTGCCCCAAGCAGCAGATTGGATTATGAAACCAGAACTAAGCACTGCACATCTTGATAAAGAAGACCGTGATTTGGAATTTGAGAAAAAAGTACAGTTACAGCCACATATTGTTTATTTAGCAAACTCCAGCAATGTTAAAGTCGGCGTGACCCGAAAAACCCAAGTGCCAACGCGATGGATTGACCAAGGCGCTCACGAAGCGATTGAAATCGTTGAAGCACCAAATAGGTATCTGGCCGGTATTACGGAAGTCGCTTTAAAAGACCACGTTGCCGATAAGACTAATTGGCGAAAGATGCTGAAAAATGATGTGGACGATGAGAACTTGATTGAATGGCGCGAAAGGCTCAAAATCTATATCCCAGAGGAAGCAAAAGATTATTTAATTACCTCAAATTCTGAAACCAATTTGCAATTTCCTATCACAAAATACCCAGAAAAACCCAAGAGTTTAAATATTAAAAAAGATAAAGGCTACGCCGGGAAACTGGCTGGTATTAAAGGTCAATACCTCATTTTTGAGGATGACACCGTCTTTAATGTTAGGGCTAACGAAGGGTTAGTCGTAAAATTACAATTAAATCACAATTAACTTATTTTTAAGCATTTGCATTACTTGCCTAGACGATTAATTTTCTAACTTTAAGTAAAATTAAAAACGTATGAAAATTTCAGCAATGGCCTATTTGGCGATAACAACGATGCTATTAGTAACCATAACAATTGCGGTATCCATGGATATGGCTTTCACTTGGGTGTTCTATTTAACTTGTTTTGGGCAGGTTTTATTGGTTATAACTGTCTATAAGGTTTTAAGGGACAATTATACAACTTCAAAAACCTTTGATGATTTTTATGAGGACCACCCAATCGGAAAAGAGGAGAATTACAGATAGTTTTTGGCCTAAAGCACCCAATTGATTGTATTTAAATCGTTGAGTGGATTACACTTTATTTACTCAAAATAAGCCACTCAACTAAAAGCTAGACTGGGTGCTTCAATAAAAAATATCACTTTGGTTTCAAGATTCTTAGGTTTAAGCTATATTTTACTACTAACTTTAGCAACGTATAATAAGTATATAACAAAAAAAAAGCACACCTATTAAAGATGTGCTTCTAAATATTTTAAAACAAAATATCTTATATATCTTCTTGGTCTCTTAACCCTTGGATGTAACTTGCTTTTTGGATTTCACGTCTTCGCTTAACAGAAGGTTTAGTGAAAAACTGATTTTCACGTAAATTCTGCATAACTTTTATATTTCTATGCTTACGTTTATAACGTTTTAATGCTCTTTCGATGCTTTCACCGTCTTTTACTATAATCTTTAACATTATCTAATTTTAAGTTTCTTAATTAATCTCTATCCTAAATAGGTCTTTAAAATTTTACTTTTAGACTCTTGGCGCAATCTCTTAATTCCTTTTTCTCGAATTTGTCTTACCCGCTCGCGAGTTAAATCAAACGTGAGTCCAATTTCATCCAAAGTCATTGGTGGCTCGTTGCTCAAACCAAAATTTAAGCGAATAACATCGCTTTCCTTCTGTGAAAGTGTATCTAACGCCCTATTGATTTCAACATTTAATGACTCTAACATCAAATCCTTATCAGGGTTTGGACTTTCGCCAGATTTTACAACATCATATAAACTTGACGTTTCACCTTCTTTTAAGGGTGCATCCATGGAAAGGTGACGACCAGAATTTTTTAAGGACTGCTTAACTTCTGAAACAGTCATATCCAATTCCTTGGCTATTTCCTGTGGACTTGGCGGCCTTTCGTGAGCCTGCTCCAAATAAGAAAACGCTTTGTTTATCTTATTGATGCTACCAATTTTGTTCAAAGGTAATCTAACTATTCGGGATTGCTCTGCTAAAGCCTGTAAAATTGCTTGCCTAATCCACCAAACGGCGTAAGAAATAAACTTAAAACCTCTCGTTTCATCAAAGCGTTTTGCCGCTTTTACCAAACCAGCATTACCTTCATTAATTAAATCTGGTAAAGTAAGACCTTGATTTTGGTACTGCTTTGCAACAGATACAACGAAACGTAAATTTGCCGTTGTAAGTTTATCCAATGCGTCTTGGTCACCTTCCCTTATGCGCTGTGCCAACTCCACTTCCTCCTCGGCAGTAATCATTGGGAGTTTACTTATATCCTGTAGATACTTATCTAATGATTTTGATTCACGGTTGGTAACCTGCTTGGTAATCTTTAATTGCCTCATATATATTTTTTGTTTTAAAATGTTTGCAAGAATGTAATGTAACTTTTAAATCGAGAAAAGCAAATAAAATTGTCTTTACTTACAAAAATTAAGCAAAAAAGACGATTATTTAGGTTTTTCTTAACTTTTACAACCAATTCTATTGGTTTTTGGTCGTATCGGCTTTCTTCTTTTTATTATTTAAAAGTCCTCCCAAGATATTTTTAACGCTTTCCTTTACAGGTTGGGTTTTAGTGGAAATGGAATCAGCTTTGTCTGAAATACTATCCCTTGATTCTGTACTATCATTTTCACCTAAGAGTCCTCCGAGTAAATCGTTAACCTTATCCTTACCTTGACCGATTAATTTCTGCTTTTGAATTTCAACCAACTGTTGGGTCAAATCTGAAACACCTCTGGTCAAATCGGTTTGCACGGTTGGATTTGCAAAAGTTCCTCCAATACTGGCCGTAATGGGAATAGCCAACTCGTTAACCTCGTTATCATTTATTTTTCCGATCAAGCGATTAACTTCACTTCCTAAATATTTTGCTGGCACGTCTAACACAGCATTGTAGCTTAATGTTTTGTCAAATCCATGCGAACCTGAAACCACAATATCAATGTCCTTATAATTTATGTTAAACGGTTTCACGCTCACTTGCCCGTTAGCAAAACTCAAATTTGCTTTTAAGTCCTTTAAGTCCAAGTTGCTAAAATTCACGAAATCCAATGCACCGTCTAATTTACTGAGCAACGGACTTTGGCTTTGGTCAATTTCAGTTGTCAATAATTCCGCGAAAGCGTCACCAGACACCGAACTTAAATTTGGCGTCATGTCATTAGTCAATGATCCCTTTAAACCAATTGTGGTATTTAACTTTCCTTGCAATACTTTGGCAATTGGGGCGAGATTTTTTAATAATTCCAATTGCTGAAATGAGCTGGCAATATCAAATCCGTCTGCTCCCAAATTCATATCAAAAGTAGGTGTATCTGTTTTTGTTGATACTTTACCCTGTAGGGCCAATATCCCATTAAAAACGTTAGACGTTAAATTTTCTAAAGTTGCGGTCTCATCTTTAATTCTTAAGGTACCAGACACGTCATTTAAGGTCAAATTATCGTAAACCACCTTCTGTGCGTTGGCACTAATGGTGCAGTCCAGAAAATCAGGAATTTTCATAGTATCTTTAACTGAAGCTACCTCACCGGATGGAGATTCTGGCTTCTCAGCCGACTCAGGCTTATCGCCAGATGTTTCGGCCACCATAATATCCCTCAACACTAAATTATTTGAGTTCAGTTCGAAATTTCCCTGTAATTTTTGATTGCTAATAACAAACCCAATTAAGTTATTAATTGTACCGTTAGCACTAAAATCGCTCGAACCTGTTTTTGCATCAAAATTATTTAGGGACACCGTTTTGGGACTGAAATCCATATCTGCCCTTGAAATTTGAATAGGGTTCGCCAAGGCTTCTGATGAAAACACAAAATCTCTAAGATTCATAATTCCACTGGCGTTGATACGTTCGTAAGCATTGGTTTCAATCGCATTCATATCAAAAGCCATGTTCAACTTAGCTTTGAGTAAGCCGCTAAGCTCTTTCTCTAGGTCAACTGGATAAGCCTTAGACAGATTACCAAGATTAAGTGTACCATCTGCATTAGCATTGACCAACATATTATCGGTCAGGTTTTTTATGGTTGCTGATGATTTAAACACATCCTGGTCTATTCTAAAATTCAAGGTCTCAATTGCAATGTAGGTGTCATCAACATTACCCGTTTCGTTTATGATTTTGGTATCTATGGTAATATCGCTTACACCCTTAGGCAGGTCCGGATATTTGAAGGAAGCATTGTTTGAGGCAATACTTATATTAAGGGTTGGTATGGTGGTTTCGGTAACATTTCCCTTAATGACCCCATTGACCTTAAAATCTCCCGAAGTCTCTACATTTTCGATATTTTTTGAGTAATTCTCAGGAATCACACCCAAAAAATCCTTAAACGAGGATTCTGGGTTTTCAAAAGTGATGTCAATTTTTTGGCCTCCCTCTATAATCTGCACAAAACCTTCAAAATGCAAGGGTAGCTTATTGATGTAACCTTTATTGTCCATAAAGGTATATTTTTGATTATCTAAATCCAGACCGATTAAAGCATCCAATATCACATTGTTATTATCTAAATATTGTGTGCTGTCTATAGTCATGCTTACATGGGCATCGGTATGGGTGTCCAATTGAGATTTTTCTGAAGAAAACGTCCCCTTACCAGAATGGTTTAGTTCTGTAATATACATTTGGGTATCTGATATCTCGTCTATGTAAGCCAACGCGCTGTTATCAATAGAGTAATTTTGGATATCAAACGAAAAACCGCCTGAGGTGGTATCTGTGGGTATTGTTTTAGTTTCGCTGGCATCTGCTTTGGCAATATCCCAATTGGTATTGCCAAGGGCATCTGTTTTTAAGGTCAATAGCGCCTCATCGATATCTATTGAATTTACCACAATTGGCTTCTGTTCTACATTTTTAAAAAGTTCTTTAACAGACATGGTAAAGGCGATGTTCTTAGCGCTCAAGAAGGTCTCATCTTCAAATGGCTCGAAATTGGTGATTAATAATTCATCAACCGAAACGTGCGCTTGGGGAAAACTGCGAATAAAACTCAAGCTCACATCAGCAAATTCGACCTTAGCGTTAAGGTTTTGATTTATAAAATTCTTTACCATTCCTTTAATTTGTCCTTGAAAAGCAAATGGCACTATAATTAATAGGAGCAGTATTATCAAAATGCTAATACCAAATATTTTGAAAAACGTTTTCATCAGCTAATATTTATTATTTAAAGCGGTCAGATGAAACACCCAAATCATAATCCCGCAGTTTGATTAAGTCTTAGTTAGGGGTATTTCATTTAAAATTTAGTCTAATTAAATATAAAACCATTAAAATCAACGACTTCTGAAATATTCATGGCTGTAAAATAGTTACGTAAAGAATAGACGTTTAGCTGAGTTATTGCAAAAGTTTAATAAAACTTTAACCGACGTGAGAGCCGTTATATTAAAACACAACCTGTAGGGCGAGTACATTAAATTACTCAATCAATGTGGGCAACATCTATTCGAATTCTATAAATCAACATTTAATTTAACAATTTACTAAAATGATGACATTAGCTTAAATTTTATAATTTAAGGCCAAATGCTTTAAATTTATTTTATCAATTCATGTACTAGTGGTCAACATGTTAAGGTATTGTGCCTATTGCGTAATTTAAATACGTAAGGAGTGTAACAATCGTTTTTGATTCCCTATGGCCTATTGCCTCTGCATCTTATTCATTTTTCTGTTCTTTTTCTTCTCTTAAAATTTATATCCGCACGACCTCTATAATAAAGATTAAATCTACTCCCCTGGTTCTTGGCATCTAAAAGGCAAGATTAACTAAAGGGTATGACCAAACTAAGCTTTTTAAATTGAAGCCCGGGCTAGGCGCATCTCAAACCATCTTCAATTCCTCATTGGTCTTAAGCTTGAACCGCCTTTTAAATAGAAATACTCCTAGATATAAAAAAGGTGTGTCCAGTAATGCTACCAAGACCTTAAACAAAAAACCACTGAGCAATAGCCCTTTAAAATTTTCCCACGGGATAATACCGAATGAGCACAACAGCAATAAGATTGTTGCGGTATCCACAAATTGGGAAAACCAAGTTGAGAAGTTGTTGCGAAGCCATAGCATTTTTCCTTTAGTAAGCCGCTTCCAGAAGTGATAGATTTGAATGTCAACAAATTGGGCAAGCAGATAGGTTATCATACTTGCAAACACGGCGATTTCAGAATTACCAAATACCATTCTAAACATGTCGTCATCCACATAAGACCAATTGGTAGCAGGCACCTTATTTGCGACGTAGATAATTATTAAAGAAAAAACCGAAGCAAATATCCCAGCGACCACAACTTCATTGGCCCGATGTTTCCCGTAAATCTCACTAATTAAGTCTGTTATCAAAAAGGTTATCGGGTAGGGTAAAATGCCAACAGAAATCTCAAATAGCTTAGAACCAAAAATTTCAATATCAATTGGGTACCAATAAAAAAATTTTTGAAAAATTAGATTGGAAACTACTAAAGACGTGATAAAAAGTGCCGCCAAAAAAAGATAGATACGTTGGGCGGCTAATTTGTTTTTTAGAGTCATACTGTGAATAAGTTCTTACCCTAAATATAAACTAAAGTGATATTCTTTTAGTTATTTTACCAGAATTATGCAGCAACCAAACCTAGTTTATATCGCGCTGGGAAGCAATATTGGCGACCGCTTCAAAAACCTGCAGTCTGCCATAAATCTCATTTTCAGGCAACTTGGTAAAATTAACAGTATTGCCAGGGTTTACAATACCCCGGCGCTTGGTTTTAAGAAGGATTTACATCCAGACGATTTTTTAAATACCTGCATTTCGGTTGAAACGTATTTGTCTTCCCAGGCCGTGCTAGAAACCTTGCAGAAGATTGAGCAAAAGCTTGGTCGTACACGTGACACAAGAGAGCCAAAAGCTGCTGGTTACCAATCCCGAACCATTGATTTAGATATCTTATTTTATGGTAATCTAGAAATAGATACGGTTAATTTAAGTATTCCACATCCATGTATCCAAGAGCGTAAATTTGTTTTACAACCATTACAGGACATTGCACCAAACCATACTCACCAGAAGCTACAGCTTACCATAACCGAACTGCTACAAAACTGCAAAGACCGCAGCCCGATTGAACCTATTAACATTTGGTTGAAAAATCCAATTAAGCAGTTCGATTTCTCCAATTTTAATTATTTGGCCATTGAAGGAAATATTGGCGCAGGAAAGACCAGCTTGGCCACGAGAATTGCTAATGATTTTAACGCCAAGCTCATTTTAGAACGCTATGCAGACAACCCTTTTCTGCCAAAATTTTACAAAGACCAAAAGCGCTATGCCTTCACTCTGGAAATGTCCTTTCTTGCCGATCGCTATCAACAAATTAGCGATGATTTATCGCAACTGGATTTGTTCAAGGAATTCATGGTAAGTGATTACGATATTTTTAAAAGTCTAATATTTTCAAAAATCACCTTACCAGAAGATGAGTTTAAACTTTATAGAAAGTTATTTTACCTGATGTATAAAGATATTACCAAGCCTGATCTGTACATTTATTTACATCAAAACACAGCGCGACTACAGGAAAATATTAAAAAGAGAGGTCGTGATTACGAACGAGATATTAACAATGACTATTTAGAAAAGATAAATACAGGTTATCTTGGTTTCTTAAAAAATAAAAATGAACTGAATGTAAAAATCATTGATATTTCTGATAAGGATTTTGTGGGGAATCGCGAGGATTATTTATGGGTTTTAGAGCAGATTAGTTAGGTTTTTCGCCAAAACCCTGAATTTTAGCGTTATTAAACAGACTCAAAATTACCTGTAAATATTATGTTATGCGGATAATGCCGTAATTGTCAACCCAAATATCCTAGCGCTTTTTAATTTAACTAACATTGAAATAAAATTTACCCATCAAGATTAATAGGTGAGTTAAGGGCAAATTCTCAATACTAGAGAAAATGAGACATACAAGGCAGTTTCCTATATATAATTTAGCAGGTACGATTTAACAAGACTCACTTTATTAAATCAAAAGATTGATTGTTATAATTTATGCTTTAGTAATCACCACATCAACAGTACAGTAGAATCACTTTAGCTTACTATTTGATATAATTGCATGACATGATTTTAATAGAAGATTAGGACTGTTCCTTTTTTTCGAAAGAACCATCAAACAAACATCTAGTTAACTGCTGGACAATTACACTCAAACTTCTCTCTACGACAGCTGAAATTATAACCAAGTGTAATTTGATGAAACCCCCCATTATTAAAAACCACCGAATTAGCTTGATAGGAATAGGTGTAGGCGAAAACAAAGTTATTATAATCAACCCCTACAAAAGGTGTAAAATATTGTAGTTTCTGGCTACTCACATTTCCAGAACCCTGAACAAACTCGGCGCCGTCTAAACTTCGTCTGTAGGAAAGTCCCCCCCACAGCATGCCAAAGTCCATATCCTTATAAACTTTCATATTAACATCAAATAAAGCCTCCTCTGTAGCCTCTCTATAGATAAACAGAACTGAGGGTTCAAAACTAAAATCACTATTAAATTTACTAAAGGTATTCCCTGCAGAAAACAAATAAGTTCTAAGATTATCAAAGGTTAATCCCTGCTCGTTAACATTAATGCCTTCATTGTTCAGTACATTTTTCACAGTCGCATGTGCGTAAAAATTTATCAAATGGTAAGAAAAACCAAAATCTAGATTAAAATTACTTGCACTTAGCTGTTGTTCCAGGACTAAGGGATCCGGGCCATCTGCAAAAAATTCGGTTTGGTCTAATCTATATTGAATGAAACCAGCACTTAATCCAAAGGACAACATGTTTAAATCAATTTCATTTCTAGAAAACATCAAATGGTGTGCGTAAGTTAAATATGCTCCACTTTGGGAATGAAATCCGTTTTTATCATTATAAATAATGCCACCTACAGCCGAAGGGGAATCGCCAATTCTACTGTTAACGCTAAGGGTTTGTAAGTTTGGAGCTTCATCTTGACCGAACCACTGCGCTCGCGCAGTCAACCGTATTTTCGCACAATTGGCCACTCCCGCCATTGATGGGTGAATTAGGTAATAATTATCGGTTAAATAATCTGAATATATTGGTAATCCCTCCTGGGCCCTACCGATTTGAGTTGCTATTAAAAAACTTACAATCAACAAAAATGCCTTTAATTTCATAATTCAATTTCTATTGATTAACCACATTACCTAATACTGTCTTAAATTATTAACAATAATAATGCATTTCAACCACATTTGTTGTCGGTTAAACGAAAAAACACCGTAAATTTCTTTACCTCCCACGCAAAAATAACCGAGACATCCAAGATAATAAATAGTTCACTAGTTATTTAAATAACGTTTATAAGTGACATTTTATTCTACATTATATCTTGAAGACATCGTATGTTTAGAAAATTCGGTATTATAAAATTGCAGTAAGTACCCAACCGGCAGCGAGTGTTATGATATTAAGATAGCTGTTAACCAGATAAAATACAATGTATTTATGTGAAAATCAGACATTCAAACCTCATTTTGGATTATTTTTTAGAAGTTTCACCTCTTAAGGGCTTGATTTTTAATTATGTTAAGGCTATGTTAGCCTATTAAGTTAAATAGTATTGTTTGTTAAACTTTATTAATTTTGCAAAAAAATTTACCGTGCATACTATAACAGCCAAGACTACATCCAATAATGCCATTATGAAATTTGAATCGAACCAAACTATCGTTAGAAACGAAAGTTTTGAGTTCAGTAATATTGATGACGCCAAGTCTTCGCCTTTGGCTCAACAATTATTTTATCTCCCTTTTGTAAAGAAAGTTTATCTATCAGGACATTTTGTAGCCATTGAAAGGTTTGATATAGTGGACTGGGCAGATGTACAAGACGAAGTTTTAGAGCAAATACAAAATTATCTTAATTCGGGAGAGCAAGTCGTTAATTTAGAAACGATAAATAGAACAAAAAAAATACCAGTAACGGTATATGCAGAGAGTACGCCTAATCCCGCTGTTCTAAAATTTGTAGCTAACAAAAAATTGGTCGATGCCACCTATGAGTTTAATTCCATAGACGAGGCCAAATACTCCCCATTTGCATCGTCGTTGTTTCATTTTGCTTTTGTGAAAGCGGTTTTTCTAGACGAAAATTATGTGTCCGTTACAAAATATGACATGGCAGAATGGACAGAGATCACCACAGAGTTACGTGAATTCATAAAAACCTATGTGGAGGAGGGCAAAACAATAGTAGATCAAAATGCGCCAGAAGTAAAAGAGAAGTCGGCGGAAGTATTAGATGAAAACTATGAAAATCTAGATGACACCTCAAAAGAAATAGTAAACATTCTCGAAGAATATGTAAAACCTGCCGTGGCGAGTGATGGTGGCAATATTGTGTTTCAATCCTATGATGCCGAATTAAAGAAAGTAAGCGTTATCTTACAGGGAGCTTGTAGTGGTTGCCCCTCTTCAACCTATACCTTAAAAAGCGGAATTGAAAATATGCTAAGGGAAATGATGAAAGGACGGGTGGAAACCGTAGAGGCTATTAATGGCTGATTTAATTCTGCTTGAAAGCGGCAAGATAATTATAAACATAATTAAAACATATCCGATATGAAGGTGTTAAATGCTACATTAGCTTTATTTATTTGTGTGATTTTCAATCTCCAAGGCCAAGATGGAAATACAGGATCTAATCAAATGTTGTTAAATGAAATATATAATGTGATGACAACAACCGGTACCTCTTCGGGTGTTAAAATTGAAGGTTCACCGTATTTAAAAGAGAGTTTTGAGGCAGCTAATGTTATTGGATATGACAACGTAATTTATAACGTTAGATACAATGTATATACTGACGAAATTGAAGTCAAGATTGCAGATGGTAGTATAAAAAGTATAGATAGCAGTCTAGATAATTTGATAGTTAAGACCACAATATCAAAGACCGTTTTTGAAACTTTAAATTATATAAATAGGAATAGGGAAACGAAAAAAGGGTTTATGATTTCATTAACCCCAAATTATGATGAGATAAAACTCTACCTTAAAAAATCTAAACGCTTTGTTGAGGCTAAACCCGCTCAATCCGGATATGTTAAAGATGAACCTGCAAAGTTCAAGGACGAAAACGATGAGTATTTTATTAAATATGGTGAAGGATATCCTGTGCAGGTGCCCAGAAAGAAAAAAGATTTAGCTAAGATTTTCAAGGATAAGGAAGATAAAGCGATGGATTTTATCAAGGAAAACCGAATCAAATCAAATAAAAAGGAAGATCTGGTTTCATTGGTAAATTATATAAATAGTATTTAGAACAAATTTGGTTCTAATTTAAAAGTTCCCGAGGTTTATTTTTAAATTAAATAATCTCGGGAACTTTTTTTATATTTTTACCTTACTAAAAACATTAAATCTCATGGAGTTACAAAATTGGGTTAATAAAGGTTATGATATTATTATAGAATTCGGTCCAAAATTACTGGCTGCAATTTTAATATTCATTATTGGTATGTGGATTATTAAGAGTGTGATGAAAGGTATTAGAAAAACTATGGAGAAGCGTGACTATGACATCAGTCTCCGTAAGTTTTTGCTAAATCTAATAAGCTGGGTTTTTAAAATCATTCTCATAATTGTTGTTCTCGGGACTGTGGGAGTTGAAACCACCTCATTTGCTGCTGTAATCGCCGCAGCAGGTTTAGCCATTGGATTAGCCTTACAAGGCTCATTAGCTAATTTTGCAGGTGGCGTGCTAATATTGATTATTAAACCCTTTAAAGTAGGCGATTTTATAAGCGCCCAAGGTGTTGATGGTACTGTAAAGGAAATTTCAATATTCAATACAACCCTAAATACATTCGGCAATCAATTAGCCGTAATACCAAATGGCAAGCTTTCAAATGATAACATTATTAACTATTCGGCAGAGCCGATAAGACGCGAAGCCCTAACCTTTGGAATCGGTTATGACAGTGACATCAAATTGACTAAGGACATATTATTAAAGTTAGTAAATGAGCAACCCGAAGTCATCCAAGATGAAGGCAAGGAGCCAGCAATAATGGTCACTGAACTGGCTGACAGCTCAGTTAACTTCTCACTGCGCTATTGGGCAAAGAACGAAGACTTTTGGAGCTTACGCTGGATAATCTTAGAAGAGGGGAAAATTAGATTAGAGGCCGCTGGAATCGAGATACCCTTCCCCCAAAGAGATGTGCACTTACACAAGGTTGAAGGTTAATTTACTTAGAAACCAAAAAATCCTTTAAATAAAAGGGTTCAAAATAAGCGACATCCTCAGTGTCGCTTTTTGTGTATTTAGCGTAAGCCAATGTTACCATTTGAAGTGATGATGGAAATTTTCCCATAATGAAATTAACGTTTTCATGATTAATAATTTTTTGGGTTTTCTCAACACCATTTCCTATAAAGTAAACTGGCCCTTTTTGTAATTGCTCATAAAAAGAACTTTCGTCAATTATTTGGGCTTTAATATCACGAACCAAATTATTTTTAGAATCATAAATTGCTGAATACACCTCCATTCTTCTGGCATCTAACATTGGTACGATGTAGCCCTCATCAATTTCTAATTGTGAGGCCAATGATTCTAAGGTAGAAACAGAGATTAAAGGGATGTCTAGAGCAAAGCACAACCCCTTTGCAGCAGAGACGCCAATACGTAAACCAGTATAAGAACCAGGCCCTTTGCTAACGGCTATGGCATCAAGCTTTGAAATTTCAATATTAGCTTCCTTTAAAACCTCGGAAATGAAAACATGAAGCGACTCAGCGTGACTGTAATTAGCATTATTAAGTTCCTTTACCGCTAAAATTTCTTCTTTGTTTGACAGTGTAACGGAACAATTAGTAGTAGTGGTCTCCAAACTTAAAATATACGCCATGTTTAGTCTTGACTTTTATAATCTGATATAAAGCTTCTAATAACGTTTGTAGTTAACTCATGCCCTGTGAGACTTGGAAAGCCTTCCCACCTCACTACACCATTTGGGTCGATCAGGACAACGTGAGGAATACCTTCGATTTGAAAAATGGTGTTCAGGCGATTATTCAAATCCAGTGCGCTATAGTAATCTATTTTTGGACGTTTCATTTGCCGTACTTTCTCGGCAGACTCTTTACTAACCCCAATAACTATTAAATCACCCTCAAATTCTTTACTGTACCCATTCAGTTTTGGTATCCCCTTTCTACACGGAGCGCACCAAGTAGCCCAAAAATCCAATAAAATAAATCTGCCCTTTGTATCAGGCGCTTCCGTAATCCATGTCTTGATGTTTAACTCTGGCGCTTTTTTATTAAGAAATGACTTTGCCCAAAGCTGTTTGTGCTGCGAAAGCATTTGGATTGGAAATAGCAACAATAGTGCAAACGCTAAGGATACAGTACAATTATTCCTCATCGTTATTTGGCTCTTCATCAGATTTTATTTCAATCTCATCGCCAGCGTTCAATTGCTTTGATACCACATTGTAGGGCCCAGTAATAATTTCGTCGCCTTCTTCTAAACCACTTGTAATCTCGATATTTGTATCATCCTGTATTCCCGTTTCTACAACTTTTAGCTTGGCCCTCCCGCTATCGTTAACAAAAACGCATTCGTATCGTTTTTCATTTTCAGATTTAATTTCCTCGGCAAAACGATCGCCTATATCTTTCTTGACAGAAGACGTATCAGTTTTAATTACAATGGCACTAATAGGCACCCCAATAGTATTTTCCCTTTTAGCGGTAATAATGTCAACAGTTGCGGTCATACCGGGTCTAAAGGGCGAATAGCTTTCGGGCTTTCCTTCCAGCAAGTCAGTATATGAAGATTCTAAAATCCTAACCTTTACCTTAAAATTAGTGACTTGGTCTGCCGTAAGTTCGGTCCCTGCTGAATTTGCTATTTCGGTAACGATTCCCTTAAATTCTTTTTTCAAATAGGCGTCCACTTCTACGATTGTAGAGTCTCCTATTTGAACCTTTACAATATCGGTTTCGTTAACATCTACCTCAACCTCCATATTTTTTAGGTTTGCTACTCTTAAAATCTCAGTACCTGTCATTTGTTGGGTACCTACTACGCGCTCGCCAAGTTCTACATTCATAAGTGAGATAGTTCCATCAATTGGTGCGTATATTGTTGTTCTACCTAAATTGTCCCGGGCTTCATTTACGGTTGCAGCTGCACTTTGTACGTTATAGTATGCAGAATTTTTTGCAGCTTCGGCAGTTTCGTAAGCGGCTATTGATTGATCCCATGTGGCTTTAGAGATGACTCCTTTTTCAAAGAGTAATTTGTTTCTGTCGTAATCTGCCTTAGCTTGTTTTAATGTGGCCTCCGCTTGCGCTAAACCAGCTTGTACATTTTGATACGAGGCTTGGGACCTGTTTAGAGCAGATTCTATTAAATCTGGATTAACCTTAACCAATAAATCGTTTTTCTTTACCTGCTGACCTTCCTTAAATGGCAATTCAATGATCTCTCCTGAAACCTCACTGGAAATTTTCACCTCGATTTCTGGCTGTATTTTGCCAGTGGCCGAAACGGTCTCTGTTATATCTATTAGGGAAACATTCTTGGTCTCAACGGTTTTAAAATTTCCTCTTTTACCAAAAAGCCCGGCTTTAGAAGCGACTATTAATAAGATGAGTACAACGACTATACTCCCTATAATTATTTTGGCCTTTTTACTCATATTTTAAAATTTTAATTCTGTTGCGTCAATACCGAAAAATAACTCCAAAACCTTTAATTTGAAAATATAATCGTACTTAGCGTTGTTCAAATCGATTCTCGCATTGTCGTATCTAAACTTTGATTGGCTAAAATCAAAAGCATTTGTGAGACCTACATCGTAACGTTCTTTCGCATATTCATATGCTAATTCTTGAGACTCAACCGCTTTTTTTGCAGCTTCATAAGACTTAAAAGCCCCTTTTGCATCGACATAGGCCTGATAAACGTTAGATTCTAAATCGAGTTCCGCTTGTTCGAGCTGAAGTCTTGCCCTATCCAAATTTACCATATTTCTTTTAACATTGGCCCGGGTAGAAAAACCATTAAAAATTGGAATATTTAAACTTAATCCATAGGCAATACCATCATTTTGATATAATTGCTCGAAAAATGGATCAGCTCCCGTAACGACGGTTGTAGTATTTGGAAATTCTCCAACGACATCTTGGCCTGTATCTTGAACAAAACCAATTCGTTCGGTTGTAACTGGATTATCAGGATCAAGGATTTCATTGAATGAGGTTGCATCGGTGAACCGGGTGTCATACCCGAAGAAAGCTGAAATGGTTGGATAATAAGACCCTCTTGCTATCTGTAAATCTTTTTCTGCCAACTCTACATCCTGCTCGGCAATTTTTATTTCTGAACGGTTTTCCCTAGCTCCCTGAATAATTTCATCTACATCCCTTTCAGTTATACCTTCATCTACAATATCGTAGCCTTCATCCTGAATATCAAAGTTTTCATAGTCGTCAATTAATAGTAATTGCGCCAAACTAATCAATGATATCTGGATTTGATTTTCTGCGTTTACAATGCTTTGTTGTTCAGTTGCATCCGTAGCTTGTATCTCAAGTAGGTCACCACGAGGTAATGATCCGGCATCAACAAGCTCCTGGGTTTGTTTTATCTGCTCTTTGGTTACTGCGTTTTGTGCTTTAAACACCTTTAGGTTAGCCTTGTTTAAAATAACCTCTAGGTAGCCGTTCGCTACAAACAACGAGATGTCATCCTTCATTTTATCCAAACGGTATTCATTGGCTAATTTAGAAATCTTCGCCCTTTGAAGCTGACGAATATTTCTTAAACCATTGAATACGGTGTAGCCAACGTTAACCCGACCTGTGACTGAAAGAAATGTGGTGGTTTGGGCATTGTTGGTTACAGGGTTAAAGCTCAAACCTGTATTTTCAGACACTGTACTGTTTGCATCCAGACTTGGAATGAAATTACCAATAGCGGTCAATTTTTCGATATCGGCCGTTTCCAGATCTAGCTCGCTCTGTCTTACTGAAATATTATTTTCCAAGGCGTATTCCACGCATTCTATCAAAGTCCATTTTTTCGTTTGGCCCTGAGCGAGAAGTGTAAAAAGAATTATTGTAGTGCTAATTATATGTTTCATAATCAAACTATATGTCTTACTTAGTTTTGAAGTGTTACAAATTTAAATTAATATTATTGCTGAGCGTACTTGGGGACACCCTGAACTTGATTCCATACCTTTATTTCATCATCCTCTGTGAGTCCGCTTTTTACCTCAACGTTAATACCATCGCTAATACCAAGCTCAATCTCGCGACGCTCAAATTCCTGGTCGCCTGTAACCACTTCAACGTATGGTTTTTTAGTGTCTTTATCGTATTGAACTAAAGCTTCCTTAATAGCTAAGACATTGTCTGCCTTTTCAAGAATTATTGATGCGTTAGCGCTAAGTCCCGCTCTAATAAATGTAGAATCGATTGATTTTAAAGAGCCTTTTATGGCAAACTGTACTGCTCCGTTTTCAGCCACACCTTTAGGAGCAATATAGTCCAATACCGCTTCAAATTTTTCATCCTCTATGGCACCAACAGTGATTTCCAAAGGAAGACCCTCTTTTATCTTACCCACTTCACTTTCATCAACTTTACCTTCAAAAATCATTTTTTGAATATCGGCTAGGGAAGCTATTGAAGTTCCCTCGTTAAAATTATTTGCCTCAATGACCTGATTGCCCTCCTTAACGGGAACATCGAGAACCATACCAGATACTGTGGCCCTTACTTGAGTTTGAGCAATATTACCGAGCCCACTGGTAGTTCCTGTTTTAATAATATCGTAATTTTGAGATGCTTGGGTCAAATTAATTCTGGCCTGCTCCACTTGTTGCTTGGCCTGTAAATAGGTGTTCTTGATATTTTCAAAGTCGTTTGCAGAAACAACCCCTTTTTCAAATAAAGTTTTCTGGCGGTCATAGATGCCCTGTTGTGTTTGAAAATTAATCTTTGCTGTTTCAAGAGCTGTGCGATTTGTCGCGATGCTATTCTTGGCACTTGTTAAAGTTGACACGTTGGGAATTACTCTAATCTTCGCAATCAAGTCGCCTGATTTTACGTACTCGCCAGCCTCGATAAACACCTCTTCAATAACCCCTGAAATATTTGGTTTTATTAAAACTTCCTCTTTAGGGACAATACTGCCAGTTGCTACGGTTTTAACAATAATGGTTTCCTTGGTAGGGGTTTCAGATGTGTATTTTACTGGATCTTCCTGGTTTTTTTGCCATAAATAATATAGTGCTGCTCCAAATACAACGACTATAAGTATTAACACAGTTACCGTTTTTGTTCGTTTCATTATTTGATTTGAATTTTAATTGATTAGTAAAAACATCTTAAAACGTTTTTTGGGAACTAAACAGATGCTTCATTAAATTGATTGATGATTTTTTAAATTTTATTCTATTCTTAAGGCGTCAACAGGCTTCATCTTTGTGGCGCTGTTGGCTGGTATTAGACCCGCCAGCAGACCTGAAACTATTAAAATTATTAGGGCAGTAAATACCACTTGCATACTTACACTTGGGTTAGCAAAGTTGTCCACTGGCCCTATATTATCCAATATAGAGTTCATTATCCAGATGACCAGGGCAGCAAACGAAATCCCGGTCATACCAGAAAGGATGGTTAAAATCAAGCTCTCCTGTAAAATTTGTGATTTAATGGTCCACGGTGTTGCACCCAAGGCTCGTCTTACCCCAATTTCCTTGGTTCTTTCTTTTACAACAATCAGCATGATGTTGCTAATACCAATTATACCAGACATTAAGACTAAGGCACCTACAAAATAACCCACAAATGACAATATTGAGAATAAACCGTTAACCCTACCAAATTGCTCGGCTAAATCATAATGGCCAATTGCCCTATCGTCCTCTGGATGTACTCTGTGACGTGATTTCATTAAATCAAAAACCTGTTCCTTTATGGAAGTAATGGGCACCCCATCTACTGCAGTTATAGCCATCCAACCAACTTTTTCTCCTTGATTAAAAGCTTGGCCAAACGTTGTGAAGGGAATATAAATAGTTGCGGCGTCTTGCTCATCATCCCCTTGACTATTGCTCATTTTAAAGGTTCCTATGACTAAAAAATTAACACCATTAATTTTAACGTAAGAACCTAAAACCTCTTCGTCCTTATCATAAAGCCCTCTTACTACGCCAGTTCCAATAACACACACTTTACGTTTGGTCTCAATATCTGAGTAACTTAAAAAACGACCTTGAAGAATGTCCATAGGTTGTTGATTGATATACTCTGGATAATCCCCCATAATTTCAAAGGCACCGGTCTTCGTGCCACGGGTTACGTTATTTGCGCCATTGTAACCCCCTAGCGAGTTTCTGGGAGATACATATTTGAGTTCTGGGACCTCGGCCTTTATAGCCTGTACGTCCCCGATTTTGTAATTGAAATAACGACCTTTGGGTAAACCCTTGTAAGGTTTGGAAGTGCCCTGGGTCCACATAAACATTGAATTTGTTGCAAAACCAGAAAAATCCTTCATCACACCATTTCTCAAACCATTGGTAAGTGCCAATAACAACACCAGGATTGTAATTCCCCAAAACACCCCGAAGGCCGTTAAAAAGGTCCTGAATTTATTGGCATTTAGCGCTTCGAGTATTTCGTCCCAACGGTCTTTACTAAACATATTATTCGTCTCTAAGTGCTACAATAGGTTTTATCTTTGCCGCCCTGTAAGCAGGCACAAAACCAGCTCCGGCCCCGGCCAATACTAGCAGGAAAACCGTGGTCAACGCTATATTAAAATCTACCTGCGGATATTTTATAAAGTCACTTTCAATTTGGGGACCAACCAGTTCTAGAAGTCCTAGACCAAAAATAAGCCCAAACAAACCTGCAAACATGGTAACGAAAACTGCCTCTTGAAGTATCATGCCTACAATAGAAATTGGCAATGCGCCTAAAGCTTTTCTTATCCCAATTTCCTTTGTCCTTTCCTTAACAATGATCAACATGATATTTCCAACGCCTACAATACCAGCGATTATGGTGCCGATTCCAACAAACCAGAACACTGCCTGAATTGTTGCGATAAGTGAATAGATTTTTTGTGCTTCCTCAAGGGTGTTATTTACCCTTACCGCGCTCACGTCATCTGGCGCCACTATGTGCTTTTCCTTGAGTGTCTGCTCAATACCTTCTGAGATTTTAAATGAATTGGCAACGGCTTCGTCAAAATTATCTGCCATTTTTACGGTAAACGACATATTCCTAATATTCTCACCGGCATTAAATACCATTTGGGCGGTTGAAACCGGAATATAGACCTGTTTTTCCTCTCTTTCCCCCCCTGGATCATAATACACACCTATTACCTTAAAATTCACTCCAGAAACTTGAATATTCTTGTTTATCGGATTCTCGTCCTTAAACAAGTCTCTCTTCATTTTATTCCCAATTACGGCAACTTTTCTGCGATTGTCTATATCACTTTGATTAAGAAAACGACCAGAACCGATGTCTGCATTTTCAATAAACTGATTTTCTGGCATAGTACCA
>Ga0207419_1000497_pt1 | contig 34293 bp, 22 predicted proteins | sample ElkSloMetagenome_4_FD_184723 | JGI IMG/M metagenome (GOLD analysis project Ga0207419, IMG submission 184723) | Hot spring microbial communities from Elkhorn Slough, Monterey Bay, USA - MD2A (version 2) | ecosystem: Environmental > Aquatic > Marine > Intertidal zone > Estuary: Microbial mat ...
ATGGCAAATATTTTGAAAGGTTTTTTGAAGTTTTTTTATCAAAATATCGTTAAAACCTAAAGATCAATGAAATATGAACAGAACGTCGATTATATTTAGATGAAAATTATAAGAAAAAGTTCCAAACTAGACCAAAACGGATATTAAAATCCCTGTAAGGGTAATTTGGTGCAGAAAAATAATCATAGCCAGTTAACGCTGCATTCAAATGTTCTGCCTTTAAAAAAATTCTTGTTTGCCTGACTTTAGCATTAATAAAAAAATCAATTCTAGGAAAATTTCCTATTTCAACATCATTTTGGGTGTAGAATTCTGCCAAAAGTGGATCATAAGCATCAGCAAAATATTCGGTAAAATAATTAAAGACTATTCCCGTTTGAAGAAATAATGCATCGTTCTTAAAGAAGCCATTAGAATAAAAGAGACTATTTCGAACTATCAAATCTGGTATATTCAAAATGCCCTCACCGTTCAAGACCTGCTGAAACCTAATTTCATTATCGAGACTAAATTTTCCAAAGTCAACCTTCTTATCCAAGGTTATATCAAAGTGGCTTACCGTGCTATTTGCCTGTAATGGTTTTACCCCATCATCAATATCAGAAATCGTAAAGTAAGTGTAGTTTTCAATAATACGGTATCTAGCGTTTACATTAACAATGCTATCTGATATAAACCCAAAGTTAAACTCCTGAGCTTTTTCATTTTCGAATGCATTTAAATTATACCAATTATAATTTATATACGAACTCTGATTTAGTAATGTATTATAATTTGGCACAGTTGAACGCGAACGAAATCCGAATTGCAATGATGCTCGGTCGTTTATAGCATAGCTCCCTTCACCTTGGAAGGTGTATCCCTCAAATTCCCCTAAGATTATAGTTTGAAAACTCGCATCAACATTCACTGGCCCTATTTTGTTTTCGTAACTTCCATCTAGCCCGAGTGTATTGCCAGTAATTCTATTAAGAATCCTTTGATTGTTAATTAATGTAGAGAAATTGTAGCCGTAATTAAAATTACTGTATGACAGCCCGCCATATATGTTACCTAATTTGCTTTTAAAACCTATTCCGAAATCAGTCTGTAAATTCTGTAGAGACACCTTATCCCTGATTTGAGTACTAAAGGAATCACCAAAGAATTCATTTTGATTGGTTTGTTCAAAAAGAAAGTCCTTGTCCTCAAAAGCTATTTTATTTTTGAGCTTTAGGTTATTTGAGGTGGAGTCTGTCGATTTGATTATCGCGTATTCATGCTGAATAAAAAACCGTCTTCCTTCTAGGATACTTTCAGCATCTTGAAATTGCAAGTCGAACACTGCTCTATCCAAAAAATCCTCGTCACCCGATTTAAAAATCCCTACTTCCTCATTTGTAAGCCCACCGTTTTCCTCGTTCAACAGGTCTTGCCATGTGGCATGAGCCTTGAAATTATATCGCTCGTTTATAGAGTTATAACTTCCCGTTATACGAAGATTACCAGTGCTCGTAAGTGCATTCTGGTAATTACCCAAAGAGCGAAGGCCTTTATAGGCTATAGACATATTTAATTGTTTAGAGGTATTTACCGTGAAAAATGCATCAAGTATTTGACCTTGCTCAAAAACTGTTTTGAAAAATAGTTCAGTAAGTGGGGTTGGAACCTGATAATAGTAAATATCCTCTACCTCCATGTAATTGAAGTGCCTTGCACGTGCACCAAATAAAGGTAGTGGATTAGAATCTCTTGTTGAAGGTGTGAGACGATTATATGTTTGACCCGCGTTAGCAAAAGGCATTAAACCAAATTCATCTTTTCTAAGATAATTGAATTTGTATTCTTTTTGAATGGTTAGGGTGGTGTCAACGTGGGTGGTGTCCTGATTAATAGAAACTATATTATACAACTTAATAGAAATTTCCTCTAATTTGGAGTCAGTAACGTCCGAACTTAAGTTGTTTTGTAGCGTATCATTTGACTTTTTCCTATTATTAGATGGGCTTAATTTTTCTTTGATACCTTTCTGAGTATGTCCATTGAAGCTGATAAATGATATCATTAAAAAACAAATTAGTAATTTACTCATGGTATGGAAAGTATCGATTTCAACTATATTGGGCACCAAATATAATTAGAAATAAAATGCAAGGTCAATTTGCAATTATCATAGTGATTATAATTTAATTAAAAAAACGAATACTTTTTAGCCTCAGTAAATTGCTTAACCTTAAATAAACATGAAATTGCCTTCAACAGATAGAGCAAAACTGTCACATTCACGTAAATTACCCTTATTGACAAAATTCAAAAAAAAAAACCGTCTAAATTATTAGACGGTTTTTTTAAGTTTAATTTACTACCTATTGTTTCTGAAGCGTAAAGAAATTAGGAATAAACCCTGGTGAAACGATTGTTAAATCAATAAATCCTACACAACTAAATGTAAAACCATTGACTTGTCCATATTGCCCTGGTCCAAAGGTATTAAAATGTATAGCTTCCGGATTACCTGAACTCACGGAACCAGTCGCTGGATTAACAGTAACAATCATGTCATCAGCGCCATCTAAAGGCACAGCGCCTCCAATAATTGTATATTGATTTTCACCCGGTCCTGCCACAACTTCACGTGTTGGGGGTTGAACACCAAAAAAACCATCAAACCTATGATTTAACACATCATAAGTACCAATAATCTCAGACTCTACGAAGGGACATGAAATAAAAGCAAAGTACTCATAGGCTTGTCTTATCCCGACTGCATTAGTTCCTGATCCAGCAGTATTAATCGTATTGGTTCTATCGACTACAAGACCATCAACTCCTGTGGTCTGACCTCTAAATATCAGTCTTTGACCTGGGTCAACATCTCCAATTCCAACTCCAGCCGCATCTAAAACTTGTTCCAGTGTAATATCCAATTCTATCGGTAGTTCTGAACCTTCTACCGTTAAAATATCGAAAAAGGTATTATCTGCACCATTATCAATTGCAACACTTATTACATGATCGTCAACCAATTCAGGGAAATCACTGTAGAGTGTACCAGTAAAAGCTGAACCTGTATCACCTATATCATAAGATGAATTATCTATCAAAACCTTAACAAAAGGAGCAATTGGTTCTCTAATAACGGGATCTTTATCCTCATCTTCACACGAGAAGAATAGCCCAACCGTCAAGACTATACATATATATTTTATAAACTGTTTCATATTCAATTGTTGTTATATATTTAAAAATTAATCTACAAATCCGTCAGAATTAGTATCCCAGAATACTGGTGTAGCTACTGTTGCCTTCTGGCTTATATTAGCATTATTCTGTATTGCATTTGCAGGGTAGAGAAATGACCTTATAAATGTGCCAGGGGTATCAGTCAAGGTTGGTTGTAAATCATTTGGTTTCCCTGTTCTTTTATAGGTGTTGTAAGCCTCGACACCATTACCATATAGCGCAATGAAGTACTCAGTAATTATGATATCAAGACGCTCATCATCAGAGGCTGCACTCATGTACCTCGACTCCACTTCCTGCAGATAATCTACTTGCTCTTGTGCCGTTGGAACTAAGGCTTGATCTTGAACGGATGGTATAAAACCGATTACCTTATTAAAAGAGTCCTGGATACCTTCTAACATCAATTGCATTGGGTCGCCAGTAGTACCTAAAGTCAATGCAGCTTCAGCTTGCATAAATTTAGAGTAGGAGCTCAACATTATAGGTGATATTCCTGCACCTCTACCACCTAAGCCTCGGTCATTAACTGTGTTGAACGAATCATCGTCAAATAACCCTCCCACTGGATATAATCCCCAAGTAGATCTTAGAGCATCATCTGGTGGAATGTTAGCCGAGTTACCATGATCTCTTCCCCAGTAACCAGTACCGGCTACAAAACAGAAAACATCGTCTGCATCATAATTATCTGGTCGTGTTTGAGTCAAACAAGGCAACTCGGCCACGGTAGCGTCACTAGCTACATCTGATGTCTGTCTGTAGAAGTAGTAACGTAACCTAGGATCTGGTGACGCCTTGTCATTTAATAATAAATCCATATACGAGTTGCTCATATAATCTTCAGGAGATTGATCATAATTTCTACTGAATATAGGATGCCTGCTATCTGGATTCTGATCCGTTGATGAATAGAGAAATTGGAAGTCCTCACTGGCATTGTCAATTACACCTTCAGCTAAAACACCGTTAATTTTTGCACCAGCGGCAGGATCGACCAAACTTGTTTGTAAATATAATTTTAATAATAGCGTATTACATAAAGTAGTCCACTTACTAACATCTGGTGCCAACTGATCGTTACTGGGAAAATATAAATCGGTAGGATTAAAAGAATCAGGATTGATGTTTAAATCAATTTTCGCCTCAATCAAAAGCTGTTCTGCCGCCGCATAAATTTCAGCGCCAGACTGCACCTCAGGATTTACATTAGCTGCACCTAGATTTGATTGATCATAAGGTATTTCACCAAAATAGTCAACTAAGGTTATAATCACATAAGCTTCCATTGCCTTGGCCATACCCCTATGTATCTCAAATCCGGCCCTGCCCTCTGTAATTAGTAAAATGTTATCAATATCTGACATTATTGACGCATAGGCATTTGACCATGTACCGTTAAACGTACCTGGCCCGTATGCCGTAAAATAATCAGGACCAAACATGTGTAAAATCCTTGTAACTTCCATGCCTTCCTCAGTTACTGATTCAAAAAATGCAGCTAAATTTCGTTGAGTGCCATTTAGCAGCAAATCAGGCGAAGCCTGTGACGGCTCTAAGAAATTAGGACTTTGTAAAATCTCTAATTCTGTTGTTTCACAACTTATTATCAAAACAGCTATAAAAAATAAGCTGATATATTTTTTTATTTTTTTCATCTAACAATGATTTAATTATTTATTATTTAGAAACTGAGGTTTACTGCAAAACCGTAGCGTCTAGCAGTAGGTCCAGCCTGGTAGTCAATCCCGAATCCATTACTGACTCCCAAACTTGAGGAGTTGGTATCGTAATTTGATCCATCTGGGAAATTAACCGCATCATACCACAAGTTTTGACCTGAAAGCGTAAAAGTAATATCACCAAATGGCGTTTTGTCTAATAATCTTCTAGGCATTTTATATGATAAAGATACCAAATTTAAGCGAATTGTAGTACCGTCATAGATACGCAACTCATCTGTAGTTCCATTAACACTAAATCCTAGTTCAGAAGATGTTAACACCAAATTATTTGGTGCCCCGCTCGGTAAAACTCCCGGTAAAATGAAGGTAGCGTCTCTTGATACACCAATATCAATGGCTCCCCTACCCAGTAAAGTAGATGCTGTTGTACCGTAAATATCACCGCCATGTCTGTATTGAAAATCAAACCCGAGTGTAAAATTCTTATATGAAAAAGAATTTGATACAGTCGAAACCCAGTCTGGATTAGGATCACCAATAATACTAATATCTGGATTTTCTAAATATAAACCATCGGCAGGATTAACTATTCTATTACCCTCATCATCTCGTTGGATAGCAATACCCTGAATAACACCGTAAGGTTGTCCAGCAATAGCAAAGTTAGCCAAACCGTTGGCAAATACCTGAGATCCTGGTATTGCAATTTGATCAACACCATCTGGCAATTCTGTTACAATTGGCTCATCAGCATAAAAATTTCCTCTAATACCCCATCTGAAACCATCGGCCTCAACTGACTTTATAATATCAAGGTCAAGATCAATCTCAATACCTTCGTTTTCCAATTGTCCAGCATTAATTCGTGTAACCGTAAAACCAGTGGCAGGGTCAAGAGCCCTATCAGTAATCAAATCATTTGTAGTACGTTTAAAAGCACTTACGTTCAACCCAATACGATTAAAAAGTCTAAAGTCAAGTCCTACTTCCAACTCATCAATTCTTTCTGGTTTTAAATCTGGATTTCCTAACCGGTTTGCGCCGTTGTTAAATGCAATTACATTACCAGCTTGATCAATAAATCCCCTAGGAGTGGAACCTAAAACGTTTCTAGTTGCGTAAGGCGTTGGGAAACCAGCAGAAGATCCATAACCAAATCTAGCTTTAAAGTAGTTTAAAAAATCACCCTTCAAACCTTCAAATGCGTCTGTAGGTATAAAACTTACACTAGCACCCGTGTATAAAATGGAATTGTTTTCTGCTTCAAGTGTAGAAGTAAAGTCGTTTCTAACAGATCCGTTCAAGTACAAATAATCATTAAAGCTATACGTTGCATCCGTAAAGAGACCTAGAATATTCTCGACCTGCTCAACTTGAGTAGCTGCCTGATCTACAAAATTAAATTGTTTTAGCACACCAAAAACCAACTGATTTGTACTCTGTTGACTAAAGGCCTCAAAACTACTGTAGCGAGAGGTTGCACCCACTATGAGCTGTAGATTATTGTTTTCATTGAAATCAAAATTACCAGTGTACTGTAAAGTATTATCTAAAATTAAACTTGTATTTTGCTGAGTATTCAAGAAACCTGTAAGTTCAGCGACAGTACCACCCCTATTTTGACCATTGAATGTGTTTTCAGAAAAACTATCTGCGGTTGATCTGATAGATAATGAATGATTGTCATTAAAATTATAGGTCAAGAATATATTTCCAAAAACCCTAATATTGTCGGAGCCCGTACGTGCGTTTCTTACCGTCCAGTTTGGATTCTGAATATCGTTACCAGCCCTGTAGTAAACAGATCGTCCATCAACTGCTTGAAAGGGAAGGTTTTCCAAATCAATATGTCTTGGTGTAAACAATAATTCACTGTAGATACTGGAAGAGTTTCCGAAGGTACCAATGTTACCACCTGTAGATACTGAAATAGGCGGCGATTTAACCCGTGTGGTCACAAAATTAGCCGAACCAGACACTGTAAACTTATTTGACAATTTAACTTTACCACCGATACTAGCGTTATTTCTGATTAAATTGTTTTCAGGCAAAAACCCTTGATCGGTTAAATGAGAAAAGGATGCAGTAAATGAAGCATCAGCATCGCCCCCTCTCGCCGAAACAGATAAGTTATTGGCAACGCCCGTTCTGAAAAAATTATCAACACTTTGGTAAGGCTGATAAACATACCTATCGTTAATATCAATACCATTTAATAAAGATTGGTCACCGAGCCCTCTTAAAGGACTTCTAATAATAGTCTGACCATTTTCAACACCTACAAAGTTGGCACCAAAAAGCTCTGGATCTGTGGCTGAGAACGAGGGACCATAGTTACTTACGAAAAAACCGAAGGTCTGGTCAAACCCACCACCAAATTCATTTTGATAGTCGGGCAAATGTGGGTCTGAGAAAAAGGTTGATGTTTGTACATTAATTTCCACCTTGCTAGCTGCGTTGGGAGAAGCCCCATTTTTTGTGGTTATTAAGATTACACCGTTCCTACCAGCTGCACCATATAGTACTGCAGCACTTAAACCTTTTAAAACCTTAACGTCTGCTATATTGTTAGGGTCTATATCAGACAAACGACTCGGCTGATTTATATTATCTATAAATCCAAATCCATTAGCTTGATCCGCATTTGTAGAACCATCAATAGGAATACCATCAACAACAACCAAAGGCTGATTTGATAGGGATATAGACGTAAATCCTCGAATGATAATGTTAGGAGCGGCTCCAGGATTACCAGTGGTACTCGTGATATTCAAACCAGAGACCTCACCCCTTAAGATGTTACCTACATCGGAAGTCGGTTGAGACTGCAAACGCTCACCATCTACTTCTCCAATTGCGGAACCAAGAGATTTTTTCTCTCTTTTAATGTTTTGTGCCGTCACAATAACTTCTTCTAATGCGTTGTCGGCTACCAATCTAACGTCAATTACGCTATCTGTCCCAACTGCAATTTCAGCCGTTTTTGTACCGACGTACGAGAAAACCAAAGTTTCCCCTCCTGACACAGTGATGGAATATTGACCATCAAAATCAGTTTGGGTGCCTCTCGTTGTGCCTTTTACCAGTACAGTCGCTCCAGGAAGCGGCAATCCATCCTCAGCAGTTGTAACTGTACCTGTGACCGTTTTCTCCTGTCCAAAGGAAAAATTCATCACTAACGCCATAAATAGCGTCATTAACCATGTTAATTTTAAATTCATAAAACAATTATTTGAGTTAGTCTTTCGCAAACTTCTTAATAAATTATTAAATAACCAAGACTTAATGCTAAAAAAACGTTAACTCAATGTAAACTCCAAAACGTTTGATAAAGACTCAAAGTCCCACCGTCTGCATTGTAGATAGTTAACCTTAGAAAAGGTTGCGTTAAAATTTTAACTTTGCATAAACTTTAACACATTGCGCTTAAAATTGAGATATTCCGAATTTGAATTTGAATGTGGTACGGATGAGGCCGGAAGGGGTTGCCTTGCCGGTCCCGTAACTGCTGCTGCAATCATATTGCCCAATTCCTTTTCTAACGATTTTTTAAATGACTCAAAGCTTCTTTCCAAAAACAAGAGAGACCTATTAAAACCGATTTTAGAATCTGAAGCAACTTGTTATTCGGTCAGTCACGTGATGCACAATGAAATTGATGAGATCAATATTCTAAACGCTTCAATTCTGGCCATGCATAAAGCCATTGGTTCCTTAAAAATAGCTCCCCAGCATATCATAGTTGATGGTAATAGGTTTAAACCTATTGATAACATTCCATTTAAAACTATAATTAAAGGTGATGCCAAATACTTATCCATCGCAGCGGCATCTGTTTTGGCAAAGACTTACCGAGATGCATACATGGAGAAAATCCATTTGGAATTCCCAATGTACAATTGGAAACAAAATAAAGGCTACCCTACCAAAGAGCACCGAAAGGCAATCAGCAAATATGGTATCACCAAATACCACAGAACCTCATTCAGATTATTACCAGAACAATATCAATTGGATTTATAGAACTCATCTCGACTTTTTATATTTGCATCAAAGCATTTCAATGAGATTTTTTTGTCTTTGCGCATTAGTTGCGATCGTTTTGTTTAGTTGTGAGAAAAGAACCGACAATAAAACAAATTTACTATCCAAGATTCCCAATAGCAGTGAAATCATAATTACGGTTAATAATCTTGAATCCTTAAAAACCGCAATCAAAAATAATCAGCTTATTACAGAGCTGGGAAGTTTAAAGTCTGTTAAGGGTTTTGAAAGACAAATAACACCTCTCAAATTTATACAAACAAATACTCCTATATATATAGGTATAGATTATGACAAAAATGACAGTTTAAAATTGAGCATGGTAACCGCACAAAAGGCAACTATTTTTAATTATGATTCTATCCCAAATTTAGTTTTGGAATCCTTCTCATACAAGGGTCAGACCATAAATACAATTGAAATAGACAATAAGTTATTTTATTCTGCTATAAAAGACAGTATTCTATTTCTTTCAAATAGGCTTTCTGGCACTAAGGGTTTTTTAAGTTCTAAACAGCAAGCCCATATATTCTCTGATTTTTTTGAAACGGCAAACCCAAAGCAGACCGTTTCTATTTTTACCAAAACACCTTTGGATATAATGGCCGCAACTGCAGACTCCGCTTTACGTGAAATTCCATTTACCAAAAACACGGTACTAGACGTTAACCTCCAGCAGAATAATATATATATAAATGGTATAACTACTGCAGATTCGGTAGAGACCATTATAAGTTGTTTTAAGGGAACAATCCCCCAAGAAAACAAGATGGCAGACATATGCCCGGCCTCGACCACCAATTTCACAAGTTTTACGGCACAGGACATTACTACGGTTAATAACAAACTCCACAGAATCCTAAAAAAGGATACGATTGAAAATAATACCGCATTTGGAAACATCATCGAATTTGGTCACGCTGAAATAAAAAACGCTACCATAGTAGCCCTAAGATCAATTGATGTTCAAATGACCTTGGAGGCGCTAGGTATGCAGGCAGCCGACCGCAGTTACAGAACAATCGATATCCACGAACTTCACAACGCGGAAACTTTAGATCTTGAACGTATGCCTTTATTACCTAAGATTGAACCCATCTATTACATCAATCTTGATGATTTCATCGTTTTTTCAGAGGAAATTAGCGTACTTAAAACCCTTATATCAAACTATCAAAACAATAATACAATTGCTAGAAGTGATGTCTTTAAAGATTTAATGCTGCATTTAAACGATGAGGCGTCTATATTTATGTTCGGTGATTCCAAGTTCTTCAAAAATCGATTACAATATAATTTTAAGACTGATAGTGAAATTAATACCAAGGCTTACAACGTCTCAGCAGTTCAATTTATTAGTGAATCCAATTTTGCTCACGTCAATGCTGCCTTTGAAATTGCAAAACAAGGAAATAAAAATGGTAAAATCAACGAGTTGTTTAATCTTTCGCTCGATGCCCAAATTATAAGTAACCCTCAGTTTGTTAAAAATCATATCACTGGCGAGATGGAAATTGTGGTTCAAGATATTAGCAATAAGCTCTACCTCATATCCAATAAGGGGAAGGTGTTATGGAAAAAGCAACTTAACGGTGCAATTCTAGGTAAGATTAGTCAAATGGATATTTACAGGAATAGAAGACTGCAATTGGTTTTTGCAACTAGCAATCGCGTTTATGTTATAGACCGAAATGGCAATGATGTTTCCAATTTTCCGTTGAAATTTTCTGATAAAATCACCCAACCGCTGTCTTTATTTGATTACGACAATAACCGCAATTACAGGCTACTGGTAACCCAAGGTAAAAATCTTTTAATGTATGACAGACAAGGAAATAGGGTTACAGGTTTTAAATATAAGGGTGGCAATAAGCCAATTAGAACCCAACCTAAACATTTTAGAATTGGTCGTAAGGACTATATTGTTTTCAGTCAGGGTAACAAGCTTGAAATCTTGAGCCGTACTGGTAAGACCAGAATAAACGTGTCTGATGATATCATTTTTTCAGACAACGACATCTATCTGTACAACAATAGTTTTACTACCACTAATCAAAACGGGGAATTACTTCAAACAAAAACCAACGGAACCATCAAACGTAGAAATCTAAACTTAAACGAAGACCATAAAATCACTGCTACGAATAAAAGCTTAGTTTCGCTTTCAGAAAATCTATTAACCATAAAATCAAAAACCATCGAATTGGATTTTGGTAATTACACCTCACCTAAAATCTTTTATTTAAACGATAAGATTTATGTTAGCGTAAGCGATTTACAACATAAAAAAGTACACCTTTTTGATAGCCAAGGCAAACGTCTAAGTAATTTCCCTGTTTACGGAAATTCGGCAATAGATATGAACGACGTTGATAATGACAATAAACTTGAGGTTATTACCAAAGGAGACAAGACATCCATCATACTTTACAGGTTAAACTAAACTTTCAAACCTATTTAACGTCAATAATTATCCAGCCGTACATTATATCTTGCAGATTAAATAGGTTTTCCTACCTTTAAAGTTGCTATTAATCAATCTGTTCGAAATCATGGTAGGGTCATTTTTCTTTAGAACCTCAACGCTTATTCTTTTTGCCATTTTCTTTTTCCCATCGGTTGGCGACGCACAGACTAAACGAATTAAAAGACCGAGAAGCACGGTAGGGATTTCGAGTGTTGACCGATTTGTGAGAGAATCGTTTGATCTGTACGATAAAGTTTATAAATATGATGGCTACGCGGAAAATGGCACGCCATTGGATGATGAGGATCTCGATTCTTTAGAAGATGCGCTTACTGAAATATCTGCATTGAGCGATAGTGCGCCAAACATCCTTAGTGATTTAGATGGCGCTGGTGCTATAAAACAAGCCAGAGCCACGTTGCAAATAAACAAGGCGAAAAAAGCTCTGAAATACAGTGTTAAAACAATAAAAGAACTCCTAGCCGGCCAACCTAAAGACCAGAAAAGTTCTGAATCTGAGGAAGAAGTTTCTGATGGTTCTGAGAACAATTCTTATGAAGAGAAAAATAGCAATTCAGATAAAGAAACCGAGTCTGACAAAGTACCCTCTAATATCTCTGACGATCTCGAAGTGTTGAGTAAATTTGACTTTGTCCCAGGTGATAAAGTGCTGTTTTTTGATGACTTTGCTAGAGATTTCGTTGGCGACTTCCCTTCTAGGTGGAACACCAACGCATCTGGCGAGGTTGTAAAGGTAAACGGTGACAAATGGTTTAAACTTTCATCTGGTTATAAGGTGTTTGCTATTCCTGATTTTAAGGGTTTACCAGAAGATTATACGGTTGAGTTTGATATTTTAACAAAAGGAGTTGATGGCCAAACCTCCTCTAACGTATATTTATATGTATTTTTAAGTGATACGGACGATTTTATTGCTGGCAAAAAACACTACGTATCAATTGGCATACCTTTCGCCCAATACCGGGCATTCGTAATTCCCGTAAAAAATTTCTTCCATGGGAAACGAGGTAAGATTGCTGTAAATCTTAACTCAGACATACGAACGGAAGTCCTTAACCAACCGCATATATCAATATCTGTGACCAAACAGCGGTTAAGACTTTGGGTGAATGAAGTAAAATATGCCGATATCCCCAGAATAATGGAAGAAGAAAACGTCTTGGATTTTATAAAGTTCAATTTATATGGCGCTAAAGACGGTAAGGAGAGAGTTTTTATAAAGAATCTTAAGATTGCGGAGGGCGGACAGGATTTGAGACGAAAACTAATGTCTGAAGGAAAAATCTCCACCAATGGTATTCTTTTTGATTCCGGTTCGGCCAACATAAAAAAACAATCATACGGTATTATTCGTCAAATTTCCCAAGTATTGATGCAAGATGACAACATTAAGCTGAAGATTATAGGCCATACCGATTCTGAAGGTAATGAGGAAAGTAATCTCAAATTGTCAAAATCTAGAGCCGTGGCTGTAAAAAACGCCTTAGTTGACGTTTATAAAATCAGTGATTTAAGATTAATAACAGATGGCATGGGAGAATCAAGGCCTGTCGGCGATAATGCTACTTCAAATGGCAGAGCCAAAAACAGACGGGTGGAGTTTATTATTGAGTGAACTCTTAATCGAGTTGAGCTATAGAATCGAAACGAATATCACGAGCCAATTAAACTATATAAAATGGTTTCTAGGTAGCTTACGATGTTATAAATTGAATTTTTCACTAATTGAAATTAAGTTAAATTAGCAGGTTTATTCGTAGATTGCCCATCTCAAAAAGCAACGTGCATAAGCCATGATAAAACGCAATAAAGCCTCAATTTCAAAGTGTATTCTACATAAGGTTGGTAATAAATTCAATGGTACCAAAAACGCCTTTTCTGAGCATCCCATTGATTTTGACGAGGAGAGCTATGATATTTTAGTACCTTATTTACTGCGGCCGTTTACAAATCTCGCTGAGTCTTTCAGATTTAACCACCACTCCAACGTGGAATTAAATGAAATCAACAATTATGCATCACAGCTTTTGAAGGATGATTCTGAATTTGTTGATATCTCCAAACATATTGTGACCCATCTTTTTGAGCAAAGCAACTCTTCCCAAATAAAAACGGGTGATGTTATTGTTTGTATGGTTCACGATTTACAATATGAAGACTACCAGACCGATGCCATCGGTATTTTCAAGATTGAGAATAAAACCCATTTCTTCCAAACCTATCTGGAAAACAATAGTTATGACATCATAGCGCAGAGGGGTATTAGCAATAAAAAAGTTGATAAAGGCTGTTTAATTCTAAATGCGGCAGATGCCGAAGGCAAAATTATATTGAGTGTTGATAATAATAATTACGATGCACAATACTGGGTTAAAAGCTTTCTAAACGTAAAATACCCTGACGATTCCAACGAGCACACAAAAAATTACATTGAAATGTGCCGTGATTTTTCAAAGGAAATCATGCAGCCCCAATTTGGTGGCCAGGAGCAAAGCAATTTCCTAGCCAAAACAGTTGATTTTTTTAAGGAAAACGAAATTGCCAATATAGAAAGCTTTAAAGACGATGTGATTGAAAATGAAGACCGAATCCAGTTATTTGAAGACTTCAAGAAAGGCTACGAAAGCGACCATAACCTCCTTATTAGAAACCAATTTGATGTCTCTGAAATTGTTTTGAAAAAGCAAAAACAGAAAATAAAGACCGAAATCAAATTAGATACCAATATCCAGATTAAGCTTGATGTTGATGCGCCAGATGCCTCTGAGGAATATTTGGAACGGGGCTACGACGAGGAAAAGAAAATGAAGTTCTATAAGGTGTTCTTCAATGAGGAAACTTAGGCTCACATCCCAGAAGGAGGCTTTTAATATTAAACATATATAAATCAGTTTAGATTGAAAAGGCTCTATTTTGTTTTCCTTTTGATAGTAGTTCTCGGGTGTTCTGAAGAAAAGGAACCGCCTTTTGATATGCCTTCAAATTCTGAACAGCTTTTAGCAGGAGATTCTATAAAAACTTGGAAATTGGCACGTCGTTTTAATAATACAACCCGAATGAATATGGGGGATTGCTTCTTATCTTACCAGGTGACTTACAGCAAAGGTGGAAAAATCGTGGATAACAATAGCAAGCAAAATGATTGCGGGGAATCTATGAATTCATGTTGGTCATTTTATAAAAGTGAAGATAATTATCCTTACATAAAATTCAAGGGTGGAAACATCCAAAAGCTTATGAATCTCAAAAACGATTATAAGTTCTTTAAAATACTAGATTTAAACGAAAAACAAATGGTATTGGAATTTCAGCACAAACAATTTTCAAATAAAACCACAACCATCGTTGATGTTTATGTTCCAAAAGATGCAGTTGTAGAAGACCGGAAATTTCATTGGTAAGCCCGCTCCTGTTTTTTAGCCTCAAAGAGCATGAGAAAATGAGCCGTTAGTTTATTCTTAACTTGATTTTCATCTATTTTATCTACGCCCAATTCCACATTTAACGAGGTAACGGCCTTACCCTTTATGCCGCAAGGGATTATATTATCAAAATAGCCTAAATCCGCATTTACATTTAAGGCAAATCCATGCATAGTAACCCAGCGGCTAGCACGAACACCCATAGCGCATATTTTACGAGCAAATGGCGTACCTACATCCAGCCAGACACCGGTTTCTCCGGGACTTCTCTCAGATTTAATTCCGTACTCGGCCAAAGTTAAAATAATCACCTCTTCAAGCAAACGCAGGTATTTATGGATATCGGTAAAAAAGTTATCTAAATCTAAAATGGGGTAGCCTACAATCTGTCCCGGACCGTGATATGTAATGTCCCCGCCCCGGTTTATTTTATAAAAGGTCGCCCCCTTTTGGGTAAGTTGTGCCTCATCTAATAAAAGATTTGACATATCCCCACTTTTACCTAAGGTATAAACGTGTGGATGCTCAACAAACAGAAAATAGTTCTCAGTTTCCAAACCTGCTTCTTCCCTTCTATTCCTGATTTTTGTGTCTAAGATAGACTTGAACAATTGCTCTTGGTAATCCCAAGTGTCCTTAAAACCCTTAGTGCCTAAATCCTCAAATTGAATCACTTTGTTCATATTGCAAATTTACGATTATCCAGAAGAAGTTGAAATAGAAGTCGAACTTGAAGATGAAAGGTAATATTATTGACGTCTTTTTTTGATTTATATATTGTAAAATTATCGATTTGGATTATTTAGTATAACTAATGCGGCAATAACTCCGGGAACCCAGCCGCAAAGCCACAATAAAAAAACTATTAGAATAGAACCACAGCCTTTATCAATTACCGCTAAAGGCGGACAAATAATGGCGAGAATTACCCTCCAAAAACCCATGTTAATTCAAATTTGATTGATTGATGATACTCATTAGACAAATTTTAGCTGTCTTTGTTACATTAATTTTGACTTTTGAATTTTTTCTATCATTAGTTGAAAATTTTTTAAATTCTCAAACAATCAGGTTTTCTATATTTTATAGACTAGATTTATTGATAGCATTAATGTTGCTATCTCCACTAAGATCCATTAGTCAAATTTATACCCAATATGACGCCTAGTTTTCAAAAGAGTGTTTCACTAAAAAATATTAGTTTAGCACAATGCGACTTAAGTTTATTGCACTTGTTATTCTTTTCTGCGGAAACATTCTTTTGGCACAACACAGTTTTAAGGGCCAGATTGATACTGACATTTGGCAGAACCAAGTTTACCTTTCATTAATTGATGACTATAGAACCCTCGGCGGTATTGTTGAAGAACAGATAATTTCCATGATTGACACTGATCTCGAGGGATACTTTGAATTCAGTGGGAACCTACTTGAAGACCAAAATGTCATTTATAAACTGCACGTTGACAATTGTAACACCGTTGAGCGAGCAAATAATCACTTTGATGGATATTGTAAGGATAGCAGGGATATACTTTTTATAGCAAAGGGAAATGACACAATTACTTTTCCCTTGGGATTTGAAGACCAGGTTTTTTGCGATATATATTCTACAAACCCCAAGACCTCTGCATTGATTAAGATAGATTCGCTTAAGGAAGAAATGCGCTTTGATTATGGAGAATTTCGAAGTAAGGCCAATCGAGAACTGAATAACAAAAAGTGGTTTAAGAAACTACAGAGCTTTGGAGCATCCTTAAATGAGCCATTAGCTGAGTTATACATTTATTCATTTCTGTCAAACCGGGGTCATAGCCTTCATTCCTACTATTTAGAAGATTTAAGGACTAACCCTTACTACAACGAATTGCTAAACCGTTTAAAAACAACGTATCCAAAATCAAAGTACACGGTTCAGTACGAAGCTGAATTAAAAGCGGACAAATACATTATTTCTGGTAAAAATCAGATTAATGAAACAGAGACCTCCCAGATTCCTTGGTTATTAATGTTAATCCTAACTATTGTAATTTCAGTAGGTACTAACCTTTATTTTTTTCATTCACGGAAAAGGAGAAAAAAGAGCAATATCGTTGCCCAATTTAAGGACAACTTAACCGCTCAAGAACAAAATGTTTTAGATTTACTTTTAGAAAATCACTCAAATAAGGAAATTGCTTCCACTTTATTTGTTAGTGTTAGTACGGTTAAATCCCATATAAATAGCATTTATAAAAAGCTAGGTATCAATTCACGTGACGACGCTAAAAGCTTATTTTCCAAATAAGTAAAAAAAATACACCCTAGGACTAGACCTTAAATCCACCCCCGTCCTTTATTATTTTCTAAAATTTTCAATGAGGTTTGTGAACGTATAAATCAAAACCTTATAAATCATGAAAACCAAAAAACAGACAATTTCGACCTATGTCATTTTATCAGTAATTATATCTCTCTTTGCTCTAACGAGTTCTTATGCGCAGGAGAAAGAACATCTCTTAAAGGGGATTATGACATTCAACTCTGAAGTAATTGATGACGGTAGCATAACAAAAAACTCAAATGGTATTAGGGTTTTTAGTTTTACTAATACCGGAAGCGCGCCAATTGTTATTTCCAAAATCAAATCCACCTGTGGTTGTACAATACCCGATTATAAAAAAGCGGCAATACTTCCTGGTGAAACATCTGAAATAAGCGTAAAATACGCAACAAATCGAATAGGAGCATTTTCAAAGAGCATCACTGTTTTCTCAAACGCATCCGAAGAGAAAAAAATCTTAAAAATCAAGGGAACAATTTTAAATACAAACGCAAAATCTTGATGTTATGAAAGCTATATATTTCACTGCAACAATTCTATTTTCGTTTTTACTTAATTCCCAAAATTTGAACAATGAGATTACTAATTCCAAAGGACAAAAAATATTGTTGGGAAAAATCAAAAAAGCAAGTTTAAACCAAGAAAATTACAAAAGTTGGTTTAGCAAAAATTATGAAAATTATAGTCCAGATGAAAATGCTATCAAGGACCTTCAAAGTAATTTGAATGATTATAAAATTACTGTTTTTATGGGTACTTGGTGCGGTGACAGTAAAAGAGAAGTTCCTCGATTTTATAAGATAGTTGAGGTTCTGGAATTTCCTGAGAACCAAATGGAACTTATTGCCCTGAGCAATGATTTCAATCTATACAAACAGAGTCCGCAGCATGAGGAAAATGGACTAAATATTCATCGGGTACCAACCTTTATTTTTTATAAGAATGGAAAAGAAGTCAATCGTATCGTTGAACACCCGGTCCAAAGCTTAGAAAAAGACATCCTTAAAATTGTCAACGATAATAACTATGAACCGAATTTTGAAATTGTAAAAGTGGTCAATACTATTCTCGAAGATTCTGGTTCCAAAGGATTAAAAAAAAGACAAGTAAAGCTAATTAAAGACTTCGGAGAGAAAACGAAAAGCTACTCAGAACTTAACACCTACGGAATTATACTTTACACTACAAATAGACTTGATGAAGCGACCGAGGTTTACAAATTGAATTTGAAATTATTTCCTGAAATACAGCGAGTTTACGAGAGCTTAGCTAACATATATGTCCAGCAAGGAAAACCTAAGAAGGCTAGAAAAATCCTAAAAAAAGCAATTAATAAATTTCCTGACAACGAGGTTTTAATAAGAAGCTTGAATAAATTAACCAGTGGATAGAATTAAAAATTAGCAGGCGAAACCATGAGGCATGAAACCAAATAGTTTTTTACTGATATTCTTGTAAAATACGTAATTTTGCAAATTGTTAAAACATCAATATGCAGCTTTCAGAACAAGAATTGGTAAGACGCGATAAACTCGCAAAATTGAGAGACCTCGGCATTAACCCTTATCCTGCGGATTTATTCCCAGCAAAGGAAACCTCCGCTGAAATAAAACAGAACTTCGAAGAGGGAAAAAACGTGGTTATTGCAGGTCGATTAATGTCACGCCGCATTCAGGGAAGCGCAAGTTTTGCCGAACTTCAGGATAGTTCAGGACGCATTCAGGTGTATTTTAATCGCGATGAAATCTGTACCGGGGATAATAAGAGCAAATACAATGATATTTACAAAAAATTGTTGGACATTGGTGATTTTATCGGTATTGAAGGGAGTTTATTCACAACCAAGGTTGGCGAAAAAACCGTAATGGTCAAGGATTTTACCTTACTTAGTAAAGCCTTAAAACCCTTACCTCTGCCAAAAGTTGACAGCGACGGGAATGAATACGATAAATTTAATGACCCTGAGCAACGCTATCGCCAGCGCTATGCAGACTTAGCGGTAAACCCAAAAGTAAGGGAGGTTTTTATTAAGCGCACAAAACTTTTTAATGCCATGCGCCAATTTTTTAACGATGCTGGCTATTTTGAGGTTGAAACCCCAATACTACAACCAATACCTGGTGGCGCCGCGGCGAAACCGTTCGTGACCCATCACAATAGTTTGGATATACCCCTCTACATGAGGATTGCCAACGAGCTTTATTTGAAGCGATTAATAGTTGGTGGTTTTGACGGGGTTTACGAGTTTTCAAAAAACTTTAGGAATGAGGGCATGGACCGAACCCATAATCCTGAATTCACCGCTATGGAAATCTACGTAGCCTATAAGGATTACAATTGGATGATGGATTTCTGCGAGCAATTACTTGAGCATTGCGCTATGGCCGTAAATGGCACGACCAAAGCGACTTTTGGAGATTACCACGTCGATTTCAAGGCACCCTACAAACGCGTGACCATGGCCAATTCCATTAAAGAATTTACAGGATTTGATATCTCTGGAAAATCGGAGGACCACATTAGAAAAGCTGCCCAAGGCATGGGTATCGAAGTTGATGACACCATGGGCAAGGGTAAATTGATTGATGAGATTTTCGGGGAAAAATGTGAAGGCAACTACATCCAACCGACCTTCATTACCGATTATCCAAAGGAAATGAGTCCGCTTTGCAAAGAACACAGAACTAACCCAGAATTGACCGAGCGTTTTGAGCTAATGGTTTGCGGAAAAGAAATAGCCAACGCCTATTCAGAACTTAATGACCCCATTGACCAACGAGAGCGATTTGAGCACCAGCTAAAACTTGCGGAAAAAGGCGATGATGAAGCCACGGAATTCATTGACCATGATTTTCTTCGTGCGTTGGAATACGGTATGCCCCCAACTTCGGGTATGGGCATTGGAATGGATCGGTTAATTATGTTTTTAACCAATAACCAAAGTATCCAGGAAGTGCTGTTCTTCCCACAGATGCGCCCTGAGAAGAAACAGGTTGAAATGACCGAGGAGGAAAAAACAGTATTTTCAATCTTAAAGCACAACTCGCCCATTGATTTGAACGAATTAAAGTCAAAGGCTTGTTTAAGCAACAAAAAATGGGATAAATCCATAAAGGGTTTAAAAGCTAAAGATGTGGCCAAGGTTATTAAAAACGAGGACGGTTTGTTTGTGGAGCTGATTTAAAACCTAGCCGGCAAACTTTTTTTTGATAATTACTGCTTGCTGATTTTACGTTAAAAATATCCCAAAATGCTGAACCCAAATTTCGAAAAACCGCGAGTTTCGTTAATTTGTAGCGCTAACGTAAAATTTAAATTTTGAGACAACTTACTACTAAACTGCTTATGGCGGTTTCCCTATGTTTTATAGTGTCCTGCAACACCGCTAAGAAAGCAAATGAAGCTAAAACAGCTTCCGCAGAGAAGAAAAGCAAAAAACCAAGTAAGAACGACCCAAAACCTTATGATAAGGTCATCACTAAGGAGGCAGTGAGCGACGAGGGCTTATTTACCGTTCATAAATTGGACGATAAATTCTACTATGAAATCCCAGATTCACTCTTCAATAAGGAAATGCTCATGGTAACCCGTATCGCCAAAACGGCTAGTGGACTAGGTTTTGGTGGTGGTAAGCAAAACGAACAAGTGCTACGCTGGCAGAAAAAAGACAAGAAGGTTGTTTTAAGGGTGGTGTCCTATAATGTTTTTGCAGCTGACTCCTTGCCTGTGAGTGAAGCCGTAACCAATTCTAACTTTGAACCTGTACTTTTCACATTTCCCATTAAAGCGTACAGTAAAGACTCCACAAGTACGGTAATTGACGCTTCCCCATTGTTTGAGAAGGATGTAAAGTCATTGGGCTTGAATACCCGTAGAAGAAAGCCGTATAAAATTTCTCGTCTAGATTCGGATAAGTCCTTTATTGAAACCATAAAAAGCTATCCAAAAAATATCGAGGCGCGCCATGTAAAAACTTATAATGCAGGAAAGCCACCATCAAATAGCAGTACCGGAACGATCTCTTTGGAAATAAACAACTCCATGATTCTACTTCCCGAAGACCCAATGAAACGCCGGTACTTTGACGAACGCGTAGGTTGGTTTACAAGCACGCAAACAGATTATGGGTTAGAAGACCAAAGAAGCAAAACCTTGGAATATTTAGACCGCTGGAGACTTGAGGTTAAGGACGAGGATATTGAAAAATTTAAACGTGGCGAATTGGTCGTGCCCAAAAAACAAATTGTTTATTACATTGATAGAGCCACACCTTACAAATGGAGAAAGTACATAAAACAGGGTATTGAAGATTGGCAAGTGGCTTTTGAGGCCGCAGGTTTCAAGGATGCCATCATTGCAAAAGACCCACCCAGCGTTGAAGAAGACCCTGAGTGGAGCCCTGAGGACGTACGTTATTCGGTAGTACGCTATTTGGCTTCCCCAATTCCAAATGCAAATGGTCCTCATGTAAGTGACCCAAGGACCGGAGAAATTTTAGAAAGCGATATCAACTGGTACCACAATGTCATGTCATTGCTTAGAGGATGGTTTTTCGTTCAAACAGCCGCAATCAACCCAGAAGCACAAGGGCCTGAATTCAGGGACGATGTCATGGGCAGATTGATACGTTTTGTTTCGGCTCATGAGGTTGGTCACACTTTAGGTTTACCCCACAATATGGGAAGTAGCGTTGCTTATCCGGTTGAGAAACTTCGTGACGCTGAGTTTACCCAAAAATACGGCACCGCGCCATCAATAATGGATTACGCGCGCTTTAATTACGTGGCACAACCAGGTGATGAAGGAGTAGCGCTAATGCCAAACATAGGTGTTTACGATAAATACGCCATTGAGTGGGGCTATAGACCAATTTTGGATAAAACAGCCGAAGAGGAAAAACCAATCCTCAATTCATGGATTACCGAACATGCTGGCGACCCAATGTACCGTTTTGGCCACCAGCAAGCAGGTGATGTGGTTGACCCAAGCTCCCAAACCGAGGATCTAGGGGACGATGCCATTCTAGCTAGCGAATACGGCATAAAAAACCTAAAAAGAATCGTACCAAATCTCATTTCCTGGACGACCGAAGCCGGTGAGGATTACGATGATTTAGAGGAAATGTACGGCCATGTCATCTCCCAGTTTAGAAGATACATGGGACATGTGTCTAATAATATTGGAGGTGTTTATGAGTATTACAAAACCACAGACCAAGAAGGTGCGGTTTACACCCCAGTTCCAAAGGAAAAACAAGAGGCAGCGATGAAATTCATCCAAGAGCAATTGTTCGAGACGCCAGAATGGTTGATTGATACTGAAATTTTTAATAGGATTGAATGGTCTGGTTCTGTAGAACGTATTCGCTCCATGCAGGAACGAACCTTAAAAAACATCATAAGTTTAGGTAAAATGCAGAGACTTATTGAGGCAGAAACCTATAACGAAGAAGATGCTTACGCCTTAACCGAAATGATGAGCGACTTGCGTAAAGGCATTTGGAGCGAATTGGGAAGAGGTAAAGAAATTGATACTTACCGAAGAAATCTACAGCGTGCCCATATCGATAGATTGGCCGAAATGATGACTGCTAAAAACCAGAGCGGACGTTCAAGAAGTAGATACGTAAAAGCTACTGCGGTAAATACGAGCCAATCAGACATAAGAGCCGTAGTAAGAGCAGAGCTAAAATCCTTACAGCGTTCTCTTCGCAACGCTCGTGGTGCCGATGAAATGAGCAGAATTCATATTGCCGACGCTTTGGAACGGATTGATATGATTTTGAATCCAAATGGTTGATACTATTTGAATATAACACCTAACCAAGGCTGTCTATTTAGGCAGCCTTTTTTATTTATCTATTAATATTCATGCATTTTCTTGTTTATAACCAAAGGGTAATGACCAAAATAATATCTTTGTATTCTATTTTTATGGGCACATGGTAATCTCTATTTTAAGACACCACGTATCTTATACTTTACTATTAAACTTAGCGCTTAATATGGCAGAATTTAAATTAAAACGAAAATGGGTCGTAACCCTAGGGTTTTTATGTTTTATTCTCTTTTGCAGTGCCCAAGAACAAAATGTTTACGATGGTGCTTATTCTATTGGGGATTATGTTGGAAATGCCAAATTTGAATATAAACTGCAAAATGAAGACACTCTTTTTAACGGCACATTTGAATTTGATAACACACTCGAAAAGGAAGCTGGATTAACCGAAAAACCCATCATCATTACAGGATATTTCAAAAATAATAGACCCGACGGTAAGTGGAGTTTCGAGTTTGGCAATTTTAGCCGTAGTGATGAAAAAAAATTAGTGAATTATCAATACGTCATTGAAATAAATGGCATTCAAAAAAAGATTGACTTTAATCTCAATGAAGGGAAACCTAGTGGCAAATGGTCGATAAATATAGACAGCCTTAAAAACTCCAAGGTCACTAAAACCCTTTTTAAAAGTGTTTTTGACTATAAAAACGGTATCCCCCAAAAAAGTTTTCGCATTGAAAATGACGATGCGTTTATGGTGGGACGGCTGTTGCGAAATGCCGTGGCCCATGATGTGTGGTCTGTTTACACTAAAGACGGCATCGGCGAGATTGAAAGCTGGCAGTTTAATCAAGGCCAACTCGAGAAAATCGTAGTGAAAATTGATGATGAGGTAAAGCAGCTGCCCATATATTACGGTAATCCAGAAGATTTAACTACCGTTAATTTAGATAAGCATTATCTCGATATCATAGAGCTTCAGATCCAGCAACAGGACACTAGTCATGTATTTGACCACGGCATGAGCACCCTGCTCAAAAAAGATGATGAAAATTACGACTTGGTTCTTCATTTTTTTGAAAATCTGGGTAGGCCTTTAAGCGTTGAAGGTTTTAAGGTGGTTGTACCTGTTTTTCCATTAACAACTGAACAGAAAGCGAAAATGGAATTAATTAAGAAAGCTTACCAAAAATCAGATACCACTGTTCAAGGTATTTTAGAAGATTCACAGCTCAATATTCTTAAACTAAGCGATCCTGAAACAGCATATTTGTATAATGTAGCTTCAACCATTGATAGAGATTATCTAAAGTCTATTGGAAAATTGGTATCCTACCAAGACCAGGATGTACTCAGACATATTACCAGGCAAAAGGTCATTGAGGCACTTTGGCCCCAGGGCTTTCCCGAGCAAATAATGAAAATTAAGGATTCGCTTACCGCCGAGCGCATTTACGTCCTGGAAAAGAGTTTTTATGATTTTTCTCAGCAAAATCTTAATGGCGTGCTACAACTTGCTGAATTTACCACAGAAGTTTCACTGAAATTGAAATCACAATTAGACGAAATTCTATCTTCAAACCAACGGGAAGCCGCATTCGTACAACAGGAAAAGCAATTGGTCACCAGTGTAAATTCATTAAAAGCACATATCGACTCCTTGAAAAACGATGCCCCCAAGGACATAAAAACCACATTAGAGCAGTTAAAGGGCTTTACAAACAAAAAACTTTCAGAATATTCAAAAATGGAGGAAAACTTTGAAAAGTTGAAATACAGTCAAGAACTTTTAACGTGCTTTGAAAGTGCTGAGAATTTGGCAAACGCAATCAATAATATACCTGAACAGCAAAGCATAATTAACAAGGCTTATCAAGATCAAGTATGGAATCCGTTTACCGCAACAATAATGGATGAGGATATTAAAAAACGAATAACCAGAGCCTATGAAAAACAGGTGCTACCCTATTATTTGAATGAAATAGCAAAACATTTAACCTGCGAAAAGATACCAGAAATCACTAAAAACCTCAGAAAACTTAACGATAGAATGTTAGCACTGAGAGATGAAGATACTAAAAAACTGGAACGCAAATTAAGACGTACCGAAGACCCAAAAACAATTCTAAAACTTTTTGAACTCTCAGATGAATAATGTGAAAAGAAAGATGGCTTTATTGCTGCGCACAATTTTGGTGATTACTGCCGTTAGTTTCACGCCCAGCCTGAGCGCACAAGAACAGCCTGAAATATTGCCGGAAGCCTCAAAATTTAAAGACGTTAAAACAAAACTTTGGATAAACACTTATGGAAATATTAGGATTTCAAAACGACTATTTTGGATTGCACAGACTCATTTCAGATTTGATGAGAAAGATGACACACCTTACGTTGGGCAAATTGCGCAAATCTATAATCGCCATGCAATTGGCTATATTTACAACAAGAAATTCAACATTAGTCTGGGAGGTGTTTTAAGATTAAATTTTGATACGGGCGATAGATCTGAGGACGAAAATATGATTCCAGAATTTAGGATTTGGCATCAATACCAGTTTGCCGTTCCCGTCTGGAGCGCGATGGCCTACCATAGAATACGTATTGAGCACAGATGGTCCAAAGGGTTTGCAGAAGATGACGAATATATATTTAGAAACAGATGGCGTTATATGTTTAGACTTAAAATACCATTAAACACCCCAAAGCTACAAACAAAGACACTTTATATAGCTCCAGAGTCTGAACTCATTATGCAAAGTGGAAAGCCAGTAATTGGAAGCCCTATGGAGGATTTACGATTAAATACCACACTAGGGTACATTATAAACCCGAGATTAACAGTGGCGGCAGGTTTTATGTATTCGTTTGGGCAAACACTTGAAAATGCGGGTATATATAACCAAAATTACACTGTGAGAATGCACTTATACTTCTCCCCAGACATTAGAAAAGTTAAAAACAAATTACCAGAAATTCATTTTCGGGACTAAAATTAAATTCAAATGCGCGTTAAAAAAATCAACTATATATCCTATGCAATGGTCGGTATTTTGGCCTTGGTCTGTATTTATTTTATATATAAAACAGTATCGCTTAAACAAGATGTTGACCGCCTAATTGATTCCCAAATGGCAAAAACTACCAGTGCCCAAATCGGGGAAAACATAGCCAAGGCCGATTCACTATTAATCCAAGGAAATTATAAAGCGGCACTAGAGCAGTATGAACAATTATCAAACTCAACAGGTCTAAATACAGAACTTAGAAAAACCATGACTATAAAATTACTGGCCATGGATAAAAAAATTCGGCGAGAGCAAGCTAACAATACTGAAAACGAAAATGAACCAGTAAAAAGCACCTTTTCCGAGACCCCTACCGTGAAAGCCTTTGATTCTCTAAATTTTGCTCTAGAAAAAGCAGAACTTCAGTTGAGTAGCGTTAAAAACCAAATGCAAGAAAAAATATTTGGAGAGTATATTACCTTTAAAAGCACCAAGGGAAATAGATTACATTACGTAGGCCAAGTAAAAAACAAAAAAGCCAATGGCATAGGGATAGCCATTTTAGATTCCGGAAGCCGCTATGAAGGCGAATGGCAAAATAATAAACGCCACGGCCAAGGCACTTTCTACTGGATTGATGGAGAACATTATGAAGGGTCTTACAAAGATGATTTACGCAGTGGCCAAGGCACCTATTACTGGACCAACGGAGAAAAATATGTTGGTAACTGGGAAAAGGATATGCGCAATGGCAAAGGCACATTCTATGGTAAAGATGGAAAAGTCCTAACTAGCGGAGTTTGGAAAGATGATAAATTAGTCGAAGAGGACAAATAAGTCTATCTAGACTTTTTACCATTTTAATGGTAAATCAAAAAGTAACGTCTTAGGTTTTTAAAGCAGATTGCTACAACTAATTTCCAGCAAGTCTAGTCTTGCCCGTTTCTAATGTTTCAATTCCTAAATTCATACCAGCACTTTAAATGAATTAGACTCGGTTAATAGGAAACCCATGTTAATTTTATAATTTGATGATAGGAAGATTCTTGCAGCTTACCAATACTTTAATTGCTAATGGTCTATTAGTATTCCATATAGAACCTAAGAAAAACTTTTAACTTTTAGACCCTTGTCTACAAAATTAAGTGCCTGCAATAAAATGAACTAGCATTGATTAAATTTCTTGTCTGTTTAAACGTAAGACTGAAATAAAATTAGGAAAATACATATTTAACAACTAGGATAAAGGCATCACTTAAACTCAAAACTTTTAAAAAACAGCCTTTACGGTCGTAATAAAGAAACTTACTAATAATAGTACCTTAAAATTGAAATAGACCATATACTACAAACGTAAATTGTTTGTACGGCTATTATTTAAAATAAAAACATACCTAGATTTACAGGTGAACCAAATTTGTGTCTGTTAGTGTTCTTAAAATAGACCCTGAGCATGCAATTAAGCTACCCGAACCTAAATTTGAAACCGCGTAACACAGGTTACAGTGAATTTCTTCTAAAGCTATTACCTTTGTAAAAACATAAATTAAAGATGAAATAACCTTAAAGGCGACAAATCTATTATTAAAGATGAGCTTGCTGTTGCTGGTTTAATAGCTTCTATAAAATTACTTATTGATTTTACAGAAAAAAAGGAACTTAGTAATCAATTTATCTTATTTACTATGTTATGCACGAAATGCTATAAATATTTTTCGCTCAAATAATATATCGATAGGAGAAAATTAGAAAAAAAAATCGGTTATTTTATAATTATACTAGCTTTTCTTAGCATTTAAAAAGTATTAAAAAGAAATATTAAATTTAAATAAACTAGATTGTGATGATTATAAAACAATTTGAATACAAACCACTTGCTCATTTTTCCTATGCGATTATAAGCGAGGGCAACATGGCAATTATTGACCCAGAACGAAATCCAGAACAATATTATGCTTACGCGAAAGAACATAATGCCAAGATCACTGCTATTTTTGAAACCCACCCCCACGCAGATTTTGTTAGTTCACATTTGGAAATTCATAAGAAGACAGGAGCGACCATCTACAACAGTGAAAAATTGGGAGCAGATTATCCTCATGAGCAGTTTGACGAAGGGGACACCATTAAGCTCGGACATACAGAACTGAAAGCGATAAATACCCCTGGCCATTCGCCAGATAGCATTACCATAATTGCCAAAGAGGGAGACGAAACCGCATTATTCACGGGAGACACTTTATTTATAGGCGATGTTGGTCGCCCAGATTTGCGTGAAAAAGCAGGAAATATGCAGGCTAAACGAGAAGAACTTGCCGAAATGATGTTTGATACAATGAAGCATAAATTCACAGACCTACCTGATGAAGCTTTGGTCTATCCTGCCCATGGAGCAGGATCGCTTTGCGGTAAAGGCATGGGAGATGCCAATAGCAGTACACTGGGCGATGAGCGTAAAACTAATTGGGCATTCAATAATCAATCGAAGGAAGAGTTTGTTGATAATCTTCTGGATGGTCAGCCTTTTATACCATCATATTTTGGTTTTGATGTTGATTTAAACAAGAAAGGAGCACCCGATTTGGTTCCATCAATTAGTGAAATTTCATTGAAGGAAGAAGCCTCTGCAGAAGGACTTATCATTGATACAAGGGATGAAGACGATTTTAAAAAAGGCCACCTTAAAGGTAGCATAAACATTATGGCAGTCTCAGATAATTCTAAATTTGAGACCTGGTTGGGAAGTATCGTACAGCCAAATGAAAAATTCACCTTAGTTATTAATCACCCTCAAGAGAAGGATAAATTACTGCATCGTGTTGCTAAAATTGGTTACGAACTTCAACTTGATAAGGTAATCACACTTGGTGATTCAAATTTGGTAACTACCAAGACGCTAAATCTCCATAATTTTAAGGAAAACCCCGATGATTATACTATAATAGATATAAGAAATCCAAGTGAAATAAATGACGGCAAGATATTTGAACACGCTTTAAAACATCCGCTTAATGAACTTCGCAAAACGGCGAACAACATCCCGACAGATAAGCCTATAGTCGTGCATTGTGCCGGTGGCTATCGCAGTGCGGCAGGCAGTAGTATTTTAAACCGAAAGCTTAAAGATGCACAGGTTTATGATTTGAGCGAGGCCGTAAAGCAATTTCAATAGCGTACCAGATGATTATTAAGTAGTTTCAGTCCCATAATACTGAAAATTAGATGTACGCATCAAAGCTTTGTTACGGTAAACTGCGGCTCACACGATTCTACCAGTAAGGTTTATTTTATTATTAGAGATAAAAATCTAGAGGTACCTTAAAACCTAGGAACACTTCTAAAAAAAGATAGCGTAATAGCTAAGAGGTTTTAGAGAAAAGCGGAGCGCCATAACGTATGGCAAATCTAAATACCAATAATTGGAGCTTGTGAAATTAAATCAAGGAATAACGGTATTTTAATAATGATACCGCTGTTACGACCCATCAGTAGTAAAAGCTTTCCACAATACGTGTAAGTGTAAAACGCATTTAAACTTACAGGTAAGGTTAACCAGCTAACTACTCTAGCCCAAATTAATTACGTATGTATCAATAGGTGTTTTAAAACGAGCTTTACCCTTTTATTCAAGCAAATATTCTATCATACTCTTTCTGTTTGATTGGCTTGCAGTTATACGCTATGAATAATGTCCTTAATGATGCTCTATTTAGTTTAAGCATTGTATATTTTTTGCTAGTACCGCATTTATATGTGTTGGGAGAGCTTATCCACATAACTAGGTCGTTGTTATTAAACAGGCTTTGAACAATGATTTTATGATATTTTAAAATCTTATCCAACACATAAACATTTAGATGGCTAAATAGGCACAACCCTATTTTATTTAAGATGAATAATAATTGCTTGCCTGATGCTTGGCTAGATTTAGCTGAAATTAAACAGATATGTCCTGATAGTCTTAAATAAATGATAATTGTTTAATCTTTTATTGAATATGTTAAACAATTTATTAATTTTAAGGTAAAATATTAAGGACATGAAAAACAAATTAAACAATTACATCGTAAATCGACCGTTAGCCGATATGCATGGGAACGGGGTATATTTTGACCAGAGCATATTACAAGCAAATAAACAAAAAACAGAAAGTCCCGGTTCCTCAAATATCACGACAAACGCTTAATATAATTAACTCAAGCCCGCCTCATCAAGCCCGTATTGCGGTATTTATTTAATTTCGAGCCAAGGCCTTAAATAATGGGAAATAGTCTGTTAATGAATTGTAAAAGCTCTTGAATTTTATACAAATGCTGTTACCAAAATAGCTCAATGCATCTTTAAGGTTTACTAATTCTGTAAGCAACATTTTATTTCTAGCTGAAGTTTAACACATACAATGTTCGAAAGGTTTTTTGAGGAGGTTTAAGGTTTAATCGCCAATACAAACTTCATTTTTTTCAAGGAGCCAGCTTATTGAAAACAAGGTTTTCCTTTGAATTATTGAGAAAACTAAACATTTACCTGAGACCATACATCCATTTATAACCTTTGAGGGAATAAATAATTTTCTTGGTCAATATTACAGGAAGGCCTATAACTCGCTTTAAAAGCGATTCGCCTTTTAGGATTCAAAACGCTTACAAATACTTTGGCACTCGCCTCTTTTAGAAACGAAAAAAAGCCGATACTATCGTATCGACTTTAAGAATGTTGTGACCGCGGAGGGATTCAAACCCCCAACCCTCAGAGCCGAAATCTGATGCGCTATTCAGTTGCGCCACGCGGCCTTATAACACCCTGCGGTGGCAGGAGTCATATTTTACTACATCAAATTACGTTTTACTATAACAGAAATCGTCTTTCCATCTGCTTTACCAGCTAATTCTTTATTAACGTGTCCCATTACTTTTCCCATATCCTTCATTCCTTCGGCCCCTAATTTTTCAATTGTTGATTTCACAACCACTTCAATAGTTTCCTCGCTGAGTTGAGCAGGCAAAAACTGGCCAATAATTTGAGCCTGGGCTAACTCAGGCTCAGCTAAATCTTGTCTGTCTTGTTCCAAATAAATGGCAGCACTATCCTTACGTTGCTTGACGAGTTTGGATAGAATTTTCAGCTCCTGCTCTTCTGAAACCTCCTCACTCGCGCCATCTGTTTTTGCCAACAATAATTCAGATTTTATGGCACGTAGTGCGGCCAGTGCTGTTTGGTCCTTTTCCTTCATTGCGGATTTTATCGCCATCATCACGTCCTGTTGTAGAGCCATAAATTTTCACTTTTTTTGGAAATGCGAAGATAGTAAAATTTAAGATTTATAAGCTAATGTGAATTCATTAGTTGAACAATTACCATTAGGTTTTAAAATCTGAAGCATCATTAGAAACGCCGTTCGATTATTTAATTAAAACTGTTTTTTTTAACCTAACTATGGGGTTTGGGCAAAATAGCTTAACAAAATCTGTTTTTCTAGCGAATTATTCCAAATAACTCTTTTGAAAGCATCAGTTTCGCTACGGCTTTTAAAATTGACGCTCCATTAAAAAAGCCCAAAATGCTGAGGGAAGCACTTTGGGCAATGGACTAAAAAATCAATATAAAACAACTTGTAAAACAAGAAGAGCAATTAAAACTAATCAACGTTATCGTGCAAAAACGAATTATTGCTTCGTAATTGAATGTCGTCGTTATCGTCTGTACCAACCGAGGTTCTGGATGCCGAAGTCTCAGAAGATGGGTGCGATTTATCCAAATCCACACCCTGCCTTTTGTAGGCTGGCTCTTTTTCAATCTCGTCTATCTTCGCTTGGTTGAACTTATGGTTAAAATTTTTCATTTTACGACGTCTCTCGTCTGCTCTGGCTTTCAGCAATTCAGAAATCGGACTGTTCATAGGATCTACCTCATCAGTCTCCTCTTCTTTCGTAGCTTCAGCTTCCACCTTTTTCTTTTCAAAAACGATATCTTCCTCCGCTTTCTTTTCGCTCTTTGGTTTCGTATCGTTAATTGCTGACTCGTAGGTCATGTAATCACCAAGAGCATAGCGTTTCTCTTGCTTATCTTTACCTTCATCGGCTGGAGTGACTTCTTCTGGGTCGTTGACCGCCATATCCTTAACCTCATCGGTTAATTCGTAAATTTTTTGATCGTCTCTCGGGGTTTCAGAAGAGGGCTTCAAATTAGACAGCGGAAAATCAAAAGTTAGGGTTCCTAAATCGTCTTCAGGCTCATCTGAATTTTTTTCATTAACCTTATTGACAGAGGTAATGATAAAATCGTCTTCCTCTTGATATTTGTGATCGAGGACTTCTTCATAAACCACGTTCATATTTCTTATGATATCTGTGGTGGCAATTAACTCAGATGGCGATGTATTAGTTGGCAATGTGTCATCTTCAACATCATCGGTCAAGGTATGTACCACGACTTTTTTGGGCTTCTTTTCCTCACCCGCATTACTTTGAATATCTTTTTCGACAACACGGGATGCTTTTGGTTTGTTATCAATTTTTTCATCTTCCAGAGCATGAATTACACGCTTTGTTTCTGTATTTGAGATTTCATTTTGTTGATCTATATTAAAGCCAGTGGCAATAATTGTGACCGAAATAGACTCTTGCAAGGACTCATCTTCACCGACACCCATGATAATGTTTGCGCCGTGACCGGCTTCATTTTGGATATGGTCATTGATTTCCCCAATTTCATCAATCGTGATTTCCTGAGAACCTGAAACGATTAGCAACAATACATTTTTAGCGCCGGTAATCTTATTGTCATTTAGCAAGGGTGAGTCCAAGGCTTTCATAATGGCTTCTTGCGCCCTGGTTTTTCCTGAGGCGGTTGAAGACCCCATAATTGCAGTACCACTATTGCTTAAGACTGTCTTGGCATCACGTAAATCAATGTTTTGGGTATAATGGTGGGTGATGACCTCGGCAATGCCCCTTGAGGCGGTTGCCAAAACCTCATCTGCTTTTGAGAAACCAGCCTTAAACCCTAGATTTCCATAAACTTCCCGTAACTTATTGTTATTAATAACTACTAGCGAATCAACGTGGGCCCTCAAGGTTTCAATACCCTTTTGAGCTTGCTCGTTTCTGGTGCGACCTTCAAACTGAAACGGCATGGTAACAATTCCAACAGTTAAAATATCCAATTCCTTGGAAAGCTTGGCAATTATAGGAGCCGCACCAGTACCGGTACCGCCACCCATTCCGGCGGTTATGAAAACCATCTTGGTATTTGTATCCAGCATTCTCCTGATATCCTCCATGCTTTCAACCGCGGCCTGTTCGCCTACTTCTGGGTTTGCGCCAGCACCAAGACCCTCGGTCAGGGCGACCCCAAGTTGTATTTTATTTGGCACACCACTGTTTTGTAAGGCCTGCGCATCTGTATTGCAAATCACAAAATCCACACCTTTTATACCTTGCAGGAACATGTGGTTTATGGCGTTACTACCGCCACCACCAACGCCTATTACCTTTATGACGTTAGATTGATTTTTTGGCAGGTCAAAGGAGATATTCTCCATGTCTAAATTGTCGCTCATACTTATTTAATTTTGGGGGTTTTTTATTTTGAATTAATTAATTTTTTATTTTGAATCGTACATAGCCAATACGCTACACCCGTATTTAATCTACTCGGCGTTGTCTAGAAAATCCTTGACTCTCTCGGTCAACTTATCCAGGAATGTTTTACGCTCTTTTTGTTTGGGCATGGTTACATCATCCTCAATTTCCAGCGGTGCTTCCGCCTCTTCCTCCTCTTCTAAACTGTCCTCGTGTGTCTCTAATTCCTTTTCAATACGCTGTCTTTCCTGTCGCTTTAATCCATCCATAACCAAACCGACTGCCGTGGCATACAATGGGCTGGCAATATCATCGTCACTATCTCCCGCCAGATGTTCATTTGGGTAACCAATTCTGGTATCCATACCAGTAATATATTCTACCAGTTGCTTTAAGTGCTTCAATTGGCTTCCACCACCGGTCAATACAATCCCTGCAATTAGCTTTTTCTTTTGTTCTTCATGACCGTAATTCTTAATCTCCACATAAACCTGTTCAATAATCTCAACAACTCGCGCATGGATGATTTTTGAAAGGTTTTTTAGGGTTATTTCCTTTGGCTCGCGACCTCTAAGCCCTGGGATTGATACAATCTCATTATCCTTATTTTCTCCAGGCCAGGCCGAACCAAACTTTATTTTCAACAATTCGGCTTGCTTCTCGATAATAGAACAGCCTTCCTTTATATCTTCGGTGACCACATTTCCACCGAAAGGGATTACCGCTGTATGCCTAATAATACC
>Ga0207419_1000499_pt1 | contig 34259 bp, 34 predicted proteins | sample ElkSloMetagenome_4_FD_184723 | JGI IMG/M metagenome (GOLD analysis project Ga0207419, IMG submission 184723) | Hot spring microbial communities from Elkhorn Slough, Monterey Bay, USA - MD2A (version 2) | ecosystem: Environmental > Aquatic > Marine > Intertidal zone > Estuary: Microbial mat ...
CCGGCCAGCCGTCTTCGATCGCGACCGCCTGCTGATCGACGCTCTGATCGAGCCGACGCGGATCTACGTCGAAAGCCTGCTCCCGCTGATCCGCGAAGGCCATGTGAACGCGCTCGCCCATATCACCGGCGGGGGGCTGCTCGAGAACATACCCCGGATCCTTCCCGAAGGCGCGCATGCGCACGTCGATGCGGACAGCTGGCAGCAGCCGCGCCTGATGGCCTTCCTCCAGGCGCAGGGAAATATCGAACCCGAGGAACTGGCCCGCACCTTCAATTGCGGCGTGGGCATGGTGCTTGCGGTCGCCCCCGATCTGGCAGGCGCCGTCATCGAGCGGCTCGGAACGGCCGGCGAAACCGCCTTCAGGGTCGGCGAAATCGTCGAGGGGCCGCGCGGCTGCACCGTTCGCGGCAGTCGCGGCACGTGGAGCGCGCGCGAGCCTTTCGAAGCGGTCCACAATGGCTGATACGCCCCGGCCCCGGGCGAAGGTCGCGATCTTCATCTCGGGCGCGGGGACCAACATGGCCGCGCTGCTCTATGCGAGCCGCCTGCCGGGCGCCCCGTATGAGGTGGTGCTGGTCGCAAGCAACGATCCCGCAGCGGAAGGACTGGCGCTCGCCCGGCTCGAAGGCACTCGCACCTTCGCTCATTCGCACAAGGGCATAAGCCGCCAGGCGCAGGACGAGGCGATGGAGGCCGCGGCGCTCGAAGCGGGGGCTGACCATATCGTACTCGCCGGTTACATGCGGATCCTGTCGGAGGAATTCGTGCAGCGCTGGCAGGGAAGGATGCTCAACATCCATCCCTCGCTGCTGCCGAAATACAAGGGGCTCGATACCTATGCCCGCGCGATCGAGGCAGGCGACAGCCATGCGGGGGCAAGCGTGCACCTGGTCACGAACGAACTGGATTCGGGCGAAGTGCTGGCACAGGCGCGGGTCGCGATCGCGCCGGAGGACTCCCCCGAGAGCCTCGCCGCACGGGTCCGCATCGCCGAGCACCAGCTCTTCCCCCGCGCGCTGGCCGATTATGTATCGCGCGGGAGCGATCCTGAACACCTGCTCGCACGCGTGCGCGCGCTGGCGCTCGCCCTGCCCGAAACGCACGAGCGCGAAAGCCACGGCGCGCCCGGGTTCAGGGTCGGTCCGGATAAATCGGGCAGGTTCTTTGCCCATTTCAACGATCGTCATCACGGCAGCGGCCATGTCGCGCTGCTCGTCAAGACGAGCGGGATGGACGAATTGCTGAACCTCGTCGAGACGCAGCCGCAGGCCTATTTCAAGCCCGCCTATTACGGCGCGAGCGGATGGGTCGGCCTGATCCTCGACCGGCCGGGGCTCGACTGGGCACATGTCGGCGGATGGCTCGAGCGCAGCTGGCGCAGCGTCGCGCCGGCGCGGCTGACCCGGCTGCACGATGCGGCGGACATGTTCTGATGAAGGTTCCGCCGCGCGAACATCCCCTCGCCCGCGCGCCGCTCGCCGAACGCGCCAGCGCGCTGCTCGGAAATGCTTGGGAAAAGGGACGCCTGCCCGAGCCCTCGCTCGATCCCGATATGATGTGGGAAATCGCCGCCCGGCCGCTCGGCGCCGCTGCCGAGGCTGCGCAGCATGCAGGGCGCGGGTCGGAGGAGGTGGCAGATTTCCGCGAGCGGTTCGAGAGGCTTTCGGCTGCCGTGCGTGAGGAAGCCGATCTCAACCCGCTCGGCCGGGCAATGGCGCATGGCCAATTGGTGCGGGCGGTGCGCAATCGCCTGCGGCTCGGCGCGCTGTGGGCTAAGCGGCCCGAAATGGCGCGAACGCCGCTTGCCGCGCCGATCATCGTCATCGGCCACATGCGTTCGGGCACGACCCGCATTCACAAACTGCTCGCCGCCGACCCGGCCCATTCGCACACCCGCTATTGCGATGCCTATCACCCGGTCCCCTCGCGCTTCGGAATGAACCGGGCGAAAAGCGCGCTCGACCTTGCGCTTCTCGGTGCGCTCAATCCGTGGCTGCAATCGATCCACCCGATGGCCCCCGCGCGGGCCGAGGAGGAGCTGGCATGGATATCGGCCGCGCTGCACCATTCGATCTACGAATCGCAGTGGCATATCCCGGGCTATTCGGCCTGGAGCGAGGCCCGCGATCCTGCTTCGATCTACCGTGAGTTCGCACGCATGCTGCGGACCGATGCGGCCCATCGCGGCAATGCGGGCCGGCCGCGGGTGATGAAGGTTCCCGCATTCGCCGAGGATCTCGCGACACTCCTGTCCCAATTCCCCGATGCCCGGCTGGTGATCGCCCAGCGCGACCGGGAAGCGGTGCTCAAAAGCGCCATTTCGCTGGCGGCGAACCAGATGGCGATCCAGTCGGATTCGTGCGACCTCGCGCGGATCGAGGCGGTCTGGAGGCACAAGATCGAGCTGCGCGAAGCGCGCATGGCCGAGGCGCTTCGCGACTGGGACGGACCGGTCACGCGGCTCGATTTCGATGCGCTCAACGCCGACTGGCAGGCCGAGATCGCGCGAACCTATGCCGAACTGGGCCTGTATCTCACAACGCAGGCGCTGGCCGCGATGCGCGCGGAAATGGCAAGCAGCGAGCGCGGCACGCATCACGCCCATTCCGACCAGCTCGCCCGGTTCGCCGAACCGCAGGCAAGCTGAAGCGGAAACGAAAAGGGCCGCCCCGGCAGGGACGGCCCTTTCAATTCAATGGCTGCGGGGCGATCAGCCGACAATCTCGTCTTCGCTGAAGAAGAATTCGATCTCGATCTTCGCGTTCTCTTCGCTGTCCGACCCATGGACCGTGTTCTCACCGATCGAAAGCGCATATTCCTTGCGGATCGTGCCGTCGGCAGCTTCTGCCGGATTGGTAGCACCCATCACGTCGCGGTTGCGCTTGACCGCATCCTCGCCTTCGAGAACCTGCACGACAACCGGATCGCTCATCATGAATTCGACCAGTTCGCCGAAGAAGGGGCGTTCCTTGTGGACCGCATAGAAACCTTCGGCCTGCTCGCGCGACATGCGGATGCGCTTGGAGGCGACGACGCGAAGGCCGGCGTCTTCCAGCATCTTGGTGACCGCGCCGGTCAGGTTGCGCTTGGTCGCATCGGGCTTGATGATCGAAAAGGTGCGGGTGACCGCCATGTCTGGTGTTCCTTGATCTAGAAAAAGGGGCGCTACTTAGCGCTGCGGGGAAGCGTGGCGCGGAAGGGACTCCCGGCCGGGTTCGTCGCGCGCGCGCTTAAACCCGGCGGCGCGCCAGTTCAAGCCTGATGGCTGGCTTACGCGTTCGATCGCAGTCTATTCGGGCATGCGTCCGATGAAGAGCTGCCCGGTCGTAGTGCCGTCCGCGCCCGTCGCGCTCACCTGGAAGGCGATGGCGTCGGCCTCGTTCTCGCCCGCCACCATCACGCTTTCGCCCATTTTCGCATCCATCTGAAGTTCGATCCCGGCGGCCTCTGCCTGCTTGCGGTAATGGGCGATGATGTCTTCGGGGGTGGCGTCGGCCTCGAACAGGATCATGCTTCCGGTCCGCTCGCCCTGCTCGATCACCGAATTGGACGTCACGCGCGAGCCGGGATAGAGCGAAAAGCCGCCGGGCAGGTCGATCGGCACGTCCTTGCCCGAACGCAGCGTCGCCGTGCCTTCCTCGGTCTCGAGCGACATGCGGGTCTCCCCCGTTTCTCGGTCGATCGTGTATTCGCCCTGCGCGCCGTCCTCGGTGGTGAATTCGCCGTTTTCCTCCTGGCCGCCGCAGGATGCCAGAAACAGCGCGGCGCCAAGCCCCGTCGCGCTCGCGATAATGCGCATGGATTACCCTCCCCTCGCTCCGTCTGCCCGGAAGCATCGCCAATGCACGGGAGGAGTTCAAGCGTTCAGGCGATCTTTGTCCATTTCCCGTCGTCCTGACGGAAGAAGGAGCGCTCGATCCCGTCCCGCCCGTCTAGCGAACGCCAGGTTCCGCGCGCAGCTTCGAGGGTGTCCTCGCCGAACAGCAGGAAGAGCCGATCGAATCCCTCGGCATCGCGATAGGTGCCGTCGGCGAAGACGACATGGTTGGCCCCATTGGGCGCGGCGCATTCGGCGGAAAGCAGGATCGGCTGGCGTTCGTCCCCGGCAGATCCGGCGTGGGCGTTGGCAAGGAAGCTGTCCGGAGCAGCGCTCCACAGGGCATTGGCGATCATCTGGCGCTGCTCGGCATCGTCGCTGACTACGAGCAGCCTCTCGCCCTGCGCCAGCACGCGTGCGGCGATGAGCGCGACGACGCGCGGGGCAGGATCGCGAGAGAGCTGCCAGAAATCGACCTTCATGTCGCTTGGCTTCCCTGCCCCTTGCTGCGCCTGCACCGTTCGGAACAATAGCGCACGTTATCCCAGTCCCGCTCCCATTTCTTGCGCCAGGAAAAGGGCAGGCCGCAGGTCGCGCAGGTCTTCGACGGCAAATCGGCTTTCCTGCGCATCCTGGCCAAGCCGGGTTACTCCACGTTTTCCTTGACGAAGCGGTCGAGCAGCCGCGCGCCGTAGCCGGTCGCGCCCTTGTCCCAGCTATGGCCGGGCTTGGTCGACCAGACCATGCCGGCGATGTCGAGATGCGCCCAGGGCGTGCCCTTCTTTACGAAGCGCTGGAGAAACTGCGCCGCCGTGATCGAGCCAGCCTCGCGCGGGCCCACATTCTTCATGTCGGCAATCGGGGAATCGATCAGCTTGTCGTATGCGGGCGCCAGCGGCAGGCGCCAGAGCTTGTCGCCCACCCCTTCGCCCGCACAGGCGAGCTGGCCTGCGAGTTCATCGTCATTGGAGAACATCCCGCCATGCTCGTTGCCGAGCGCGATGATCATGGCGCCTGTCAGCGTCGCGAGGTCGACGATCCGCGCGGGGTCGAATTCCTCCTGCGCCCAGTGCAGCGCATCGCACAGGACGAGCCGCCCTTCGGCATCCGTGTTGAGCACTTCGACTGTCTGCCCGCTCATCGTGGTGACGATGTCGCCGGGGCGCTGCGCCTTGCCGTCGGGCATGTTCTCGACGAGGCCGACGACGCCGATGACGTTCGCCTTCGCCTTGCGCCCGACAATCGCGAGCATCGCGCCCGCGACAGCGCCCGCGCCGCCCATGTCCCACTTCATGTCCTCCATGCCGGGCGGCGGCTTGAGCGAGATGCCGCCTGTATCGAAAGTCACGCCCTTGCCCACGAAGACGGTCGGCTTGTCACCATCCGTGCCGCCGTTCCAGCGGATCGCGAGCATCCGGCTCGGCCGCTCGGAACCCTGCCCGACGCCGAGCAGCGCGCCCATGCCGAGCTTTTCCATCGCGTCGTCATCGAGCACGATAAGTTCCGCGCCTGTCCCCTCGAACGCCTTTTCGCACAGCGCGACGAAGCTTTCGGGATAGAGCTTGTTGGCCGGTTCGGTCACCAGCGTCCGGGTGAATTCGACGCCCCGGGCGATCGCCTCGGCCTCGGTCCAAGCCTCGTTCGTGCCCTCGGGCGCGCCGACGACATGGATGGTCTCGAGGCTCGGCCGTTTGTCGGCGGGAAGCTTCGTGCGGTAAGTGTCGAGCCGCCAGGACCGCAGGCGAAGGCCGAACAGCGCGGCGGCCGCCTCCACGCCCGAAAGGTCCGCATGGCCGAGATCGAGCACCATGTCGCTCTCGCCCGAGAGAAGATACTTTGCCGCGAGCGCCGCCCCGGCCTTTTCGATATTGAGCCGACGCCCGGTCGCATCGGTCTCGCCCGCGCCGGCAAGCGCGATCCAGCGAAGTCCGTCATCCTGCATCGCGAACGTCTCGAAGACCTGACCGGCGCTGCCCTTGAAACGGGCCGCATTGGCCCCGTCGACCAGTGCGGCATCGAGGTCGGAAGGCATGTCCCCCTGGTTGAGGATCCGGGCATAGAGCCGGACATTGGCGGGCGGGCTGTCACTGAAACGGATCTTCATGGGGTCTCCCGGTTTGGCTGTCCCGGATGGCTCCGGACGGGGGGAATTGCAATCAGGGCTCGGCCGGTCGAACGCATCAAACGGCTGATCGCTCCCGCTCGCGGACACCTTTACTAAGGCGCATCGACGGGCGGATCGGGCGGTCGGACCGGGCCATGAATGGCGATTGCGATTAGGCCCGAGCGGTGCAATAGGCAAGGCATGACGGCAGGTTTCACGGGGCCTTCGCGCAATCTCGCGCCCGGCGCGATGCGCGCATTCCTGCGCCGTGTCGATTCCCCGCTCGTCTCGGCTCGCGCACTCGCGATCTCGGCATTCGCTCCGGCGGCCCTGCTCGAGGCGGCTCCGGCACACGCGCTCGAACCTATCGCAGGCCCCGTTCTCGCCGCCGCCCTGCAGGAAATCGACCCCTCGCTCGATGCGCCCGGACCGCTCGCGGAACGCGAGGAACTGGCCGGCGAAGACCGCATCCTCGACTTCGAGGCGGACGAACTGGCCTATGACAGCGAAGCCGAGATCGTCACCGCGCGCGGCGATGTCGTGCTGCGCAGCGAAGACCGCTCGGTGCGCGCCGACGAAGTCGTGTGGTACCGCGAAAGCGGCCGGATCGTGGCTTCGGGCAATATCCGTTTCGTGGACGAGACCGGCAACCAGCTGTTCACCGACCAGATCGAGCTGACCGATGAATTCGAAGCCGGCGCGATCGAGGAACTGCTCATCGCCCTTAGGGCAGGGGGCCGACTCGCGGCACGATCGGCGAGCCGGGAGGAAGACGGCACGATCCTGCTCGACCGCGCGGCCTATACCGCCTGCCCGGTGGTCGGCGAGGATGGCTGCGCGAAAGACCCGAGCTGGCGCATCACCGCCGACCGCGTGATCTACGATCCGGACGAGGCGCGGGTGCGGTTCAAGGGCGCGATGCTCGAATTGTTCGGCCAAAGGCTGCTGCCGCTTCCGGGCCTCGCTCTCAACACCGACGGCGAAGCGGTATCAGGCTTTCTCGTCCCCAATATCCGGGTGACGCAGGTCAACGGGCTCGAACTGTCGGGAGATTATTACTGGCGTCTCGCCGACAACAAGGACCTGAGGCTGGGCGCGTATGTCTTCTCGGCGGTGGCGCCGATGGTGAGCGCGGAATGGCGCCACCTGACGGGGAACGGCGCTTATCAGGTGACCGGCTATCTCACCCAGAGCAGCCGCGTCGCCGATCTGACCGGGCAGGCCACGACCGAGAGCGACCCGCGCGGATATCTGTTCGCCAACGGACGCTTTCAGTTCACGGAGAACTGGAGTCTGACCGGCTCGGTCCGCGCGGCGAGCGACCGCACCTTCCTGCGCCGCTACGACCTGAGCCGCGACGACCGGCTTCGTTCCACGATCAATCTCGAACGGATCGACGAGGATTCCTATCTCAGCCTCGCCGGATGGGCGACGCAGACGCTCAGGATCAACGCCGACCAGGGGCAGATCCCGGTCGCCCTCCCCGCCTTCGATTATCGCCATATCCTGGATGACCCGGTGCTGGGCGGCGAGATCCAGCTCCAGGCGAACACGCTCGCGCTGCTGCGGACCGACGGGCAGGACACGCAGCGCGCCTTCGCCGGAGCGCGCTGGGACCTGCGCACGCTGACCGGGCTCGGCCAGGTCGTCACTTTCAGCGCGCTCGTGCGGGGCGACATCTATCACACCTCCGACACCGGCTCGACGCTGACCGAGATCTATCGCGGCAATGAAGGCTGGACCGGTCGCGGAATCGCGATCGGGGCGATCGACGTCGAATGGCCCTTTGTCGGCGAAGCCTTCGGCGGCACACAGGTCCTCAAGCCCCGCATCCAGTTCGTCGCCAGCCCGCCGATCGAGAATCTCGCCGTCCCGAACGAGGATGCGCGCGCGATCGACCTCGAGGATTCGAACCTGTTCGCGCTCAATCGCTTTCCCGGCTACGATCGGGTGGAGGACGGCGCCCGCATCACCTGGGGACTCGACTGGGAGCTGCAGAAGCCCGGCTGGCGGGTGAAGACCACGGTCGGCCAGTCCTACCGGCTCGAGGACAAGCAGGACATCTTCCCGGTGGGAACCGGCCTTTCGGAGCGGGTATCGGATTTCGTCGGGCGAACCGAGGTGCGCTATCGCGATTTCCTCGCCTTCACGCATCGCTTCCGGCTCGACAAGGACAACCTCGCCTTTCGCCGCAACGAGATCGATGCCGCGATCGGATCGCGCCGGACCTATCTCGAAGTTGGGTATCTGCGGCTCGACCGGAACATCCAGACCGTCGAGGACCTTCAGGACCGCGAGGAATTCCGCGCCGCCGCGCGGGTCGCCTTTGCCAACAACTGGGCGGTGTTCGGTTCGGGCGTGTTCAACCTGACGAGCGCGGAGGAAGACCCGGTCTTCGCGCCAGACGGGTTCGAGCCGATCCGCACCCGACTGGGCGTTTCCTACCAGGACGATTGCCTCGAATTCGGCTTCACCTGGCGGCGCGACTTCATCACCGCAGGCGACGCGGCGCGGGGAAATTCCTTCCAGCTCTTCTTCGCCCTGCGCAATCTCGGGTTCCGCTAGACGCGTGCGAATTGGCAGCGGGCCAAAAAGGGGCTACACGGCCCGCCAATCAACCGGGTGGGGCCGCGATCCGGGCCGACCGATTTTCACTCAGCGCAGGTTCAGCCCGGCTCCGGCAGGGTGAACGACCGGCGAGAACGGGCGTGAAAACGGGTGTGGGGCCGCCTCTCGCCGACGAATCAGGACGGAACGAACGAGTGACTTCGACGAACATGATGAAGACAATCTGCGCCGGTATCGCATCGGCCGCGCTGGTCGCCGCACCGCTCGTGCCGGCAGCCGCACAGACGGTGGCCGTGCCGACCGCGGACAATCCCTTCGGCATCCCCGACGACATCCAGATCCTGGGCAAGGAGAATCCCGACACCCGTACCGCGACGGCGGTGGTCAACGGATATGTCATCACGGGCACCGATATCGACCAGCGCGTCGCCCTGGTGACGTCCGCGTCCGAAACCGAGGTTTCCGACCAGGAGCTCGAGCGGCTGCGGGTCCAGGTGCTGCGCAACCTGATCGACGAGACGCTCAAGATCCAGGCCTCGCAAGCGCTCGAAATGCCGGTCAGCCAGGGCGAGGTCGAGCAGACCTATGCCCAGCTAGCGACGCAGAATTTCGGGCAGGAGCCTGAAAAGATGGCCGAATACCTGATCTCGATCGGCTCCTCGCCCGCCGCGCTCAAGCGCCAGATCGAAGGCGAAATCGCGTGGGAGAACCTCCTGCGGCGCAACATCATGCCGTTCGTCAACGTCTCGGCCGAAGAGGTCAACGACGTGCTCGAACGGCTCGAGGAAGCGCGCGGGCAGGACGAATACCGCGTCGGCGAGATCTACCTTTCCGCCACCCAGGAAAACCGCGCCGCGGTGCTCCAGAACGCGCAGCGCATCATGGAGCAGTTGCGCCAGGGTGGCAGCTTCGTCGCCTATGCTCGCCAGTTTTCGGAAGCGACGACGGCGGTCGTCGGCGGCGATCTCGGCTGGATCAGGCTGGGCCAGTTGCCGCCTGCGCTCGATGCGCAGCTCCAGCAGATGCAGGCGGGCCAGCTGAATGGCCCGATCGAGATTCCCGGCGGTTTCTCGATCATCTACCTCATCAACAAGCGCAAGGTGGCGATGGCGGACCCGGCCGATGCCCTTCTCAGCCTCAAGCAGATCGCGATCAGCTTCGCCCCCGACGTGACGCAGGAAGCGGCCGAGGCGAAGGTCAACCAGTTCGCCGATTTCGTGAACAACCTTCGCAGCTGCGCCGATGCCGAAACGGCACGCGATGTGCTGGGGGCGACGGTGGTCTCCAACGACCAGATCCGCGCCGCGAACCTGCCCGAACAGCTGCGCGCGATCATCCTCAACATGCAGATCGGCCAGACCACCCCGCCCTTCGGCTCGCCGCAGGAAGGCGTGCGCGTGCTGATGCTGTGCGGACGCGACGATCCGGAACAGATCGGTGGCCCGAATTTCGACGAGATCATGGACCAGATCGAGCAGGAGCGGATCAACAAGCGCGCCCAGCGCTATCTGCGCGACCTGCGCAACGACGCCTATATCGAATACAACTGATCCGGCTGGCGGGACCTGCGAGCGTTGACACCCGAAGCTCCGATTGCGCTGTCGCTTGGCGATCCTGCGGGTATCGGGCCCGAAATAATTGCCGAAGCCTGGGTCCAGCGTGACAGGACCGCGCCGACGGGAGGCGATCCGCCGCCCTTCTTCGTCGTCGGCGGGCCTGAGGTCCTCAGGGCAGCGATCGAGGCGCGCGGGCTCGATTGCCCGGTTGTGCCGATCGCGGATCCCGCAGAAGCACTGTTCGCCTTTTCCGCCGGGCTTCCGGTGATGGCGGGGCTCGATGCGCCCTATGCGCCGGGCGCGCCGAGCGAGGCGGGAGCGAAGCTCGCGCTCGCTTCTCTCTCCTATGCGACCCGATTTACCATGGGAGGCGTTGCGGCCGCGCTCGTCACCGGGCCGATCGCCAAGAGCGAGCTGGCACGGATCGGCTTCGACGCGCCGGGCCAGACCGAATTTCTCGCCGATGCCTGCCGCCTGCCCTATCGCGACGCGGTGATGATGCTTGCCGGGCCGAGTCTGCGCACCGTCCCGCTGACGGTGCATTGCGCACTCGCCGAAGTGCCCGCGATGCTCACCAGCGATCTCATCGTCCACAAGGCGCGCATCGTTGCCGGCGCTCTCGCGCGCGATTTCGGGGTCGAGCGCGCGCGCCTCGCCGTGGCCGGGCTCAATCCGCATGCGGGCGAAAATGGAAAGTTCGGCGACGAGGAAGCGCGCATCATCGAACCGGCGATCCGTACGCTGCAGTCGGAGGGGTTCGATGTGTTCGGCCCGGTGCCGGGCGATGCGCTTTTCACGTCGCGCGTTCGCGGGACCTATGATGCGGCCCTGTGCATGTATCACGATCAGGCACTGATCCCGCTGAAGGCGCTCGAATTCGACGAAGGCGTGAACGTCACGCTGGGCCTGCCGATCATCCGGACCTCGCCCGATCACGGCACCGCCTTCGACATTGCGGGCAAGGGACTGGCCGATCCGGGCGCGATGTGTGCTGCGATCCGCATGGCGGGCGAATGCGCGGCGCTGCGGGCGGCCGCGTGACCGACCTTCCCCCGATCCGCGAGGTCATCGCGCGCCACGGCCTTTCCGCCTCGAAGGCGCTCGGCCAGAACTTCCTGCTTGACGAACAATTGCTGGGCCGCATCGCCGCCCTGCCCGGCGATCTTTCGGGCAAGGCGGTGCTGGAAATCGGCCCCGGCCCTGGCGGGCTCACGCGCGCGGCTTTGCGCGCCGGGGCAAGGGTGACCGCGATCGAGATGGACCGCCGCTGCCTTCCCGCCCTTGCCGAACTGGGTGAAGCCTTTCCGGGCCAGCTCACAGTGATCGAGGGCGACGCGATGAAGCTCGACCACGCCGACATCATGCGCGGCGAGCCCTTCGCCGTGCTTTCCAACCTGCCCTACAATGTCGGCACCGCCCTGTTCGTGAGATGGCTGTCGGGCGAGGCCTGGCCGCCCGCATGGACCTCGCTCACGCTGATGTTCCAACGCGAGGTGGCCGAACGCATCGTCGCCGAACCGGGGAGCGGCGCCTATGGACGGCTCGCCGTCCTCGCCCAGTGGCGCAGCACCGCGCGGCTCGCGATGAAAGTCCATCGCAGCGCTTTCACCCCGCCGCCCAAGGTGATGAGCGCGGTGGTCCACGTGACGCCCGCCGCCATGCCAGAAGGCGTATCGGCGCGGGTCATCGAACGGATCAGCGAATCCGCATTCGGCCAGCGCCGCAAGATGCTGCGCCAGAGCCTAAAGGGCGTGCCCGGCGCGCTCGAGGCGCTCAGCCGCCTCGGCATCGACGAAACCCGCCGCGCCGAAACGCTGAGCGTCGGGGAATTCACGGAGCTGGCGCGCCGATTGACGGGCTGATAGCGAATCTGGTGGCGCGTTCTGACCGCGCGCCGTATTTTTGCCGCGGCCGCCTTTCGGCCCGGAGACCCTTCACATGAAGACTGCTACAGCCTGCGCCCTCCTTGCCTCAGCCCTGCTGTTTTCGAACAATCCGCTTGCCGCCCAGGCCGTCAGCGAACCGGGGGTCACCGAGCCCGTTCCCGGTGTCCGGGTGATCGACGGCAGCAAGGTCAGCCAGCGCCCGGTCAGCTCCAGCGCGCTGCTGACCGCGATCGCGGCCGACCCCGGTTTCAAGGGCATCGCCAAGCTGCTTGGCGGCAAAGGTATCGAAAGCCCCGGACCGCAGGGAACCGTCACCCACATGTACAAGATCCGCGAAACCGACAGCGACACCGACAAGGTCGTCGTGCTGTTCGTAAAGGGCGGCAAGGTGGTCGAACACCTGATCACCTGATCGCGGCGGCAGCGCGCTGGCCCGGCTGATCACTGCCTGAAGGTCTCGCCCCAGATCGTGTAGATGAAAGTCGCCGACCAGGTGATCAGCATGAAGCCGGAAAGCGACAGCATCATCACCATCAGCCGGATCGGACCGTGCGCCGACATGCTCGTATAGCCGAGCGTCGAAAAGGAAATGCCCGCGAAATAGAGATAGTCCGCCGCATCGCTGCCGTTCATCCCGTCGCTCAGCATGCCGTAGGCCGGATTGCCCAGCAGCAGCGCGATGACGGAGGCGGCGATGCCGATCTCGATCATGTGCAGCAGGGCCAGGCCCCAGAACGTCAGCAGCAGGCCGAACGGGCTGTGCTGGTGACGCTTCGGCTTGAGCCAGCGGATAAGCTCGAGTCCGGCGAGATGGATCGCGCCGAAAGCGAACAGCAGGGCGATGCCCCAGACGAGGACGTGGATTTCCGCTTGCGTCATCAGGCGAGACAACGGGCCGCGCGGCGCGGTTGTTCCGATTGCAGGCCTGCTTGCGAAAGGCCCCGTCGACCCGCTGGCTCAGCCGGCCTTCGCCACCTGCCGCCATTGGTGCAGCAGCGGCTCGGTATAGCCTGATGGCTGCTCCACGCCCTTGAAGATGAGATCCCTTGCCGCGCTGAAGGCGGGTCCGTCCTCGTTTCCGATGAGCGGTCGATAGAGCGGGTCATTCGCGTTCTGCCCGTCGACCTTGGCCGCCATCCGGCGAAGCGAATCCATCACCTGATCCTCGCTCACCACGCCGTGATGGAGCCAGTTCGCGATATGCTGCGAGGAAATGCGCAAGGTCGCGCGGTCCTCCATCAGGCCGACATCATCGATGTCGGGAACCTTGGAACAGCCCACGCCCTGATCGATCCAGCGCACGACATAGCCCAGCAGTCCCTGGCAATTGTTGTCGAGTTCCTCGCGCAGCTCGTCCTCGGGCCAGTTGGTGTTTTCGGCTAGCGGGATCGTCAGCAGCGCATCGAGGCCTGGCGCCTCGGGCAGGGTCGCCTGAATCTCGAAGACGTTCTCGCGGTGATAATGCAGCGCGTGGAGCGTCGCGGCCGTGGGCGATGGCACCCAAGCGGTGTTGGCACCCGCGCGCAGGTGACCGATCTTCTCCTCCATCATCGCCGCCATCCGGTCGGGCGCGGCCCACATGCCCTTGCCGATCTGTGCCTTGCCCGACAGGCCGTGCTTCAGGCCGATCGCGACATTCCTCGCCTCATAGGCGCGGAGCCAGGCCGAGCCTTTCATCGCGCCCTTTCGCATCATCGGCCCGGCGCGCATCGAGGTGTGGATTTCATCGCCGGTCCGATCGAGGAAGCCGGTGTTGATGAAGACGATCCGGTCCTTCACCGCGTGGATGCAAGCGGAAAGGTTCGCCGAAGTGCGCCGCTCCTCGTCCATCACGCCGACCTTGATCGTGTGGCGGGGGAGGCCGATGAGGTCCTCGACCCGGTCGAACAGGTCATTGGTGAACGCGCATTCATCCGGCCCGTGCATCTTGGGCTTGACGATGTAGATGCTGCGCGCGCGGCTGTTGCCGTATTCCGCGTGGCCCTCGACATCCAATGTGCTGATCGCGCTGGTGAACACCGCGTCCATCAGGCCCTCGGGGATCTCGCTGCCATCGGGCAGGCGGATCGCCGGATTGGTCATCAGATGGCCGACATTGCGCACGAACAGCAGGCTGCGGCCCGGCAGGCTGTGCTCGGAACCGTCGGGGGCGGTGTAGGACTTGTCGCCCGCCAGCCTGCGGGTGAGCGTCTTTCCGCCCTTGTCGAAGCTTTCCTCGAGATCGCCGCGGATCACGCCGAGCCAGTTGGAATAGGCGAGAAGCTTGTCCTCGCCATCCACCGCCGCGACCGAATCCTCGCAATCGGCGATGGTGGTCAGCGCGCTTTCGATGACGATGTCGGAAATGCCCGCCTTGTCGGACTTTCCGACCTGCGTCGTGGAATCGAACACGACTTCGACATGGAGGCCGTTGTTGACGAACATTCGGCCCTTTTCCGACCGGCCGACATAGTGCGTTTCATCGACCAGCGCGATGTCATCGGGGCCGGTGATGTCGCTCCAGCTGCCTTCTTTCAGCGCGAACGTCGCATCGAGAAATTCACGGCCCCGTGCGATCACTGCCGCACCGCGTTCCTCGTCATAGCCGCCAGGACGGGCGGGTGGCGCGTCGAGCGCGTCGGTGCCGTAGAAGGCATCATACAGGCTTCCCCAGCGCGCGTTGGCGGCGTTGAGCAGGAAGCGCGCGTTCAGGATAGGCACCACCAGCTGCGGCCCGGCCATCGTAGCGATCTCGGGATCGACGTTCTGCGTGCCGATGGTGAATTCGCCCGGCTCGAGGACGAGATAGCCGATCTCCTCTAGAAAGGCGCGATATTCGGCCTGGTCGTGCGGCTGGCCGCGGCGTTCCTCGTGCCAGGCATCGATTGCGCTCTGCAGTTCCTCGCGCTTTTCCAGAAGCGCGGCATTTCGCGGCGCGAAATCGGCAAGCAGCTTCTCGAAGCCCTGCCAGAATGCCTCAGGATCGCGTCTGAGCGGCTTGAGCACCTCACGTTCGAGGAAATCCGCCAGCCGCCCGTCGACCGTCAGGCCGGCGCGGGTGATCATCTGTGCCATTGTATTCGTGTCCTCATGACTCGCTTGAACGGGCCCCGGGGAGGAGGACGGCAGGCGCTATGGCGAAGCGCTCCACCGATTGCAACGGCGCGGTGGCGAAAGCGGTTCCGCGCGGGTTGGAACAGGACGGGCCAGCGTCTAGGGAATTGTCATGGACATGCGAACTTCCCCAGCGATCGATGCCGCCGCCATGCTCGAACAGGTCGAGGCGTGGAGCGCGATCAACACCGGCACCGGCAATCTCGAAGGGCTTGCAAAACAGGCGGATGCGCTTGCGCAGGCGTTCCGCGCACTGCCCGGAACCGTCGAACTGGTCGAACCGGCACCCGTCACCGCGATCGCGGGCGATGGCAGCGAATACGAAAAGGCGAATGGAAAGCATCTCGTCGTGCGCGTCCGGCCCGGGGCCAACCGCCGCATCGTGCTGACCGGGCACATGGACACGGTGTTTCCGCCCGACCATCCCTTTCAGGAGCAGCGCTGGCTCGATGATCAGACGCTCAACGGGCCGGGCGTCGCCGACATGAAGGGCGGGATCGCGGTCATGCTCCATGCCCTGCTCGCCTTCGAGCGGACCGCCTCGGCCTCGAGCCTGGGCTATGACGTGCTGATCAATTCGGACGAGGAGACAGGTTCGCTCGCGAGCGCTGCGCTGATCGCCGAACTCGCACAGGGCAAGCTCGCTGCCCTCACCTACGAGCCCGCCGCGCTTCCCGACGGTACGCTTGCACATGAACGCGGCGGGACCGGCAATTACTCGATCACGATCCGGGGCAAGTCCGCCCATGCCGGACGCAATCCCGAGGACGGGCGCAACGCGATCGTGGCGGCGGCCGACCTGATCGTGCGGCTGAAGGCGATGGAGCGCGCGGATATCACCGTGAACCCGGCGAAACTCGAAGGCGGCGGGCCGAACAATGTCGTGCCCGACCATGCCCTGCTGCGCTTCAACATCCGGCCAAGGTCGACCGAGGCGATGGAGAGCTTCGATGCCGCGCTGGACGACGTGCTGGCCGAAATCGGTTCCGCGCACGAAGTGACGGTGCACCGCCATGGCGGCGTCACACGTCCGCCCAAACCGGTCGATGCGCGCGCGCAGGCGCTGTTCGATCTCGTGCGCGAATGCGGGGCGGAACTGGGTCAGGACATTCGCTGGAAATCGACTGGCGGGGTGTGCGACGGCAACAATATCGCCGCCTGCGGCGTGCCCGTGGTCGACACGATGGGCGTTCGCGGCGGGTCGATCCACTCCTCGGACGAATTTCTGATCGTCCCCAGCCTCGCCGAACGCGCGGCGCTGTCGGCAAGGGTGATCGAGCGGCTTGCCGAAGGCGCGCTGGCGGAGCATGGGGCGCGCGAAGGAGAAACCAATTGACCTTTCGCCTGCGCGCAGCGCGCCCCGGGGATCTTGAACATCTCTACGAGATGGCGAAGCTGACCGGCGGCGGTTTCACCAACCTTCCCCCGGATCGCAAGGCGCTTTCCGCAAAGCTGGACGCCGCGGCCAAGGCCTTCGCGAACACCTCGAACGACCTCACCGCCGAGCAATTCGTGCTCGTGCTCGAGAACCATGAAACCGGCGCGGTCAGGGGGACCAGCCAGTTGATGACGCAGGTCGGACAGCGCTGGCCGTTCTATTCCTACCGGCTCAACACGCTGACCCAGTATTCGAAGGAGCTCGACCGCACGGTGCGCGCCGAAATGCTGAGTCTCGTCACCGATCTCGAGGGCGCGGCGGAGGTCGGCGGGCTGTTCCTTCATCCCAATGAACGCGCAGGCGGCCTCGGCCTTCTGCTGGCGCGCTCGCGCTATCTCTTCATCGCGATGCACCGTGCGCGCTTCGCCGACAAGGTGCTCGCCGAACTTCGCGGCATCATCGACGAGCGTGGCGGTTCGCCTTTCTGGGACGGGGTCGCGGGGCGTTTCTTCGGGATGAATTTCCAGGAAGCGGACTATTTCAACGCGATCAACGGCAACCAGTTCATCGCCGACCTCATGCCCAAGCACCCGGTCTATGTCGCGATGCTCGACGACGATGCGAGGAGCGTGATCGGCGTGCCCCACCCGACAGGCCGCGCGGCGATGCGAATGCTTGAGAACGAGGGCTTCAGCTACGAAGGCTATGTCGACATCTTCGACGGCGGGCCGACCATGATCGCCCGCACCGACGAGGTTGCCAGCGTGAAGAACAGCGTGCGCGCGGTCGTCGAGGATGTGGACCTTGCCGAGGGAGAGCGCGCGATTCTCGCCACTGGCCGGCTCGAGACCTTCCGCGCCTGCTATGGCGCACGGGCCCTTTCGGGCGACGCGGAAACCGGCTTCACCATCGCGATCGACAGTGCGGCAGCGGACGCGCTCGATGTCGGCGAAGGCGACGAGGTATGGAGCGTCGCGCGATGAGCAAGCTGGTCGAGATCAATTTCGACGGGATCGTCGGGCCGAGCCACAATTACGCCGGGCTCAGCCTCGGCAACATCGCCAGCGCGAGCCACAAGGGCGATCCCTCCTATCCGCGCGCGGCGGCGCTTCAGGGGCTCGCCAAAATGCGGGGCAACCTTGCAAGGCTGGGCGTGCAGGGCTTTCTCCTGCCGCTGCCTCGCCCGAACGGCGCGCTCGCCGATCGTCTCGCGCTCGACGGGAGCGAGGACCCCGCCCTGCGGGCGGCGCCGTGGTCGGCATCGAGCATGTGGACAGCCAACGCCGCGACCGTCTCCCCCTCCCCCGACACAGCGGACGGTCGCTGCCATCTGACCCCTGCCAATCTGGTCACCATGCTTCACCGAGCGCAGGAATGGCCGGATACGAAACGCCAGCTCGACCTCGCCTTCGCCGACACGGCGCATTTCGCGGTCCACGATCCCGTGCCGCCCAGTTTCGGGGACGAGGGCGCGGCCAACCATATGCGCCTGTGCGAGGGGCATGGGTCGCCCGGCGTCGAGGTCTTTGTCTATGGTCGCCCCGGCGGCCGCTTTCCCGCGCGCCAGCACGAACAGGCCAGCCGCCTCGTCGCGCGCGCGCACTCTCTTGATCCGGCACGATGCATCTTCATTGAACAGAACCCGGAGGCGATCGAGGCTGGAGCGTTTCACAATGACGTCGTCGCGGTCGCCAATGAGCGGGTGCTGTTCACGCACGAAGCAGCCTTCGCCGACCGGGAACGCGCCTACGAATCGATCCGCTCCGTCTTCCCCGCGCTCGAATTGGTCGAGGTGCCCGCGAGCGAGATCAGCCTCCTCGAGGCAATCCGCACCTATCTCTTCAACGCCCAGCTCGTCACCTTGCCTTCGGGCACGATGGCGCTGATCGTGCCCGAGGAATGTCGCGAAAGCCCCGCAGTCTGGTCCTGGTGCGAGAGCATGGTCGCATCGAACGGCCCGATCGGTGAGGTGATCCCGGTCGATGTCCGGCAAAGCATGGCCAATGGCGGGGGGCCGGCCTGCCTCCGACTGCGGGTCGCATGCGATCCGTCAACGGTCGATCCACGCTTTCTCCTTGACGAAGCGAAGGCAGATCGGATCGAGCGTGTCATCGCAGAGACCTGGCCCGAACAGATCGATCCAGCCGATATCGGAGGCAATTCCCTCGCCAAGGACGTGGCCGCCGCGCGCCATGCACTGCTCGCCGCGCTCGATATCTCCGAACTGGCCTGATCATGGTTAACGCGTTTGCATGCCCGCGTCGGGTGGGCTTACACTTGGGTCACCATTAACCAGTCCGGCCCGCGCACGCCCGTTCATGGCACGCTGTTTGCAGGAAGCTCCGTTAACGCGAGGGAGAGATCATGCTGCAGAAGATCGGAAGGCTTTTCGTAATCAAGACCAGGTTCGAAGCCTTCGTGATCATCTATGCGCTCGCCCTTGGTGCGATGACCCGCGGCACGGCCTATCTTTCCGAATATCCCGGCATTTTCGGTCAGCTGCTGTTCCTCGCCACAAGCGGGGCGGTATTCCTTGGCGGAGCGAAGATCCTCGACTGCCTCAGGCTAGAGAAGGAACTGGCCGAAGCCCGCGGAGATAAACCCTCAGATACGCGCTCCGCCGACTAAGGCAGCTTGTCTCTCGCAGTCACATGGCGCGGCGCAAATACGAAAAGGCCCCCGCACAGCAAAGTGCGGAGGCCTTTTTTCTCGGGAACCGGCGGCCTTATTCGAGCTCGTCGGCCACCTCGTTTATTTCGTCGGCAGCTTCATCGCCGATATCGTCGATTTCCTCGGCGCGCTCGTTGAGCATGTCCTCGCGCGCATCGGTCTCCGCCTCGTCGGCGCGTTCCTCGAGCGCTTCGGCGCGGTCATTGCCGACGTCCTCGATCGCGTCGGCGCGCTCTTCCATGCGGTCACCCATTTCCTCTCGCGGGGAATCGGGGCCGCAGGCGGCAACCATGGCGAGGGCCGGAAGGGCGGTGAATGTCAGCAGTTTCTTCATATCTAGCGTCTCCTCCATTGCGCCGCCCTTCGCAGCTCACCCGAAGGCGGATGCGTGGCGGCTAGCACCCCACCAACGGGCCCGGGCACGCGAAGTTTCAGGAAAGTTTGGCGACCCTCATCAAGGTGCAGCCGGTTCGCCAATTCGCGGGGGAACATCGAACTCGAATTCGCCGTCGACGATCGCCTCGCCGTTCTTGTCGAAGCGCGGCAGGATCACGATATCCTCGGCTCTGGTCAATTCGATGAAGAGTTTCTTGCGGCGACGGTCTCGCACGGCACCGTCGAAAGCAACCTCCAACCGGGGTTGGCCGCGCACCACAATCACGCGATCGCGGAACATCGAGCGCAGCTTACGGAGCGTCGGCTTGCTGAAATAGCGCATCCTATCGCGTGCAACGACGATATCGCCGTTTTCGTCAACATAGGCTTCGCCCTGTTGCACCGTTCCAGGAACCGGTACGTTTAGCAGATCGAAGAACACATCCGGCTCCATCTCGACAACGATCTCGTCCGGGCCGGTGACCGGGCGATAGGTCAGGGGCGCGCGCTGACCAATCTTGTTGAAGGTAGACGGTCCGCGGCCAGCAACGAGCAAAAACTTGCCGTTCCAGCGGCCTACGAATCCGATTGGGAGCACAGCCGCGACGTGCGAATCTTGCTCACGATCGCCGAAGCGGACAGCGCGCAGTAATGGACGCGGCGCGAGGCAATCTGAGGCACAAATCGCCTTCAACCGTGCGAGCCATGACTCATAAGGCTCCGCGACCGCAGAAGAGGTAGGCGCAAGCAGGAGCGCCGCGCCAGCGAGAAAGCCGAAGAGCATGAAGCGCACATTCACCTCCTGCCAAGACCGCAGGAGACAATATCTGCATGAAATGGTTGAATCAGTGCTGAACGTGCGGCTCGATACGAAACGAGTCGGGGATGTCGCGGGATGGGTGGGGGATTCTGTTGCTAGGCTCCCCCGGGCCCCCGGAATCCGCTTCTGTTGCCCGGTGGGTCCAACCGCGCTTTAGCTTTGTAAATTCAGGCCGTTAGGCCTTAAAATTACGCAGCGAGAGCGAGTGCTTCGTTATCGTTGGCACTTATGGGTTTTGAGCCTTTAACGGGTTACTCAGCCCGGACGAAAACAACGCTTTTCAGCCCACGTCGATCCTGGTTCGGCCCCGTCAGAACCCCCGGTTTCCCGGGGTTTATGGTGGAGCCGCCGGGTACTGCCCCCGGGTCCGTTGTGCCTATTGCACGCTGCAATTTATCGTCATAGTCGGATCGCTCCGACGCATCCGATATAGGCGTTCTGCGCTTAATGTGAAGTGTATCACTTCTTAAGCGCATCCCGGATCTCGGTCAGCAGCTCGATCTCGGTCGGGCCGGCGGCTTCCTCGGGCGCGGTGACCTCGTCCTTCTTCTCGAAGCTCTCGATCACCCGGTTGGTGTAGCGCACCAGCAGGAAGATAATGAAGGCGAGGATCACGAAATTGATCACCGCAGTCGCGAAGGCGCCATATCCGATCATCGCCGCGCCCACTTCCTTGAGAGCGGCGTAATCGGTCATCGAACCCTCGTATCCCTCGGGAACGGAGAGAAGCACGAAATATTTCGAGAAGTCCGCCCCGCCGAAGATCGCGCCGACCACCGGCATGATGATCTCGTCGGTGAGCGATTTCACGATCACCGCGAAAGCACCGCCGATGATGACCGCGACGGCGAGCTGCATGACATTGCCCTTGGCGATGAATTCGCGGAATTCCGACAGCATTGACTTGTCCCCTGTTTATCCGTGATGCCCCACCTGTCTTGCCCCCTCGCGGACCGCCTGCCAAGCGTCCCGAGAGGCCCTTCCCCCGCTTGAATGGGCGCAGGGGTGTGCTATATCCGCAATACAGGAACATTATGCGCGCCCCGCTTTCCGGTCGGCGCGCCTTTCGGAGGGATTTCGATGACGCTGACCACGCTTTTCCGCGGCGCTCTCGCCGCCATGGCCGCGCTGAGCCTTGCCGCCTGCGGGATCAATTCGGTTCCGGCGGCCGAGGAAACCGCCAAGGCGAAATGGGCCGATGTCGAGGCGCAGTTCCAGCGCCGGGCGAACCTCATCCCGAACCTCGTCGAAGTCGCGCAGGGCGCGGCCGAGAACGAACGTGGCATCCTCACCGAAGTCACCGAGGCCCGGGCCCGCGCGACCAGCGTCAACGTGACGGCAGACGACCTTAACGACCCCGCCAAGATGGAACAGTTCGCCGCCGCGCAGGGCCAGCTCGGCCAGGGCATCGGCCGCCTGCTCGCCAGTTTCGAAGCCTATCCGCAGATCCAGTCGAACCAGAACTTCCTCGCGCTGCAGAGCCAGCTCGAAGGGACGGAGAACCGCATCGCGGTCGCCATCCGCGACTACAACGAGGCGGTGCGCCAGTACAATACGACGATCCGCACCTTCCCCGACACGATCGGCGCGAACATCATCCACGGCGCGGAGCCGCTGGTGCCCTATTCGGCGGTAACCGAAGGCGCCGAAGTCGCGCCTGAAATCGACATGACGAGCAACTGAGCGGGGCGTGGCCCGCTCGACCGACCTTGTCGTCGCGCTTGTGGGAGCGCTGCTCGCACTGCTTGCAGCGCCCCTCGCCGCGCAGGATTTCCCGCCGCTGACCGGGCGCGTCGTCGACCAGGCGGGTATCATCCCGCCCGACGTCGAGGCGCAGCTCACGCAGAAGCTTGAGGTGCTTGAGGCGCAATCCCAGCGCCAGCTGGTCGTTGCGACGGTCAATGATCTCGAAGGCTACGACATCGCCGATTATGGCTACCAGCTGGGGCGCGAATGGGGCCTTGGCGATGCGGAGCGCAATGACGGGGCGCTGCTGCTCGTCGCTCCGAACGAACGGCGCGTCCACATTGCGAGCGGCTATGGCGTCGAAGGCTGGCTGACCGACGCCGTCTCCAAGCTCATCATCGAAAACGCAATCGTGCCCGCGTTTCGCGACGGCGATTATGCAGGCGGGATCGTTGCAGGGACCGATGCGATTGTCGACGTCCTGATGCTGCCCCCGGACGAAGCGGCCCGGATCGCGAAGGAAGCGGGCGAGGCGCGCGAAAAGGACAGCGGCTTTCCGATCGGAATGCTGTTCTGGCTGCTCTTCATGTTCGTCTTTTTCGTCCTGCCCATCATCCGCTCGGGGAAGCGTCGCAAGTATCGCGCGCGCGGCAAGGGTCCGTGGGGCAAGCGCGACGACGACGATGACGATTATGGCGGCGGCTGGGGCCGCACCGCGCGCGACATCATCCTGTGGGAAGTCGGCACGGCAATCGCTCGCGGCGCGATGGGCGGTGGGCGCGGAGGCGGCGGCTTTGGCGGCGGCGGTTTCGGGGGCGGCGGCTTTTCCGGCGGCGGCGGTTCATTCGGAGGCGGCGGCGCCTCCGGGGGGTGGTAGAAATGGCCTATCTCGACGAAGCCGGCCACAAGCTGGTGAGCGATGCGGTCGCCGAGGCGGAGATGCAGACCTCGGGCGAAATCGTGACCGTTCTCGCTGACCGTTCGGACGGCTACACCGATATCGCCCTGCTCTGGGCGGCCGGAGCCGCCTTCACCGCGATGAGCCTGTTCGCCGCGCTCCCCCAGCCTTTCCTCGACCTGTGGGACGGCCTTATCGGAGGGTGGAGCCACGAATGGACCACCGGCGAACTCGCCAGCATGACGATCGCGCTCGGCCTGATCGCCTTTGCCGCGACCTGGGCGGCGCAATTGTGGGAGCCGGTGAAATGGCTGCTCGTGCCCGGCCCCATCCGCACGGCGCGGGTCCATGCCATGGCGCAGCGCCAGTTCAAGGTCGGTGCCGAGGGCCGTACGCATGGCCGCACCGGGGTCCTCATCTACCTTTCCATGAGCGAACACCGCGCCGAAATTGTCGCTGATCGTCCGATTGCCGAAAAGGTCGACGCCGAAGTCTGGGGTGAGGCGATGGGCGACATGCTGGGCCACATAGCGGCTGGCCGCATCGCGAAAGGCCTCGCCGTGGGTGTGCGCGATGTCGGCTTCGTCCTTGCTCAGCACTTCCCGCGCGCCGAAGACGACGAGAACGAGCTTCCCGACCGGCTGATCGAAGTCTAGGCCCCGTCCGCATGACGGACGAAGATCAAGACGGATTCGCCGGTTTCGAGCGCGACAGGGACGCCGACCTGCCCGAGGAAACCCGGTGGGAAGGCCGCTTCATCACCGCCAAGACGCGGGGCCGTTGGGAGTATGTCGGGCGCGCCCGCGGCATCCGCGCCGCCGCGATCCTTGCGCTCGACGAGGATGCGGACGGCATGCGCCACGTCATCCTCGTCAGCCAGTACCGTGTTCCCCTCTCGCGCTTCTGCCTCGAGATCCCCGCTGGCCTCGTCGGCGACGATGCGGGCAGCGAAGACGAGGGTGCGCGCGACGCGGCCGCACGCGAACTGGAGGAGGAAACGGGTTATCGCGCAGGCAGGCTCGAGGTGCTCGGCGAATTCTATTCCTCACCGGGCATGGTCTCCGAGGCGTTTACGCTTCTGCGGGCGACCGAGCTTACCAAAGTCAACGAGGGCGGCGGCGTGTCCGAGGAAAGCATCACCGTCCACCGCGTGCCGCTCGCGGGGCTTGCCGATTACGTTGCGAAATGGCGCGAGGCCGGCCATGCGGTCGACGTTCGCATCGCGATGCTGATGACACCGGGATTTCTGGGAGAGAGACTGACATGACGAAACGTTGCGAGGGCAAGCTGGCCCTGGTCACCGGCGGGGCGCAGGGCCTTGGACGGGCACATTGCATCCGGCTCGCGCAGGAAGGCGCGCGGGTGCTCGCGACCGATATCAACGGCGCGGGCGCGCAGGAGACCGCCGACATCGTCAATGCCGAAATGGGCGACGGGACCGCTTTCGCGATCGCCCATGACGTGACCGACCCCGCCCAGTGGGAAGCCGCCGTGGATGCCGCGCGCGAACAGCTCGGCGGCCTCAACGTGCTGGTCAACAATGCCGGGATCGGCGTTGCGGGCAATATCGAGGATTGCACGTTCGAGGACTGGAAGCGGTGCTATTCGGTCAATGTGGATTCGATCTTCCACGGCTGCCAGAAGGCCCTGCCGCTGATGCGCGAACACGCGCCCGGCTCGATCATCAACATCTCGTCCATCGCAGGCCTGATCGCCAGCGACACCATGCCGGCCTACAATTCTACCAAGGCGGCGGTGTGGATGCTGTCCAAGTCGATCGCGCTTCATTGCGCCAAGAAGAACATGCAGATCCGCTGCAATTCGGTCCATCCGACCTTCGTCGACACGCCGATCCTCGACGGGACGGCAACGGCGCATGCGCTCGACAAGGACGTGCTCTTGGAAAAGCTCGCGCGGCAGATCCCGCTCAGATTCGTGGGCGAGCCGAACGATATCGCCAATGCGGTGGTCTATCTCGCCAGCGACGAGAGCCGCTTCATGACCGGAGCCGAGATCAAGCTCGACGGCGGTATATCGGCAATGTGATTTCCAATAAAGAGAGGGGCCGAACTGGCCCCTCCCGGTTTCGTTTCGGATGATCGACCTCGCGGCCCCATGAAAACCGGGAGCCGCTTTTCCTGCCGCGAGGTCAGTCGGCGATCAGCGCGATAGCGAGATAGATCAGCGCGGCCGTGCCGAGGCTGAAGAAGGCCCCGAGAACGAAGGCGATGCGGACGATCGTCACGTCGACATTGGCGTAGTCCGCGATGCCGCCGCACACACCGGCGAGCTTGGCATTGCGCTTGTCGAGGTGGAAGCCCGGCTGGCCTCCGCCATTGTTGCGGGTGATCTTGTTCATGCGAGGGCTCCTGTGATGAGGGGGGTGGAAGGGCTGGCGGGCACCATCGCCGAGGCCATCAGGACAACGGTGATGATCAGCGACCCGGCCACTGCTAGAGCGCGCTGGGTGCGGCATCCGGCCTGATCGAAGAACGAGTACATTTTTCCTTTTCCTTCTGAACGGGGTTTCGGGGGCGTTTCAAGCTCTGGCGCGATCAGGCGAGGCCGGGGCTGGCCGGGACGATCGCATAGGCGAGGAACGAGGCCGACAGGATCACCGAAAAGGCGGCTGCGGCGAGCTGGTTTGCGAAATTGCTGCGGAACATGAGGGTGTCTTTCATCATCGGGGGTTTGGCGGTGCGCGATCAGGCCATCAGCGTGGGGCTGGCGGGGATGATCGCATAGGCGAGGAAAGCGGCCGTCGCGAACAGCGAGAAGGCGGCGGCAGCGAAGCGGTCATAGGTGTCGGCAAACATTTCGTGTCTCCTTGATTGGTGTTTCGTCTCGTCCCGTTCGGGACATCCGATACTTTGCAGGAGCTATGCCAAACTCGAAAAATGGCGAAATTCCGGGCTTTCACGACTCGCAGCCGGAAGGGGCTTCGTTCATCTTGCCGAAAGCTTGGGAAATTTTCCCATCTCTTGGGATCGGGTAATTGCGAAGCTCGCTATGGCCTTTGCCCGCGCCCATGGTAAGCGCGGCTCACACCCATGCCGCTCGCCAGGATCACCCTTCAGGATTTCCGCAACCACGCCCATAGCGAGCTGGTGGAAACCGCGCATTTCAATCTGCTGGTGGGCGCGAACGGGGCCGGCAAGACCAACGTGCTGGAAGCGATTTCCCTGCTTGCGCCCGGCCGCGGGTTGAGACGCGCGCAGCTGACGGAACTGGCTCGGCGCGAACGGCCCGGCGAACCGCCCTCCCCCTTTGCCATCGGCGCAAGTCTTGTCGAACAGGGGCAGGTCTCCGCTCGGCTCGGCACTTACACCAGGCCCGAACAGCCAGGCCGCAGGCTGGTGCGGATCAACGGGGCCGAGGCGAGCGCTGCGGCGCTCTCCGAATGGCACGCCGTCAGCTGGCTGACCCCGGCGATGGACGGGCTGTTCACGGACAGCGCGGGAGCGCGGCGTCGCTTCGTCGACCGGATGGCGCTGGCGATCGAACCTGCGCATGCGCGAGCGGTAAGCCAACTCGAGGGCGCCCTGCGCGAACGCAATCGCCTGCTGGAGGACAATCGGGAGCCGCGCTGGCTCGATGCGATCGAGGCGCAGCTTGCCGAAGCGGGCGCACGGGTTGCCGAAACGCGGGCCCTGCTGGTGACACTGCTCGGCGAGGAGCTCTCTGCCCTTCCCCCCGAGCCTTTCGCCCGGCCGATCCTCACCTACTGCGCCGGAGGGCCGACCGGACGCGAGGAGCTTGCCGCCACTCTCGCCCGCGAACGTGCACGGGACCGGGCCGCCGGCCGGGCGCTGACAGGTCCGCATCGCGATGAACTGGAAGTCGTGATGATGCGCCCCGACGGCTCACCGGGACAGCTTGCCGCTGCCTGTTCCACGGGCGAGCAGAAAGCCATGCTGATCGCGATCACGCTGGCCCACGGCATCCTCGCCGCCTCGGGCCGGCCGAGCGTTCTGCTGCTCGACGAGGTGGCGGCTCACCTCGACCCGGTCCGCCGGGCCGAACTGTTCAGGCGGCTCGCGGCAGGCCGTGCACAGGTCTGGATGACGGGAACCGAGCTCGCCCCCTTCAGCGAGATCGCGAGCGAAGCGGCGGTGTGGCGCGTGGCGAATGGCGCGCTGGAACCGCTCTAGCCTTCGTCCGTCTCGGGAAGAGCCGCGCGGACGTCCGACAGCGTCGCCTCGACCAGTTCTTCGATCCCCTGCTCTGTCGGATGGATCCGGTCGGCCTGGAACAAATTTTGCTGCTCGTAGATCGATTCGAGCCAGAAAGGCACCAGGTCGGCGCTGTATTCCTGCGCGAGATCGGCATAGATCGCATCGAAATCACGCTGGTAATCCGGCCCGTAATTGGGCGGCGCGCGCATCCCCATGAGGAGGACGGGAATGCCGCGTTGCTTGAGCTCATCGAGCATAGCGGCAAGATTGGCGCGGGTTTCCGCCGGCGAAAGCCCGCGCAGCATGTCGTTACCGCCCAGTTCGAGAATGAAGAGGTCGGGCTTTTCTTCCTGTGCGTCGAGCGTGAAGGCGAGCCGCTGGCGTCCCGCTGCGGTCGTATCGCCCGAAACGCCGGCATTGACGATATCGGCATTCACCCCCTTTGCACGCAGGGCCATTTCAAGCCGGGCGGGATAGCTTTCGCCCTCTTCCAGCCCGTATCCGGCGAACAGGCTGTCCCCGAAGGCGAGGATATTGCGCTCCGGCCCCATGACCGGGATCGGGGGTGGCCCCTCGGCCCCGGGCGTACGAGCTGCGCCGGAAGCAGGCGGGACGGTCGTGTCCTCGGCCACGTCCCCGCCGCATGCGGCGAGCGCGAGCGCCAGCAGTCCCACGCCCGCATTCCTTCCGATCCTGCTTAGAAGCATCATTCCGCCGTGCCCTCGCGTATCTTGTGTGCCCCATCCACCTATGCCATCGAGCCCGCGTGACAAGCCCTTCCCTCGCCCTCACCGCCCGCAATCTCACTTTGACACTCGGTTCCGACCGCAAGCCGGTCGAGATCCTTCGCGGCATCGATCTCGACATCGCGCGCGGAGAGGTCGTCGCGCTGCTCGGCCCCTCTGGGTCGGGCAAGAGCTCGCTGATGGCGGTTCTGTCCGGACTGGAGCGGGCAAGCGGCGGAAGCCTCACCGTTGCCGGGGCCGATTACACCGCATTGGGCGAAGACGGCCTTGCCGCCGCGCGCCGGGGAAGGATCGGGATCGTGCTCCAGGCCTTCCACCTGCTCCCCACCATGACCGCAGCGGAAAATGTCGCGACTCCGATGGAACTCGCCGGGGCGCACGACGCGCGCGAGCGGGCGATTGCCGAACTCGAAGCGGTCGGGCTCGGCCATCGAACCGGCCATTACCCGACCCAGCTTTCGGGCGGCGAACAGCAGCGCGTCGCGATCGCCCGCGCCACTGCGCCGCGCCCGGAACTGATCTTCGCCGACGAACCGACCGGAAATCTGGACGTGGCAACCGGCGAGGAAATCATCGACCTGCTCCTTGCCCGCCGCGCGGAAACCGGCGCGACGCTGCTCATCATCACCCATGACGAAGCGCTCGCGAAACGCTGCGAGCGGGTACTGACGATGGCCGACGGAGTGATCGTCTCCGACACCAAAGCCGCCGCGAAAGGCAAAGCGGCGTGAACGAGGCGGCAGGCCTCTCCTGGGGCGCGGCATGGCGGATCGCCCGGCGCGATCTCAACGCGCGCTTCAAGGGGCTGCGCCTGCTGCTGGTCTGCATATTTCTCGGCACGGCGGCGCTTGCCGCGATCGGCACGCTGACCGCCGCGATCGAGCGAGAACTGGCTGCGAGCGGGCAGGAATTGCTCGGCGGAGATCTCGAAATCGAGGTCTGGCAGCGCGATCTTTCGGAAGAGGAAAAGGCCGCCCTTGGGCAATACGGGACGATTTCGGGCGGCACGAGGCTGCAGGCGATGGCGAGCGCCGGAGAGAATGCGGCGCCGGTCGAACTGAAGGCGGTGGACGCGCGCTGGCCGCTCTACGGCACGCTCACGTTGGAAGAGGGCCGCGAAGCGGGCGCGCCGTCGGGCAATCGGGCATGGCTTGCGCGCGGAGCGATGGACCGGCTCGATATCGAAACCGGCGACACCTTCACCATCGGCACCGTCGAACTGACCGCCGCAGGCGTGATCGAGAACGAGCCTGACAGGTTGTCCGAGGGTTTCCAGCTCGGGCCGACCGTCATCGTTGCCGAGGACGTGCCCGGGCGCGCGGGGCTCCTGCAACCGGGCGCGCTCTACCAGAGCAAGTACCGCGTCGCCTTCGCCGATCAGGGCAGCGATCCCGAAGCCGTCGAGGAATCGCTGACCGAAGCCTTCCCCAATGCCGGCTTTGATTTCCGCACCCGCGACCGCGCCTCGCCCGGAGCGGATCGGTTCGTCGCGCAGATGAGCGATTTTCTCACGCTGGTCGGGCTCGCAGCGCTCGTCATCGCGGGTATCGGCATCGCGGGCGGCGTTTCCTCGTATCTCGACCAGCGCCGCACCAGCATCGCCACCTTCAAGGTGCTGGGCGCATCCTCGCGCGACATCGTGCGGATCTATGCCTTGCAGGTGGCTGTCGCTGCGCTCGTCGGCAGCCTTGCGGGGCTGGCTGTGGGCGTGCTCGTCACACCGCTACTGGGAGCGGCTCTCGAAGGGCTGCTCCCGGTGCAAAGCGGCTTCATCATCGAGCCGGCGCCGCTCATGCTTTCTGGTTCCTATGGCTTGCTCGTCGCGTTTGCCTTCGCCGCCGCGCCGTTGCTGCGTGCGCGCAGTTTCCCGGCCATGGCGCTGATGCGCTCGCGCGTCACGCCGCTTTCGCGCGACCGCCGTGCGCTCGGCGTGACCGCGGCGGGATTGGCCGCGATCTGCGCGCTCGCGCTTCTCACCACGGCCGAGCCGCGTCTGTCCGCCGGATTCCTTGCCGGGGCCGGCGTGGCGCTCGCCCTGCTCGCCGGGCTTGGCTTCGCTATCCAGGCCGCCGCACGCCGGTTGCCGCGCCCTTCCAATCCGATCCTCAGAAGCGCGCTTGCCAATATCCACCGCCCCGGCGCACCGACCGGCGCCCTCGTGACCGCGCTCGGCTTCGGGTTGGCCGCCTTCGTGCTGCTCGCCGCGATCCAGACTGCGATCGAGGGCAATATCGACAGCCGCGTGCCACGCGAAGCGCCGGACTATTTCGTGCTCGACGTGCCCGTGGCCAAAGAGGCGCGCTTCATCGAACTGGTGGAGGAGCGTTTTCCCGAAGCCGGCCTGCGCCTGGTCCCGACCCTGCGCGGCGCTGTGCTCGCCTATGGGCCCGAGGGCGACATGGTGCGCGTGTCCGAGCTCGAGGAATTGCCCGAAGGCGCGTGGGGCCTGCGCGGCGAGCGGGGCCTCACCTACGCCGACCGCCTGCCGCAGGGCAACCGCGTGGTCGAAGGCGAATGGTGGAGCCCGATGCATTCGGGCGAACCGCTCGTCTCGATCGATGCCGAGTTTGCACGCGCGCTCGATCTCGAAGTGGGCGATTACCTCACTGTCGGTATCCTCGGCGTCGAACGGACCGCACGTATCGCGAACCTGCGCGAAATCGACTGGGAGAGCATGGGATTCAATTTCCTGATCGTCTTCAGCCGCAACGCGATCAGCGATGCGCCGCACAATCTCGCCGCGACGATCGACCTGCCGGACGATGCCGGTTCGGGACCGAACCGCGAGGCGCGCGGCGATCTGCTGCGGGCGCTGGTGCGCGAATTTCCTTCCTCTTCGGTGGTCGAGGTCGGCGAAGTGCTGGGCGAGGCGCGCAAGATCCTGCGTCAGGTCGGCCTCGCAACGCTCGCTGCTGCGGCGGTCGCGGTTCTCGCCGGGTTAGCCGTGCTGATGGGCGCAATCGCTGCAGCGCGCGCCTCGCGCACCTATGACACGGTCGTGCTGAGAGTTCTCGGGGCCAGCCGTAAGCAGATCCTGCTGATGCAGCTCGCTGAATACGGCCTGATCGCCGCCGCGCTCGCCTTCGTGGCGCTCGGGCTCGGCAGCCTGCTCGGCTGGGTGGTCATCACCCAATTATTCGAATTCGACTGGATGCCTGACTGGGGCGCGGTCCTGGGCGTGCTCGGCCTCGGCCTCGTCATGGTGCTGGCCTTCGCGCTGGGCGGTTCGCTCCCGCTCCTGCGAGCGAAACCGGCCCGCGCCCTGCGCGAACTCTGATACTATTCGAAGACGCTCGGGTCGTAGCCGACCATTCCCGGCTGCCCCTTCACCACGAGTGTCGAAGCAAGCAGATCGTGCAGCCCCTGCTTCTTTTCGGTGAAGGCCACCATGATGTAGCCGATCAGCAGGATGAGGCCCGACAGGATCTTGCCGAAATAGCGCCCCGCCGCCCGTGCATAGGAAATGCGTTGCCCCTGCATGTCCGTGACGATCAGGCCAAGGGCCTTCTTGCCCGGCGTCGCCTGCATTTCCGAAGCTTCGAAGCCGATGAAATAGGCAAGACCGATGATGAGGCTGAGAAAATCGGTGATGCCGAACGTTTCCTGCGCTTCGATGTCGATGATCGCCCCGCCGGAGAGCACTGCAAGCAGCATTCCGACGACGATGAGGATCACCGCATCGATCAGATAGGCAAGAACGCGGATCCAGAAACCGGCATAATCCATGGTCGAATTGTTCCCCATAGGCTGGGCAACATGCCCCGCACCTTGATGCCTAGCATGACGCTGGCATCGCATAATTCAACTGCAATACTTGCAGATCCCGAAGAAAAAAGGGCTCCGTGCAGCGCAGCACGGAGCCCTTTCGTTGATCTTCAGGGAAGACGAAGCATCAGAAGCGGAAGCGAACCACTCCGCCATAGGTGCGCGGCGGGCTGGGATAGCCCGACACGGTCCCTGCCTGCGCGACGCCATCGAACACCGTCAGGATGTATTCGTCGTCGAGCAGGTTACGTGCGAAGGCACCGATCTCGAGCCCGTTGTTCAGGGCCAGCGTCGCCGAGGCGTTCACCAGGTTGACCTCGCGGCGGAAGATCTGCGTGTTGCCGAGCTGCGCGTTGAAGGTAGGCAGGCCGTTATTGATGGCCTGGTTACTCTCGTGATTGTAATCGACGCGGGTGATGATGCGCGAACCGCTGTCGAATTCGTGGGTGTAGGTCGCCGAGGTCGCGATCGCCCATTCCGGGATGCCGCCCGGACGCTGACCGGTCAGATCGCCCAGCGGGCTGCCGGTGAAGTCGTCGTAGAGCGCATCGAGATAGGTCGTCGCGAAAGTCAGGACGAGCCCGTCGACGGGATTGATGGTCGCGTCGAATTCGAAGCCCTTGACCGACTGCTCGCCTGCATTGGCTAGCGCGAAGCCGAGGCCGGTGAAGGCGAAGCTCTGGAAGCCCTCGATCGTCTGGTCGAACAGCGCAAGGTTGAAGCCGAAGCCTTCCCACTGCGCCTTCATGCCGATTTCGTAGACTTCGGCCTCTTCCGGCCCGGCAAAGCGCGAACCCGTCGTGAGGTTGGGCGTCGCGAGACCCGCATTGAGGATCGGCGAAGGCGGCGCGAGAATGGTCGAAAGACCCGGCCCCGGCACGTAATCGCCGAGCAGCGGCCGGCTGTCGCGCGACAGGTTGACCGAACTCGCCTTGAAGCCCGTCGCATAGCTCGCATAGAGATTGACCTCGGGCGAAACCTGATAGCTCGCTCGCAGCAGGTAGGTCAGCTCGTCGTCATTGGTGCGCCCCGGCTCGACCGAGTTCGGGACAGACAGGAACGGGGGCTGGAACTGCAGGCCCGAAAGAGCAAGCAGCGGGTTCTGCGCCGGATCGGTTGCAGCAGCTGCGATTGCGGCGAAAGCCTGCGGGTTGGCCTGCTGGAAGGCGGCGATTTCGGCCGCGCCGATATTGGCGGGCGGGGTCGCGGTGGCCTGAGCGATCTGTCCGACGATCACTGCATCGACGAGATTGACCTGCGCAAGCGGGTCGAAGCTCGTCTGGCTCAGCGCGAACTCCTTCTCGTCATCGGTGTAGTTGAACCCGACCGTGAAAATCAGGCCGTCGACCGGCTCCAGATCGAACGTGCCGAAGATCGACCAGGCCGTGTTCTCCATCCGGAAATTTTCGGAAGTGAGCAGCGGGGTCGACAGGATCGAGTTCTGCGGCAGGCCCAGCTGCTGCTCGACGAAATTGAGCGTGCCGGGACCGCCGGCAAGCAGATCGCCGAAACCTCGGAAATCAGCGCCATTTTCGACCGAACTCTGCTGCTCGATCGTTTCGTCGAAATAGAACCCGCCAAGCAGGAAATTGAACGGCCCGTCGAAATCGGAGGCGAGGCGGATTTCCTGGGTGAAGGTCTGCACCTCCTGGTCGCGCGTCTCGGTCGCGATATCGGCGCTGGTGAAGTCGATGTCCTGGTTGAAGAAGTTCGACAGCTCGCGATAGGCCGTGATCGAGGTGATCGATATCGCCCCGGCCTGGTAGTCCATCTGGACCGAGCCGCCGTAATTGTCGTTCTCGTTGACGGGCACGACATTGAGGAAGTTCTCGTAGGCGTAGAAGTCGGTGCTGAACTGGCCGCCGAGCGCCTGGATAACCGGAGCGGTGGGCCCTGCGACGAGTGTCGCGGTCTGGCAGCAGATCTCGTCGATCCGGGCATAATCGGCGATCGCGCGGATCTTGAAATCGGGGCTCGGCTCGATCAGCAGCTGCCCGCGGGTCGACCAGCGGTTGCGGTTATTGATCTCTTCGTCGAGATTGACGATCTCGCCGAAACCGTCGCGGCGCTGATAGGTGCCGTCTAGCGAGAAGGCGATGTTGTCGGTGATCGGACCGGTGATGTCGCCGCGCAGGAAAACCTGGTTGAAATTGCCGTAGACCGCTTCGACCATTCCGCCGAACTCATACTGCGGTTCACGCGTGACGACCGAGATGACACCGGCCGAGGCATTCTTGCCGAACAGGGTCGATTGCGGACCGTTGAGGACCTCGATGCGCTGCACGTTGTTGAGGTCGCCGAGGGCACCCGCCGAACGCGAGCGGAACACGCCGTCGATGAAGACTCCGACCGAAGGCTCGATGCCGAAATTGTTGTCGCCATTGCCGAAGCCGCGAATGATGAAGGTCGTCGCCGAAGAAGTCTGCAGCTGGCTCACCCGCAGCGAAGGGGTGACGGTCTGGAGGTCGAGCACGTCGCGGATCTGCGCCTGCTCGAGCGTCTCGCCGCTGGTGACCGACACCGAAATCGGGACTTCCTGAAGGGTCTGTTCGCGCTTGGAAGCGGTGACGATGATCTGGTTGTTCGATTCCGGCGCGCTGGGCACATCCTCCTCGAGGACGAGCTCATCCGCATCGTCGGAATCGGGCAGAGCCTGCGCGTTTGCCGCGCCGTGCGCGCCCATCGCGAAGGCAGCGGCGCCTGCAAGCAGGGTGAATCG
>Ga0207419_1000500_pt1 | contig 34256 bp, 26 predicted proteins | sample ElkSloMetagenome_4_FD_184723 | JGI IMG/M metagenome (GOLD analysis project Ga0207419, IMG submission 184723) | Hot spring microbial communities from Elkhorn Slough, Monterey Bay, USA - MD2A (version 2) | ecosystem: Environmental > Aquatic > Marine > Intertidal zone > Estuary: Microbial mat ...
AACTGAAAAGCTTTACATAAGAGTAGGTATAAAACCATAAAACAAAACACAATGGCAATTAAAAGATTCAATGTAGATTACTACATTACAAATGTTGGATACAAAAGCTCAGCATCGTGGGGTGGCACTAAAATTCAGATTCAAGGCTATATAACTTGCTATGGAGATAAACATAGATTTATCATGTATTTCCTCCATCCAGACAGCCCGGTACCTTCACCTGCTTTTCATGAAAACACAAGAGTTGGGGCAGTATTTTTACCATTTAAAGATATGCAAACATACCTTGATGTAATAAGAAATGAAAAGCCAATCTATGCCTATCTAAACTCAAAAAATCCAGAGTGGAACAGCATTAGAACCAGCAGAGAACCTGTTGGAGAAGAAGAGAGTTAAAATAACTTGTTACAAAACACACTTAGAGAATATAAAATATTGTTAGATAACTTGTTCTCACTTAACTTTAATTAGAGAAAGCACAGATTTAATGTCTGTGCTTTTTTTGATTAAATAATTATGAAAAATTCAATTTGAGGTCATAATTACTGGGCTTTGATTTTACATCCTTAAAAACCTAACTTTTTTAAAAAATTAAGATAAAAAATCGATTAGGAATACCGATATTTGCGAAAATTAAAATTTAAGCCATTATGACTAAAATAACAGTAGCGAAGGGAGACGGCATTGGCCCAGAAATTATGGATGCCACTTTACGTATTATTCAAGCTGCAGGAGCTCAACTCGACATAGATGAAATTGATGTAGGTGAAAAAGTTTATTTAGCCGGCAATACTGCTGGTATTTCTAATGAAGCTTGGGAAAAAATTAGAAAAAACAAAATTTTCTTGAAAGCTCCAATTACTACTCCTCAAGGTGGTGGATATAAAAGCTTAAATGTTACTACACGTAAAACTTTAGGTCTTTTCGCAAATGTAAGACCTTGTAAAAGTTTACACCCATATATTTCTACAAAACACCCTAAAATGGATGTTGTTATTGTAAGAGAAAACGAAGAAGATTTATATGCTGGTATCGAGCACCAACAAACTGATGAAGTTGTACAGTGTTTAAAATTAATAAGTCGTCCAGGTTGTGAAAAGATTATCACTTACGCATTTGAATATGCTAAGAAATTCGGACGTAAAAAGGTAACTTGTTTTACAAAAGATAACATCATGAAACAAACTGATGGTTTATTCCATAAAGTGTTCGATGAAATTTCAGAAAAATATCCGGAAATAGAAACTGAGCATTGGATTATCGATATAGGTGCGGCAAAATTGGCAGATTCTCCTGAAACATTTGATGTTATTGTAATGCCAAATTTATACGGAGATGTGTTATCTGATATTGCTGCTCAAATTACTGGTTCTGTAGGTTTAGCTGGTTCTTCTAATATTGGTCACGATCACGCTATGTTTGAAGCTATTCATGGTTCTGCACCAAGAAGAGCTGGACAGAACTTAGCAAACCCAACTGGTTTGTTACAAGGTGCTATTTTGATGTTACAACATATTGGTCAATCTGATATTGCGGCAAAAGTTCAAAACGCGTGGTTAAAAACTATGGAAGATGGTATTCATACATACGACGTATATGACGAAGAAACAAGTACTCAAAAAGTTGGTACAAAAGAGTTCGCAGACGCTGTAATTGAAAGATTAGGTCAAGAGCCTGCAAAACTTGAAAAAGTAGCCTATAAAAATACCGGAGGAATTGAAATCCCAAGACATACAAGAAAACAAAGAGCTGAAAAAGTATTAGAAGGTGTTGACGTTTTTGTAGATTGGGAAGGCACAGATCCGGATACGATTGGAGAAAAAATGAGTAAAGGAATGAATACTGATGTTCTTGAATTAACAATGATTACTAACAGAGGTGTTAAGGTATGGCCAAATGGGTATGACGAAACATTCTGTACAGATCACTGGAGATGTCGATTTAAAGCAGTTGATGGAAAAACTCCTACAAAAGCAGACATCGTTGAAGTCTTAAACAAAGCAATCGAAGTTGGTATAGACTCTATTAAGACTGAAAATCTATATACTTTTGATGGCGTAAGAGGTTACTCTTTAGGTCAAGGACAATAAGTTATTAGTAAATTGAAGCATTAAAAATCTCATCGTTTTTGCGATGGGATTTTTTTTATTTTTTGTAACAATAATTACAAAAAAAGAGTGAAGTAAACCTTATTTTTGCTCTGCAAACACTAGTGTTGAAAAAGATATTCGCAATATTAATCACGCTTATTATTTTAATACCATACATAACTACATTTGGTGTTGTAACTGATTTTGTAATTAACCAAGACTATATAGCTAAAGTATTATGCATTAATAAGGAAAGACCTAAGTTAAATTGTGATGGCAAGTGTTATTTAGCTCAAAAACTTAAAAATACTCCTGATCAAAATAATAATCAATTACCTGAATCCTTCAAAAACCTTAAATTAGAAATTCTACACTTTTATTCAGAGGTAAATGCATTCAACTTAAATTCAACGAAACATACATCCCAAAAAACTGAAAATTATTTCAGAAATAAATTATTCCCTATTGATTACACTTTTAAAGTGTTTCACCCACCGCAGTCAGATCTAATTAGAATTTAGAACAAACACTTTTATAAAAATAGCTCACTAGGATCAATTACGTAGTGATGCTATGTATTCATTTACACTTTAAAAACTCAATTAGAGATGACATTTAAAACATTTTTGATAATAACATCCTGTATGCTATTTTCAAATTCTTTTGCACAAACAACAAAACAAAATATAAGGCTTTTAGATTTTGAAACTTCAATGCCAATTGTGAAAGCAACCTTTCAATATGGCAAAAAACAAGGTGTAACCGATCAAAACGGCAATATTCAATTCAGTCTTGTTGAAGATCAAATAATGACCATATATCACTTGAGCTATGGCACGTGGACTTTAAACTACAGACAACTTAAAGCTGCTGTGCAAGAGAAGGTGATTTACAAAACAAAGGAGACTAACGACCTATATCCTATAACTGTAATCGCCGTTAAGCCTTATAAATATAATCCAGAGAGCACATTAAACATAGAGTATCAAGATCGCATGGAACACGATGCTGCTCAAATTCTTAATCAGCTGCCCGCTTTTAATAGCATTCGAAAAGGTGGTAATTATGGATATGACCCTGTTTTTAGAGGATTTAAAAACGACCAGCTAAACATTGTTTTCAATGGTGCCCAGAGTGCTACAGCTGCGTGCCCAAATCGAATGGATCCACCAACCAGTCAAATGGCACCAAACATGATAGACAGAATAGAAATATTAAAAGGTCCCTACGCGTTACGTTATGGAAATGCCTTTGGTGCAACCATTAATTTTATTCCAGCTAATCTAAGATTCACAAGCGAGAGAGACACTTATGGCAGGGTTTCATCTGCTTACGAAAGTAACGGAGATATTTTGAGAGGCGAAAGCCAAATTGGATTTACAGGCGATAAGCACGATATAAATTTTTTTGCCTCGTGGGCTCAAGGAAATGATTATACAGCTGGTAATGGCGAAACGATACAAGCAGATTTTCAACGGGGTAGTTTTGGTACCAACATGGGTTTCAGAATAGCGTCTAACCAGCAAGTAAGGATTTCAGCAGTATATAATCGTGCTAGAGATGCAGACTTTCCAGCTCTGGCGATGGATTTAAGAGATGATGACACCTGGATGTTCAACGTACGTCATGATATAAGTTTCACCAAAGAACACTTGCAAAGCTGGAATACAACTGCTTATGCCTCTTTTGTAGATCATCTCATGGATAATTTGCTGAAACCTTTAGAACCAAGAATGTTAAATGCATCAACTGCTGCCAAAACCTATAATTTTGGAGGTAGAACTGAAGGATTTTGGAAGTTTGATAATAGTAGTCTTTACGCCGGTGCAGATTTACGTATTGAGGGTGCTGAAGGTACTAGGGCAAGAACTTTTCTGATGGGACCTATGGCAGGAAATACAGTTTTAGATAATGCATGGCAGGAAGGTAGAATAAGTAAAACCGGTGTTTTTTCTGAATATCAATTAAAGGGTGAAAATTTTAATTATATAATTTCAGGGCGACTAGAACTCAATCAATCAGACATAAATGACCCAAGTGATGAGTTCTTGGACATTTACACAGAAACGCAAAATATTCAGATAAATCCCAGTGTGAGTTTTGGTCTTCTCAAAGATTTTGGATCCGAAATCAAGACAGGATTGTGGATAGGTCGTGCTCAAAGAAGTGGTAGTCTAACCGAACGATTCATTAATTACTTTCCGGTTGGACAGGATCCCTTTGAAATGTTGGGTAATCCTGACCTAAATCCTGAAATAAATAATCAAATGGACCTCACTTTTCAATGGTCTCCTAATCAAAGTACATTTGTGAATGTTGATGTATTTGCATCTTATTTACAAGATTTTATTTCGTCGATTATTAATCCAGACCTTCAACCAAGACTTCCTATGAGTCCAGGAGTAAGACAATACGTTAATATCGATGAAGCATTTATTACCGGTTTTGAAATAAGCTTGTCACAAAACCTTTTTGCTGGATTACAGCATCAACTAGGTATCGCATACACTTATGCACAAGATTTAGAACGAGAAGAGCCATTGCCGGAAATTGCACCTCTGGATATAAGGTATGTGCTTTTAGGTGATTACTTTAATAGTAGATTTACACCTGAGTTCACATTCCGATATGTCGCAGAGCAGTCAAGAATTTCTAATGAATTTGGTGAAACAGTCACTCCCGATTTCTCTATTTTTGATATTAGGTTAAGTTATAAAATAACAGAAATGATTTCGATGACTGCGGGAGTGAATAATATACTAAACGAAAATTATTATGAACACCTTAATCGATCCGTTCGAGGTTCTAACGACCCTATCTTTGCTCCTGGCAGAAACTTTTTTGTAAACTTAAATTATAAGTTTTAATCTTAAAAGCTGTCTCAGAACATTTTGATAAGTCATTCTGAGCGCAGTCAGATAAAATTAATTAATTGAAATAAAACATTTCGACTGCGCTCTCCCGTTCCGATAGCTATCAGGTTCAGGAGTGAGATACTATTTAATATCTAAGTTTTAAGACAGCTTCTTTTATTTGAGGCATTTATTTTTTTATTCTATTTTTAGAGAAAATAATTTATGAAAATCTTATTTTCTTCTCTTTTTGCCTCACTCCTACTTATATCCTGCCAAACAAGGAAAAAAGATGTTCTTCAGGGCTCAATTTCTGATGACGAAATAGAGATTGCCAAAAACCTTATTCAAGGCTCTTTTGACGATTTATGGGCTGGCGTGGATTCAACTAAAATCAAAAACTACCATACTGATGATTTTATTATTCTTGAACAAGGGGAAATTTGGGATAATGAACGAATAAAAGAATACATGCGTGGTCAACTATCAAGAGCAAATAGACCTGTGAGAACAAATAGAATGGAGTATATTTCTATTGAAAAATACGGTGCTTCAATACAAATTGCTTATTGGAATTATGCAGATTTTAAACTTAATGACTCTCTGGTAGGAAAAGCCAGTTGGTTAGAAAGTGCATTAGCAGTAAAAACAGAGAATGGCTGGAGGCTAAAAATGATGCACTCTACGGGAGTTAGAAAATAATTCCTATTTGAACAGGAATTTTCTCAAGTACATAAAATACGTCATCATTATTATAGCATCAATTATCATAATTGATTTTATAAGTCCAGGTAAAGAATTTATACAGGAAATTTTGCATGTTAAAATTGAACATCAAAAATATTATAATGCAGCTAAAAATTCTCACAAGACATTTAGACTAAAAACGATAAAACATGAATTTTACAATAATAGTGATTCCTATAATTTTTACACAAAAGGAGGTACGATCAATTTTTCTCTGTCACCAATTTTTAAAGAAATTAATTGATATAAGAAAAACTCAAAATCAGATAAGTTACATACTTCACTAAGGCTGTTTACTGGTTTAGTAATTCCTTTGTTTTCCATTTTCATAATAGTTTTATCTTATAAAATAGAAGAAACATCTACACCTTTAGATTTGTATCGCAAGTTATGTTTTTAGGAAATCTTATTTAATTGCTTTTCTAAATATCAGTAGAGCCTAAACCTTCTCTAATTAAAGTTGGTTCTTGAGTAGTAAGATCGATGACTGTTGAAGCAACGTTTCCACCATAACCTCCATCAACAACAATATCCACAAGCTTATCCCATTTTTCGAGAATTAGACTTGGATCTGTGGTATACTCAATAATTTCGTCTTCATCTTTAATTGATGTAGATACAATAGGGTTTCCTAGTGCAGAAACAATACTCGTGCATATGTTATGATTAGGAACTCTAATTCCAACAGTTTTTTTCTTCTTAAAAACTTTAGGTAAATTATTATTTCCAGGTAGGATAAACGTATAGGGACCCGGCAAGTTCCGTTTCAAAATCTTAAAAGTGCTGGAATCTATTTGAGCAACATAATCAGAGAGATTACTCAAGTTATCACAAATAAAGGATAGATTGGCTTTTTCTAGTTTAATTTGCTTTATCAAAGCTATTTTCTCTAATGCTTTTTTGCTATTAATGTCACATCCTAAACCATAAACTGTATCAGTAGGATATATTATAAGACCATCATTTTTAAGTACTTCTACTATTTGTTTTATATGCTTTTCAGATGGATTTTCTTCATATAATTTTACAAGTTCAGCCATAATCTTATTATTCAGGATATTCAACTCTAAGATGGTAAATATTTTTTAACTTTCCTTTTAATATTTTCTTAATTTGTTCAATTTCTCTAAAGGTAATATCTGCGTTTAAGAATTGTTTTTCATCAACTTGCTTATCTATTATCTTTTCAACAAACTCATTAATGATTTTAGTGTTTGGTTCTTTTAAGCTTTTGCTTGCAGCTTCTACACTGTCGCACATCATTAAAATTGCAGTTTCTTTGTTAAATGGCTTTGGTCCAGGATATCGGAATTTCTTTTCATCAACTTCTTCACCCGTCGTGTTAAATTGTTTTTTGTAAAAGAAATACACCAGACTTGTACCGTGATGAGTTCTAATAAAGTCTATTATTCTATCCGGGAGATTGTTTTTTTTAGCGATTTCTATACCAAAAGCTCTGTGATTTATAATAATCTCAGCACTTTCGATTGGGTCTAACTCATCGTGAGGAGAAACTGATGTTTTTTGATTTTCTGTAAAATATGTTGGCTGCCTAAGTTTGCCAATATCGTGATAAAGAGCACCAACTCTAACGAGTAGAGCGTTTGCCCCTATTTCACCTGCACATGCTTCACCAAGATTGGCTACATTAAGCGAATGATGAAATGTCCCAGGTGCATTTTCGGCCATTTCTTTTAGTAATTTAGAGTTAGTGTCAGACAACTCTAGTAAAGACAAATCTGAAATAAGACCAAATATCTTTTCGTATCCATAAATAAGTGGTTGAACAAATAGCAAACCAACACCAGCTAGCAAAAAGAATAACAAGGCAAATGTGTCAATCTCAAAAAAGCTACCTTCCTGAATCAGATTGAATGCTAAATACGAAAAAACATACACAAGCGTAATTTGAAAAACCGAAATAAATAGATTTGCACGCTTATACAATTCTGATACGGTAAGAATAGTAACTATACCTGCGATAATTTGCAAAAACATATATTCAAAACTATTGGGAACAATAAATCCTAATATGAGTACGGCTATCACGTGTGTAAACATACCGAGTCTGGGATCGAAAAAAGCCTTAAGTGTAAGTGGTAGGATACATATAGGAACCAGATAGATATACTCAGGGTTAAAGTGTAAAACCAAGAGTGATAACCCTATAACAAAAAGAATATTAAAGAATATAAACGTAACTTTATTGTTGTCTTCATAAATTTCTATTCTGTATTTTTTTATAAATAATAGTAGCATTAATAATGCTAAGGAGACTAATAGAACATAGCCAAAAATTACAGTATAAAAAGAATTGTCATCCCAATCCTGGCTCTCGTATTCGGCCTTAAGTGATAAGAGCTTTTGGTATTTATCAGAGTCTATGATTTCTCCTTTACTGATTATTTTACTGCCTTTTTTAACAGTACCACGAGTAGGTGAAATTTCTTCAAGACTTTGATTTAAGCTTGTATTTGTAAGCTCTTCATTATAGAATACATTGACTTCGACGTGCTTAAAAAACAAAGATATAATTTCATCGCTTATCTGTTTAAAATCACTACTTTCTATATTTTTTTGTAGAGTTGATCTTAAATCATTTTGAGTTTCTATTGCAAAAAGGACGACTTCTCTGATTTCATCCCCGGATTTTAAAAAAACAACTTTGTCTTCAGAGTATCTATCTTGATCTACCCTCAATCCGTATTTGTAAATATCATCATATAATTTTAAAATAAAGGATTTTAATTCATCTACATTGATATCTGTAACAGAATCAGTTAAAAAATTAGAATTAAAGTCTCTTAACAATTCTTCTCGATTGGATTGATAAATAGAAACATCATAATCATAATAAGGAGAATGATTTTTCTTTATTTGTTTACGTTCAGACTTTAAATTTTCTTCTGATTTTAAGATTGAAAAATCGAATTTAGCATACAAATTTTCGTATTGCCAAGGCGTATTTTTGTCTATATCATATTTGAATTTATACCCTTTAGGAAAAAAATAAACGATTAAAAAAACAGTAAAAGTTACAAGTACTATTTTATAAATGTTTGCCTGATTTTTATAAAAAAATTGAAGAAGTGATTTCAAAAATTATAGTTTTGAGCTAAAATAACTGTTTTTTAAAAAACTATATCCCTAATCCCTAAAACTTCAAATAATTGTTAAATTATAAGATCTTTTAGATTCCAAAAAAGAAATTAAATAATTTTAAAAGAAAAATATGCGATTTATAAACACAACTTTCAAAGAAAATGGTGAGAATGTAAAACTGTATTATGAAGACTACGGAAAAGGTCAACCTTTAATTCTTATTCATGGATGGCCCTTAAGCCATAGAATGTGGGATAATCAAGTAGAAGCTTTTGTAAACTCGGGCTTTAGAGTTGTAACTTATGATAGAAGAGGATTTGGACAGAGCTCAAAGCCTTTTGAGGGTTACAATTATGACGAAATGGCTACTGATTTAAATGCCTTAATTTCTCAGCTTAATCTTAAAAATGTTATCCTTTGTGGTTTTTCAATGGGTGGTGGAGAAGTTGCACGGTATATTGGCAGGTATGGAACTAAAAACATCAGCAAAGCTATTTTAATTGGAAGTGTGACACCCTTTTTAATGCAAACTGAAGATAATAAGGATTCTGTTGATGTGTCTGTCTTTGAAGATATGAAAGCAGGAATAAGAAATGATAGAGCTGATTTTTTTAAAGGCTTCGGAAAGAACTTCGTAAACTTTGAAAAACTAAATGAACGAGTAAGTTCAGCTCAAGTTGACTTAAACTGGAATATTGCTATGCAGGCTTCACTAAAAGCGACTGTTGATTGTGTGGATGCTTTTGGGAAAACAGATTTCAGGAGAGATCTTGAAGAATTCGATTTACCAACTTTAATCATTCACGGTGATGACGATTCAATTGTTCCCTTTGAAGTATCTGGTAAAAAAGCCATTGATATTCTTCCAAATAGTAAGTTGCATGTAATCGAAGGTGGTCCTCATGGTTTATCTTTTACACATCCCGAAGAATTGAATAAAACAATTCTAGACTTCATCAAGTAAAACATTTAAAAAAAATAGCCGTTGAACATTCAACGGCTATTTTTTTAAAGACAAGCAATTATTAGTTGATTATGACTTTTTCAACCTGTTCTAGTTTATCTTGTTTTACTTTCAAAAAATATATACCAGATGAAAATTCATCCACTCTAAAACTCATATTGTTTTTGTTATTTGTTTTCTCTATAGATTTCAACTGTCTTCCATTCAAATCATAAATTTCAACACTAGCTTTTGAATTGTTTTTGAAATCTAAATTGATTATATCACTAGCAGGATTTGGATAAACACTAAAGAAATTTTCATTAAAAGAATCATTACTTAAGGTTACAGCAGAGCATACATCAATAGACCAGTTTTCTATTGTTCCCGTGTTTCCGAGGAAAAAATCTGTTACTCTTAGTGTCCATGTCCCATCAGTATCTATTCCATCAAAGGCAGAAAAAGACTCAAAGGGCTGAAAAGAACCTGTTACAATATCATCACAATTAGAAAATGCTAATGGTATTCCTCCTTCAGTAAAAGTCAAATCAATCTCATCCGGATTACATAAATCTCTACTCCATAGTTTCACTGTTTCGCCACTTGGTGCTACTAGTTCAATATCTATATCTTTAAATCTATCATGTTCTAATTGTAAGTTAATGGAAACACTGGATACCAAATCATTTTGAGATATGGCAATTGTAGATTCTGCTGGAGTTCCTGCTACAGGCCCGAGAAAACCATCACCATCAGGTATGGTGGTATCATTACTCTCAGAACCAGATTCACAAGTTGCGTTTATATTGAAAAAGTTGTCGTTCAAAGCAAAAAATATATTATTAGATCCTTTAACCATTATTCTACAATTATCCCCAACTATCCCAGAAGGAACCACAATGTCATGGGAACCATCATTAGGGGTGTTGGCTGCGAGGACGTGATCAAAAGACACGCCTCCATTTGTAGATACGAGAATGTCTACCTCAGTGGCGTTTATTCCATTTCCATCGGTACCAGCAACATTCCAGGTGACGGTTTCAGTACTTCCTAATGTCCAAACAATATTATCCTGATTTTGAGAGGTGACTTCAAACGGACCTAAATTTACTACATCAATGCTAACAAGATCCTGTTTACTTTGACCACCTAAAACATTATTATCTCTAACGGTTACTACAAAATCCATAGATCTAGCAATGTTCGGCAAAACTTCCCATGTAGTTTGTAGTTGGTTATTGAGTAACGTTTCCATTCTTGGAAAATATCTCATTGGCGCTGTTGTTGGAGCAAATCCTCTAAAAAGTGGACCTTCACTAGTTCCGGAAGATGGTGGTTGTGTGGTAATTTGATTATCAAACTGCTCCCAGCAATACGTTAAATTATCACCATCGACATCACTGGCATCAGCTTCCAGAACAAAAGCCGTTCTTTTTGGAATTACATAATCTGCATCTGGGTTGATATCTGGTGGTGTATTTGTTATACTAGTATTTTGAGCGCAATTAGTGATAGTCATTCTGTTAAACATTCTCACAAGACTAGAGGAATGATAGTGATCTAAATTATCCCCTATAATATTTGGTGCGCAAATACCAGCATATGACATGATAGTAACCCCGCTTCCAATTTCGTAAACAGAATTATCAGATCTGTTTCCGTTACATGGATTATTAAAGGTGTGAGGAGCACCAAACTGATGACCAATTTCATGGGCAAATGTTAAATCTAAACCATCACCTGCTGGGCTAGAAGAACCTGACACAGCACCAGCTTTGATATTATCATTACATAAACTATTTAAAAAAGCAACACCACCGCCTACAGTGGTTAAGACGTGACCAATATCATAATTGTCATCTCCAATAGCTCCAGGTAAAAATGCATTTTGTTCACCTAATATTGTTCCCGTTGAACTTGTACCTGAATATGGGTCTGTAGTTGGATCTAAAAAGATGATATTGTCCATATTTGGAATAAACTGCAGATTAGCGGAAATTTCATTTTCTAAAATCCCATTTACGCGATCCAAAGAAATTGTCATTGCTGCCAAAACAGCAGCCTTTTGCTGTGATGTAGACCCTGACGAAACTCCAGCTTGATTCACATGAAATTGAGCATATTCACCGGTTGTTGCACAAGCAAACCTATAAGTTCTAAATGTAGAATCATCCACTACTAATTCTTCTATTTCAGGAATCATTTCATCCACTTGGTTTTCTACGTGGTTATCAAAATCACAGGAAGTGGCCGGAAAAGTAGCATCCTCCATATTGAAAACTTTATAATAAACACCATTTTTAGTGTATGGATTGATATAAACAGATCCACTGGTACTAAAGATTTTTGCATAAACACCCATTGGAGTTATTGTAATTCTTACTCTATCAGAACTATTACCTCTTCTTTTTCCAGCATAAGATCTAATTGAAGGATAATTAAGTGCTAAGTCTGGATGTAGTGTTTGAACTTCAAACATTTCAAAAACACCAAATTTATTCTGGGCGTATGGCATTGTAATTAAAACATCAGATGAGTTTTGATCAAATCTCAAAGGCGCTTGTGATAATAAGTTTTTTAAAGCCAATTCATCTAATTGGTAAATTGTAAATTCAGATACCTCTGTTTGGTAATTGATTACGTTTTCATCAGGAACAGAATTAATATTTCTCATAGACCACTCGTTAGTTTGAGCTGTCATTAATAATGGAAATATAAATCCAAAAATTGTTAGTATTCTTTTCATCTAAAATTATTTTTTAGTAAATATACGAATCAGTCCATTAAAGTGAGCATTTAAAAGAATTTTTGTAGTGAAATTTTTGGTGTCACTACTTAATTATTAACTTACTTACAAATTTACCGTTTAAATTTTTAACTTCAATAAGATAAATACCTTGTTTATACTGTTTTTGCAGTTCAATAGTAAGTGTCAAGCTATTACTTTCTGGAATGATATTTTCTATTAGTCTACCCCTAATGTCATAAATAGAAATGACTCCCTCTTCACCTAAAGGTTGACTAAGGTTAAGGTCAAAAACACCTCGGTTTGGGTTTGGAGAAATAGAAAAATTATTTATCTGATTATCTGCTACAGAAAAAACCGTTGAACAAATTTCAATTTCCCAGGAGTTTAGAGTTCCGGTATCTTGAGGGAAAAAATCAGCAAATTGTAAAGTCCAGTCACCTGAAGTACCGTTTGAGAAAATTGTAGCTAAATCTGTGCTTGTAGAAGCTGGTGCAAATGTCCCCGTCAAAGGATTAGAGCAATTAGAACCAGCAGACGGAAGTTGATTTCCATTATCATTAAAAGTTATGTTAAAACTATCTTCACTATTGCAGTTACGACCCCATAGAACAATTATATCATTGTTTGGTGCTTGTAATTGAAATACTAGGTCATTAATGTAAGTGTGTGAAACATCTAAAGTAACATTTATATCCTCAATATTAGTAATGGTACTCGGTATATTAATCGAACTAGACGCAATTGGTCCTTGTTCAGGGTCATCAGATGTGCCACCTCCATCCGGGATTGCTACAGCGTTAGAATTTAAGAAGTTTTCACAGTTCACAGAAACATTTGTGTCTATAGAAAAACTTGTTGGATTAACTGCATAATAAATATTATCTACGGGCTCAATCAAAACTCTACAAAATGGAGCTGATAAAGAAGGTACTACTATGTCCTCAGAACCATCATTAGGCGTGTTTGAAGCCAAGGTTGTTGAAAATGTTTGCCCATCATCAGTTGATAAAAGAATATTTACGTTGCTGGTGTTTATACCATTAGCATCTGTTCCTGCAACATCCCAGGTAATTGTTCTTGTTTCACCAGGTAACCAATTGATATTAAAAGTGTTCTGAGAGGTAACTTGAAAAGGACCAACATTGGCATAGTTTACATCTACTAATTCTAATGATGATTGACCAACATTAAGGTTGTTGTCTCTAACAGTAACTACAAATTCCATATCCCTGGAAACTGTTGGAACAACTTCCCATGTAGGTGCCAGATTGCCGGCTAAAACATCACTAAAGTTTGGAAAATATCGTCTAGATTCGGTCGTTGAAGGCAACGATCTAAAATTAGGACCTTGCATAGATGTAGATACAGGAGGTTGCTCTTGATTATTAGGAAAAGAAATTTCATTATCCACTTGCTCCCAATTGTAAGTAAGAGGGTCGTTTTCTGCATCTACGGCTTCTACATCAAGAAAGAAAGCAGTTGAGTGAGGAATGATATAATTCGGAAGCGGAGTAACTACAGGAGCAGAATTAGGTTGACCATTTAGATTTGCACATACAGAACCTAAATTATTTGATATATTTTGAAAAATCTGACTAATACTAACCTGATGAAAATGAGCATCACTATTAAGTTGAACGTTAGGAGGACATATTCCTGCATAAGCCATAATTGTATTTCCACTTCCCGGCTCCATTGCTGTTTGACTAGATCTGGCACCACCACAAAAATTATTAAAAGTATGAGTAGCTCCAAATTGATGTCCAATTTCATGAGAAACATAATCTACATCAAACGGGTCTCCTACAGGAGCAATTCCGCCTGTAGCGCCCTGAGCTTTAGCATTAGAGGAACACAAACCTCCTAGAACAGCTACTCCACCACCAGGGGCGGTACTCACAATATGACCTATATCGTAATTGGCTGACTGAATTATAGCGTCTAAAGTTGATTGATTTTCAGATAGCATTGCAAACACATCATTATTAGTGTAAGGATCTGTGAATCCATCAAGAAATATAATCTGATCGTTGTTAGGTATTAATTGTAATGTAGATCCTAAATCTCTTTCGTATATAGAATTGACTCTGTCTATGGTGACTGTAATTGCAGATAACACAGCTAAAATTTGCTGAGAAGTAGTGCCTCCACTCAGACCAGCCTGGCTAATATGAAATTGAGAATATTCTCCCGTAGCTGCAACAGCAAGTCTATAGATGCGTAGATTCGAGTCATCAACTAATAATTGTTTGCCGAATGAAATGCTGTCATCGTCTATATTTTCAGATATATTTTCAAAAAAACACTCTGGCTTGTTTAAATCAATAGCATTTGATTTCAAAAAGACTGAATAAAAATCACCGCCTGTGGTCAAAGGATTTATAAAAAGTTGTCCTATTTTTGGTTTTGATATCATAGCGTAGAAACCAAAAGGGGTTACTGTAATTCTAAGTCTACTTCCATCCCTAACATCAACCCTTTCTCCTACAAAAGAATGAATATCAGGATAGTTTTGAGCTAGTTCAGGTGCTAAAGTTTTTACTTTATAGATTTTATAGTTTTCCATAACACCGTCTTGGTCTGGGATTTCGAGCATTATGCTACTATAATTAGTTTCATCTCTAAAAGGTGCTTGCTGAATGTGATTCAATAATTCAGACTTATTCAGTTGAAAATAAGATGCTTTTTTTACAGAAATATCATATTCTATTTTTTGTTTGCTTTCTATTCTTTCATTCTCAACATTAATCTTAGACCAAAAACTATTTTGACTTGTAGCAGAAAAAAATGATAAGCATATTAATACAATCAATGAATATTTAAAATACATGAACTAGCCCTTATTGTTAAGTTTGAATTAATTTTATCTAACAAATTAAGCTTATTTTTTGATAATATCATAATATTGAAGAAGTTAATTTAAAATTATTAAAATGAAATACTTATTATCTATTTGTTTTATCGTTCTGAGTTTAAACTTAGAAGCACAAGTTCAAACTCCTCAGCCCAGCCCGTCAGTTACCTTAAATCAAGTTGTAGGACTGACAAATTTTGAAGTAAAATACTCAAGTCCGTCAATGCGAGATAGAAAGATTTTTGGTGATTTAGTTCCTTATGACAAATTATGGAGAACTGGGGCAAACAAGAACACTACAATTAACTTTGATGATGATATAATATTTGGAGACAACGAGGTCATGAAAGGTGAATATGCGATTTTCACCATACCAAAAGAAAATAAATGGACAGTTTATTTATATAAAAACACAGAAAATTGGGGAACTCCTGAAAAATGGAATGAAAGCCAAATCGCTGCGGAGGTTGATGTTGAAACTAACATGGTAGAACCTGCTTTTGAATCATTTAATATAAGCTTTGGACATTTTACCAAAAACTCTGCTCATTTGATGATTACATGGGAAAATACATCAGCACACATATTAGTAGAAGTACCAACTGATAAAAAGGTTATGAAAAGTATTGAAATGACAATGTCAAATCCTAGTGCAAACGACATGTACAGAGCGGCTGTTTACTTCCTTGAAACGGATAGAGATATTAATCAGGCAAAAATGTGGATAGACAAGGCCATGAGCATGCAAAAAACAGAACCTTTCTGGATGTTAAGACAACAGTCTCTTATTTATGCAAAAGCGGGGGAAAAACAAAAAGCTATAGAAATTGCACAAAGATCTCTCGAAGCTGCCAAAGAGGCAAATAATGCAGATTACGTCAAAATGAACAAAGAATCTTTAAAAGAATGGGGCGCATATTAGAACTTTAATTTACTTACACATATCTAATCCCATCTACATAGATGGGATTTTCTTTTGAATAACCTATACTTTATTCTATAAAGACTAAGTGATAATCAATCGGATATGTAAAATTAAATAGGATTTTAATAGATGAATATTGACGGATTTTTAGAGTATAAATATTTATTTCATATTTATTGTGTTTTATTTATGAAACCCTATATTTGTGCGATTTTTTAGACACACATAATTTATAACAAATGCACAATAAAGGATTAATTAGATTATTTGCCATTTTATTTGGTATTGTCTGTATTTATCAGCTTTCTTACACCTACATTGCGAACCAGATTGAAGGCAATGCAGAGGCTTTTGCAGCTTCAAAGGTTGCAGACACCGAAAAGAATTACGCAGATTTAAGAGAAGAGCAAGTCAAATTTTATTTAGATTCTGTTGCAAACGAGCCCTATTTTGTAGGTATTACTTACGAAGATGCCAAAAACAAAGAATTAAACAAAGGTCTTGACTTAAAAGGAGGAATAAATGTTATTCTTCAAATTTCTGTAAAAGACATATTGAGAAATATGGCGAATAAAACAGACGATCCTGCTTTCAATAAGGCGATTGAAGAAGCTTCAAGAAAACAAAAAAATAGTCCAGATCCTTATATAGATTTATTTTTTGAGTCTTTCAATGAGATTGAAGGCGCAAAACTGGCTTCCCCAAATATTTTTGCTAACAAAGATTTGTCTGATGAAGTCAATTTTAATATGACCAACCAACAGGTTGAACCCATTATCAAAACTAAAATTGACGAAAGTATAGTCTCTGCGTTTGAGGTCATCAGAGAACGTATAGATAAGTTTGGAGTTACCCAGCCTAATATTCAGCGCTTAGGTGAATCTGGCCGAATATTGGTTGAATTGCCTGGAGCAAAAGACATTACAAGAATTCAGAAGTTATTACAAAGTACAGCTCAACTCGAATTTTGGGATGTATACCAAATTGGAGATCTCGTCAATTTCTTTGTTGAAGCAAATACTGTTGCTGCAAATAAAGTAGCTGTTCAAGACTCTATTGATAATAGTTTAACCGAAACGCAAGAAAAAGCTACAGATTCAACTTCAACAGACGATGAACTTGCAGAACTACTTGACAGTTCTGAAGATGTTGAAGATGAGCAGGCTGAAATTGCCAGAACAAATCCCTTATTTTCTAAATTACAGCTATCACAAAACCAAAGATCTGCAATTTTAGGAGTCGCTCAAATTTCTGACACAGCTGAGATTAATCGTATTTTAAATGATCAAAAGGCTAGACAATCACTCAGAAATGAACAAAGATTTGTAGAGTTTAAATGGAGTAAGCCGAAAAAAGGCAGTGAAGTTATAGAGCTTTACGCCATCAAAGGAAATAGAAAAGGCGAACCTTCATTAAGCGGTTCTGTAATTACAGATGCAAAACAGGAATATACCCAAACTGGTGAAATAGTAGTAAGCATGAGAATGAATGGTCGTGGTTCTCAAATATGGGAAGAAATGACTGGAGAAGCTTACGAAAATGGAACGAATATAGCCATAGTTTTAGATGAGTTAGTTTATTCCGCACCTGGGGTTACCACTGGTCCAATTGCAGGAGGAAATAGTCAAATCAGTGGAGATTTTACCATAACAGAAGCAAAAGATTTGGCCAATGTTTTAAGAGCTGGTAAACTTCCTGCTTCTGCAGATATTATTCAAAGTGAAATTGTCGGACCTTCTTTAGGTCAGGAAGCAATCGATAGCGGTATTATGTCATTTTTAATCGCATTAATATTAGTGCTGTTATGGATGGTATTCTATTATGGTAAAGCTGGTATTTTTGCTGATGTTGCGTTGGTTGTAAATATTGTTTTCATCTTTGGAGTTCTAGCAGGTTTAAAAGCAGTATTAACTTTACCAGGAATAGCTGGTATAGTTTTGACTATTGGTATGTCTGTAGATGCTAATGTTCTTATTTTCGAGAGAATTAAAGAAGAGTTAGCAGCTGGAAAAGCACAATTTGAAGCTATAAAGGATGGTTTTAAAAATGCCTTGTCTTCAATTTTAGATGCCAATATCACAACAGGCCTTACTGGTTTAATATTACTTCTGTTTGGAACTGGACCGATTAAAGGCTTTGCAACTACGTTATTAATTGGTATTTTAACCTCATTGTTTACAGCTATTTTTATCACAAGATTATTTTTAGATGGTTATGGCAAAAACAATAAAGCTCTTGCATTTTCTACACCACCAACGAAGAATTTCTTAAAGAACATCTTCATTAATTTCTTGAACAAAAGAAAAGTCGCTTATGTAATTTCGGGTATTTTAATTTTAGCTAGTATTGTATTATTATCTACTAAAAAACTTAACCTAGGTGTTGATTTTGTTGGTGGACGTACATATACCGTGAGGTTTGATCAGGCGGTAAACCCTAATGAATTAGAAACAGCACTTACTGAAGCTATAGGAAGCGCAGACATCAAAACATTTGGTTCGGATAATCAAGTAAAGGTCACTACAAATTATAAAGTAAACGAAGAAGGCATTGAAATCGATCAGGAGATTGTATCAAAAATGTATACTGCTTTTCAAAGTTATTTCCCTGATGGATTTACTGAAGAACAATTTTCTCTATCTCAAGGTGAGGAATCTGAATATGGAATCATGTCTTCTATGAAAGTGGGGCCAACTATTGCTGATGATATAAAAGAAGCATCTTTTTATGCGATTATTGGTTCTTTGATTGTAGTCTTCTTATATATTTTATTAAGGTTTAGACGTTGGCAATTCAGTGTCGGTGCGGTTGTAGCTGTTATACATGATACACTGGTAGTTTTAGGTTTATTTTCTCTTCTTCAAGGATTATTGCCATTTAGTTTAGAAATAGACCAGGCTTTTATTGCGGCTATTCTAACGGTGATTGGTTATTCATTGAACGATACGGTGGTCGTATTTGATAGAATAAGAGAGTATTACAACATTCATCCTAATTGGAATCTGTCAAAAATTATAAATGTTGGGGCAAGTTCTACTTTGAGCAGAACCTTGAACACCTCTTTTACGACCTTGATTGTATTATTAGCCATCTTTATTTTTGGTGGGGATAGCATCAGAGGATTTATGTTTGCATTGATCATTGGTGTCATAGTCGGTACGTATTCATCTGTGTTTATTGCAACACCTATTATGTTTGACACAAGTAGCAGAACTAAGATTGACCTCTCAGACAAAAATGCTAAGAAAGAAGAGGAAGAAGAAGCGGTAAAAGCTTAAATCAAATTTGAATAAATCAAATAAAAAACCAGATTCACGTTTGAATCTGGTTTTTTTATTTAGCACCAATTAGTCTTTAAACAATAAAAAAATTAAGCTCGACGATTTATTAATTTAGACTTCAAAAATCTCACGGGATGTAAAGCTTTCCGATTTGTAGCATCCTTAATCTGATGACGGCAACTACTACCATTTGCTAGAACATAAGTCGATTTTGAAGATTTTCTAACGGCTGGAAACAAAATTAATTCTCCAATTTTCTGACTTATGTCAAAATGTTCAGCCTCGTATCCAAAACCTCCTGCCATGCCACAGCAGCCAGATGGGATGATGGTCACTTTAGAATTTTCCAGTACATTTACCATATCAAAAGTTGATTTTGAATTGGACAGTGCTTTTTGATGACAATGTAAGTGCAGTTTTACTTCACACTCTTCATTTGTAAACTGACTGGCAGTTATATTACCTTCATTGATTTCATTAGCTATAAATTCATCGATTAGATATACATTCTCAGATAGTTTTTCAGCTTCATTTGAGTCATTGACTAAACGTAAATAGTCATCTCTAAAACTTAAAATTGCAGAAGGTTCTATTCCAAGTAAAGGTGTTTCTTTTGTAACAATATCTTTATATAAATTGACATTGTACTCTGCTATATTCCTTGCCTTATCTAAAAACCCTTTTGACAAAAATGCCCTGCCGCTTTGCTTATTGGGTAATATTTTCACTAAATAGCCTAAGGCCGTAAGCAATTCATAGGCATCCATTCCGATTTCAGATTCAAGTCTGTTTGTAAATTCATCAACAAATAAATAAACCGTTTTTTTCGGTTTCACTTTCCAATTTTCTTTCTCAACCTTAGATTTAATAAAATCCTTCAAAGTAGTTTTTGACAACGTGGGTAAACTTCGATCGGTATGAAATCCGAGTATTTTTTTTATAGGATTTGAAAGCGCATTCTGTCGACTTCCCCAATTATACAAGCCTGTAAAATGTTGAAAAATACCATTAATTTTATCATTATAAGCTATCGCGTAATCTCTGAACGGTCGTTTATGATTTTTATAGTATTGGTAAGTCACTTCTGCTTTGAAGCTCGATACATCAACATTACTTGGACATTCACGTTTACAGGCTTTACATGAAATACACAAGTCAAAAGTAGACATAAGTTCTTTCTGATCTAGTGAATCTGGATTTGTAATGTAATGTCTTAATGCATTTGCTCTTGCTCTGGTGGTATCGTTTTCATTTTTTGTTGCATGGTAACTTGGGCACATGCCTCCAGAGGCTTGCGCAGATTTTCTACAGTCACCACTACCATTACAATTTTCAGCAGCATGGAGTAAGTCTTGTTCTGCTTCAAAATTCAGAAAATTTTTGACCTTAGGTTCTATTCTGTTGGTTTCATATCTTAAATTTTGATCTATCGAGAAAGAATCTATAATCTTTCCAGGATTTAGAATATTATGAGGATCTAAAGTTTCTTTCAATTCCTTTAAAGATTGATAACACCTCTCTCCTATCATCAATTCTATAAAGTTAGATCGTACAATCCCATCGCCATGTTCACCACTTAAAGAACCTTTATATTTCTTTACCAGTTTAGCGACATCATGCGTAATAGTTTTGAAGTCATCAACTCCTTTTTTTGTTTTTAAATTTAAAATTGGACGCAAATGCAATTCTCCGGCACCTGCATGCGCATAGTAAACTGGTTTCTGTTTAAAAGTGCGCATCAGTGTTGCAAATTCATCTATGTATGCAGGCAAGTCTTGAACAGAAACAGCCGTATCTTCTATGCAGGCAACCGCTTTATTGTCTCCAACGATACTTCCCAACAAACCTAAACCTGCTTTTCTAAGGGTAAGTGCTTTCTCAATATCATCTTCAAATAATATTGGAAAGGCAAAAGAGTTTGTTTTTTGTTCTAAATCGTTTTTCAGAGATAAAACCTGTCGTTCCAGATCTTTTTCAGAATGAGCATTGAGTTCTAAAAGTAAAATAGCTCTGGGCTCATCATTAATAAAAAACCTGTATGCTTTATATTTTAGATGATTTTTGGTCGTATCCAAGATGGTATCATCAATCATTTCGCAGGCGTACAAATCATGCTTCATACAAATGGGTACAGCTTGCATGCAGTCTGCAATTGTATTAAAATGAGCTGCAATCATTACAGAATGATTCGGAGGCAGATCATCGAGACTAAGATCAACTTCAGTAATAAAAGCCAGTGTACCTTCACTACCACAAATTAATCTTGCTAAGTTAATTTTCTTATGCTTATCAAACTGAAGTAAAACATCATCTATGGCATAGCCTGTGTTTCTCCTGTGGATATCTTCTTTTGGGTATTCTTTTTTGATGTCCTGCTTTAATTCATCATTCTCAACGAGAGCTAAGGTGTATTTGTAAAGATTAGATTCAAGTGAACTACCTTTAGATTTTAGAATAATATTTTCTAAAGACTCGGTTTCAAAAGTCACTTCGCTTCCATCAGACAAAATACATTTTGCACTAATAATTTTATCTCGAGTGGTCCCATATTGAATTGAGGTAGTTCCTGATGAATTATTGCCCACCATTCCTCCTATCATACAACGATTTGAGGTGGAAGTGTTAGGGCCAAAAAATAAATTGTGTTGCTTTAAGTCGCGGTTTAAATCATCTCGAATAACTCCAGGCTGAACTTTTACCCTCTTGTTTTCTGGATCAATTTGGATTATAGAATTAAAATTTCTTCCGACATCTACAACTATTCCGTCTCCAACACATTGTCCTGCTAAAGATGTTCCTGCCGCACGCGGAATCAGACCTATCTTATTGTGATTTGCAAACCTGATCAGTGATTTTAAATCGTTTGTGGTTTTTGGAAATGCAACTGCTTTTGGAATTTTTTGGTAAACTGAAGCATCTGTCGCATAAATAATTTTATGCAAATTATCATCTAAAATCTCTCCGTCAAATTGCTGTCTTAAGTTTTCAAAATTCATCTAAGGCTAGCTTTTCTGTACCACATAATCAAAAGACCAAAAACTACTATTAAAACCATGCCAAATCCGATATTGATGATTTGCCAGGTTGAGGCCTCGTTTTCTACTTTTTTAGAATCTAATGTCGGGATATTAATGGTTTTATTTCTTAGCTTCACTAAATTTTCATCTCCTAATAGATAATTCAATACATTAATTAAAAAGGTTTTATTACCGTAAGAGTCTCCTGTAAATCGATCAAAACCTAAACTAAGCGGTTGTCCTTTCTGTATTTCATTTTTTAAAACGTCACCGTCAGATATTATGATTTGTTGAGTTTTTTTACTTTTATCAATATGACCTTTGTAGTCAAAAGGAGTTATCCTGTTTTGGTAAACCGAAGTAAATTCTCCTTCTAATAAAACAGCCATCGGAAATTCTCCGTTGGGGTACATTTCTGGATCTGGTTTGGTATTAATCTGATCGAGACTAATTTCCCTTGGTGCACCTTCTGCTCTTGATAAGTCTGAGCTTTTTAGAAGAACTGTTTTCGAAATTCCATTCTTAAGTGTATCGATACTATTGGCGAATTCAAATTTTACAACATTAATATTACTAACAATTGGATGAGAATTTGTGGGTTCAGCCAGCGGTTCATAGAACCAGGGATAAGGATTAACCTGAGTATTTTCTGCTTGACCGGAAGTAAGATAGATTGGAGCAGAATAAACATCGTTTATAACATCATAATTAATTCTGACACCGTAGCTAAAAAATAAATTCAAAAGATTTAAATCTCTTGGAAATGCAATAGTTGAACCTGTCATTTTCAGACTGTCTTTTTCGATAGCGACACTTTCTGAAGCCCATAAGGCTTTCCCACCATTCATAATAAACTGGTCCAGCACATAAATTTCGTCATCTGTAAACGGCTGAGTTGGTTTTGCAGAGATAATGGCATCAAAGGTTTTTAGCTGATCTAAGATCTGAATTGGTTTACTTGAAACGGAATCTAAAGAAAACGGAGCTATCAGGTAATAATCACTTACATTGGTTAAAAAGTCTGTTAAATATTTATCCTGAAGTTCGCCATTGCTTCTGAGGACCGCTATTTTCTTAGTTCTTTTCCTGCTCAGCTTTAAAAATACGTCTGTAAAAGCATATTCTAGATTTTGAACAGATTGATTAATCATTTCATCAACGCTTTGATTAAGCTTTTTGTTCAAAAGTCTTACCGGCAGCTGATTATCTTTGTATTTTACTATCGCCCACGGGAAAATAATGGTTTTAGTCAGTTTACCATTCTTCATCACATTTAAGTTTTCAGGCATCATTCCATTTTGATAAAATGCATTTCCTACCTGCTGTGCGTCGTCCTTTTCACCTACAGGGTTAACAAACTCAAATTGAATATTTCTGTTTATAAGGTTAATCTCTTCTAAAAGATATTCAGTTTCTCTTTGTAAACGTTTAAATTCTCCTGACATTTCACCTTTTAGAAAAACCGTAATTTTCAAAGGCTGATCTATGCCTTCAATAATATTTTCACTAGTAGAAGACAATGTGAATCGTTGATCGGAAGTGAAATCGAATCGTTTGTAAACTTGAGTTGAAAGCCAATTAATCGCCATCAAGATTATTAAAACCACTCCAAGACTTTTAAATATATTTTTCATCTTAAGTTTTTAGTAGTTTTAATCGTTGTTTGGTCAAAACCAGAAAAAGAATAAAAATTGAAATAAAATATACCAAATCTCTGGTATCGATCACGCCTCGCATAATGCTTCTGTAATGAGAATTCAAGCTTAAATATTCCAGAACAAAAATATCATTTCCAAAAATCGATGAATTGTTCAGTGAAAAAAAACCATAAAACATCAAGAGACACAAAAGCACAGAAACTATAAAAGCAACAAGCTGATTATCGCTTAAAGTTGAAGAAAATATTCCAATTGCCGTGTAAACGGCTATCAGAAAAACTAAACCAAAATACGAAGCTGCTATCGCACCATAGTCTATTTGAGCAGTTTCTGAAGCAAGACTTTGAATGGAAAATATGTAAATTAAAGTTGGTAAAACAGCCACTAAACACAAAACAAAAGCACCCAAAAATTTACCCAAAATCAGTTGATTTAGGCTTATAGGTTTGGTAAAAAGTAATTCTAAAGTTCCTTTGCGTTGTTCTTCAGAAAAACTTTTCATACATATACCGGGAATTAAAAACATAAAAACCCACGGTGCCAGCTCAAAAAACAAATTCAAATCTGCGTAAGCCGCATTGTAGATATTAAAAGGAGAATCAAAAACCCAAAGTAAGAGTCCATTTATGACCAGAAAAACCAAAACGACAAGAATGCCAATAATCGAACTGAAAAAACTTAAAAACTCGCTTTTAAAAATTGCCCACATACTATCAATCTAATTGGTGTAAGGTTTGTACACTCCATGCTTTAGGTTTATCTGAAAATAATATTTTAGTCTGAGACCAAACATTTTTGAATAGTTCAGAATGCCTGTACTTTTCTAGATCTTCTTCATTTTCCCAATAACTATACGTCATAAAAGTACTTTTATTTCTTACATCCTGCCATAATTCAAGATGAGAACAACCCTCGAACGCTCTAATTTTTTCTTTTTTAGCATCAAAAAGTACTTTAAACTTTTCAATATATTGCACTTCAAATTCCATTTTTACAATCCTCTTTATCATCAATAAAAATTTATGGTTATTGTATCCATTACCCCTAATCCAAACAATGAAGAAGCACCACCCGTTGTTTTCGGATTACTCTTGTAAATGGCAAGTTCTAGATATCCGGATGAATTAAACAGGGCTAGTTTTTTTCCTGAACTTTCTCGTTTGTTGAGTGCTACTTTAAAATTAATGGCTTCGGAATAACTCTCGTAAATCGTTTTAAATTCAACATGTCTAGCACTAATGGTATAATTTCTTCCTTTCAAAAGACCCTCAAAAAAAGCTTTCTTGATGTTAGTGACTACATTGCCAAAATTGTCAATATAGACCACGTGACCAATAATTTGGTTTTCGCCGGAATTCACTTGTGGCTCAACGTACTTGAGCTGTTTTAGGTGATCTATAGCTTTACCAATGACTTCCAAGGTGCCACCTCTCAAAATATGGCCAGCCACTTTTACAAAGACATCCAACACCGTAAAATTTGTCCCTAAAGCCTTATGAATATTAATCTCTACAATTTTATCTGGTCTTATTTCAGAGGCTATCAGCGACACTATACCATTGTTTGCACAAATAAAATAATGTCCGTCCAGCTCTACGGCAATATGTTTATTTTCCGGTGTTAATTCAGAATCTACCCCAATAATGTGAACACTGCCCTCGGGAAAATTGTGATAAGAATTCTTTATAACGTAAGCTGCTTCTATAATATCAAAAGGAGAGATAAGATGAGAAATATCTACTACTTTTGCAGTTTCTACCTCAGAATATAACGCCCCTTTTACGGCTGCTACCGAGTGGTCTTTGAGTCCAAAATCTGTAGTTAATGTTATTATGGGCACTCTTTTGTGTCTATTTTTGGGCGGCTTAACGGGCTATCCGTTCGTATTCCTCATCCCAAAATTTTGGGATTGCGGGATACCACTTTTATCCCTGCCGCAAATTTGTACTACTTTAATAAATTTTCTACTTATTAAAAGCATTAAAATTAGAATCAAAGATACGTAAAAGGGAATTTGTAAATTAAGAAGTGATCAAGAGAAATGAACAAAAAATGTAGATGATACTTTAAAAAAGTTTAGGCTTAGATTTTAATAATTTCCAGAGCTTTTTCAAGAACTTCATCTTCTCCATTTAAAAAACCATTGATGGTTGGTTTTACCTCAACATCTATTTTTATGCCTCGTCTTTGTGTTTCTGTGCCATCTGGATAAAATATTCCCAAACCACTAATAGCAGTTTTATAACCACCTACCATATTTATTACACTGATGTCGCCGTCTGCTCCTGAAGTTTGACTTCCGACAGTCGTAACATTGTCTCCTGTTTGAAGACACATCGTTGAAAACTCGGCCTGGCTTTGTGTCTTTTCATTTACAAGTATTACAACCTTTCCTTTATATTTAAGTTTTCTATTTCCTCCACATTCATAACCTGCTTTCCAGACAAACTTTCCCGGATAATTTAAATCCGGCTTAATAGCCCTGTAAAAATGGCTCTTTTTTGATGAAATATACCTTGCAACAGCCTGAAAAGTGCCTTTTGGGTAATTTCTTAAGTCAATAATCAAGCCTTGGGTGTCCTTGAGTTTTTTCATGATGTCCATAACCTCTTTTACATTTACCTCTCCAAGATTGATGTAACCAATATTGTCTTCAAAGACTTGATGCTTTTTAGTTTTAGTTTGTTTTGATATCTCAAAACTATCTGCTTTATATCTTTTTACGTTTTTATTTATAGTTCTACCTTCTCTTATAATTTCTACATCAATAGTATCTGTTGAGCCATTAAGTAAAGAATAGTAAGTCATTAATTTTTTTCTTGAGATATTAGAGCCGCTTATATATCTTTTTCTTTTTTCAAAAAGCTCCTCGATCTTTAAACCATTTACAGATATTATAATATCTCCGACTTGTAAATCTTCCTCTACCATTAAATCCTCGTCATAAAATCCTGTAATGACAGCTTTATCTTCAATAAATTTAAACTTTGCGGGGAAGAACGATTCACCAAAAAATTCGTCTGTCTTTTCAGTACGAAGTATGGCATGACTATCGTCTACACTTACAACCAGTTCCAGCATAGCCAAATGATAATCTAATACACTTGAAGAATTTAAAAACTTTGGAATCATCTTCATCAAAACGGTATCCCAATCTGTGTCAGTTTGATATTTATAAGGAAAGAAATACTCTACGATGTTCCAATATCTAAAGAGACTTAGTAATCTTAAATTTTGATTCTGCCAATCAAAATCTATGTAATTCTCTTCGTTTGTAATCTTTACATTTCCAATGTTTTTGTGGGTAATAGAGACATAATGTTTTTCTCCCTGATGTCTATTGTCTTCAATGAATTTTAGTTTTGAAATTAGTGCTTTTGAAAAAATATTTTCATTAACAATCCAGTCTAAATCAAAATTTTTATTGAAAGCCTTTTCATTGGAATGTGATGAGCATTTTTTGCATATTTCAATTTTGCCATATTTCTCTATCCAATTTAAAATGACCTCAGAAAATTCTGCCTTACTTTCAACATTATTTATTTCTGGAAGTATTTTAAACAATTCTTCATCCCAATTATATTTACCTTCTGCTATTTCCGGATGATAATATTTTAGAAATCCCCAAATTTTCCCAGTGTAAAATATTTTATCATTACTGGAAAGTGTTTCTTGAGCGGAAATCTTAAAACAGGTAAATACTATTAGGAGGATTAAGACTTTTCTCATAATTTAATCGGGTTTTATTTCTGTTATTTGAATGGCTTCCGTTGATTTACTCCTTCGTACTTTAATACTTTCATAAACCCAAATGCCTTCATGTTTTTTTGCAGTTATATCCATTTTCGCCGTTCCTTTTTCGGCATTTATTTTTACTATTGATCTTACTTTTTGATAATTATCTTTGTAAATGGTTTGTCCTTCTAAAATAGCCATTTTCCCTAATGGAAATACTTCACCGTACAATTGTTGGACTCGTTTATTTTTGTTGAGTTCATCAATAGCATTTTCGTATAAATATTGGTGGGAATAAGAATAAGTAAAGTCCGAAAAAGTTTTAACCAAACTTAATCTAGCTACGACTATTGCAACAATAATTACAAAACTAATTGATAAAAACCATTTCAGCTTTTTTGGATTGGAGAACAAGGGTAATTATTTAGATAAAAACGAACGGAATCCAAAAAAGTTACAAACTAAGCGTCTTTTATGCTAAAAATATCTAAAGTGAAGCATTTATACTTCTATCCAACTTTTCTTTCAAAAGCTATATAATGTGTGGTTTTATCACTGTAAAGTGGGAATATATTCACTTCACATTTGTAAATAGAATTATCTTTCTTATGGTTAATGATAACATCTTTAAAGGGGATATCAAGCTCAATATTCTTCTTTATTCTCTGTTTGGTTTTAGATGATGTCATCGGACCTTGAAGAAATCTTGGAGTTTTATATACTGCATATCTTTTAGAATATCCTGTCATATCAGTAAACCCTTCATTCACCCAAATGATTTTTTGATGCACATCAGTAATGATCAGTGCCTCGTAATCTGTCTGAGTAAAAATTTGTTTTAAGTCATTTTTCCATTCAAATCGTTGAGCAAATGACAGCACCTTGTCCATTTCAATTTTTCTCCTGGAATCCTCTAACTGCTCATAATATCCTTCCATGTATGCATCCCAACTCATAAGTGGCAGAGACTTGGCCTTTCTCGAGCCTATATTTTGTTTAAGTTTTTCGTATTCTCGTTTGGATAGACTAGACAAAAAAACATCTAATGTACTCATTTCTGCTAAATCCTTTTTCATAATATCATTTCATTAAAGTTGACAATAAAGCTAATATTCAATATAAAAAATATTAATACTTTGATTATCAATATATAAAAATCAAAAATACGACTTTCTAAAGACGTAAACTAGAAATAGAGATACTTTTTGATTGATTTATAAACTTTAAAGTATTGTGATATTAAATTCAGCCTTTCACAAACCAGGCCCAATAGATAAGAAGCGGATGTATGACAATTAACCTTAGCCAGGAAATCCATGGTGATACACACAAACCTTCTTCGACACAAGACCCAATTTGTATAAAATAGATATGCGAAGGGATAAAAGCAATAAGTAGGAAAATAATCCCTATGCAGGATATTTTTCTTGTTTTACTAAAAATTACACCTAAACCAAACGTAATTTCCAGTACGCCACTCAAATAGTTAATCAATTGAGGAATAGGCAGATAATCAGGGATAAGACCCAGATAAAACCTTGGATTCAAAAAGTGATTTATACCCGCAAAAACATAGAATACAATGAGCAAGTATTTCAGGAGTTTTTTTGTCATTCTGATCTTATTCCAATAGCCATTTCACCAGCTTTTTCTTTAGCTTAGAATATGGTGTGTATTTTATAGGTGGTTCATACCAAAAAGGTTTGTCTAAAATACTTTTTTTATGAGAAAAATTGTCAAAACCATATTTTCCGTGATAACTCCCAAAACCACTATGACCTACTCCACCAAAAGGCATATTAATATTAGTAAGATGCATCAAGCTGTCGTTAACAGCGCCACCTCCAAATGAAACTTCATTAAGTATTTTTCTAGATGTTTTCTTATTCTTTGTATAAATATAGCACGAAAGGGGTTTAGGCTTGTTTTGAACTATTGAAATGGTTTCATATAAATCTGTAAAACTGAGAACAGGCAATAAAGGACCAAAAATCTCTTCCTGCATAATGTCATCATCAAATGTTATATTTTTTAATACAGTTGGACTAATAAAACGTTCTGAAGCTTGAGTTTGACCACCAATAAAAATCTTATCCTGGTCCATCAGCTTTGTGAGTCTATCGTAATTAGAATCATTTATAATTTTTAGATAGTTATCGGCATCCGCCTGTACATCTTTATAATTTTTTTCTATTTCAACTTTTAAGGCTTTGAGAAATTCATCTTCAATTGAATGCTCTACCAAAATATAGTCTGGTGCGACGCAAGTTTGGCCGGCATTTAAAAATTTTGACCAAACTATTCTTTTTGCTGTCATTTTAAGATCTGCGTCTTTAAAAACAAAACAAGGGCTTTTTCCTCCTAATTCAAGGGTTACCGGAGTTAAATGCTTAGCCGCAGATTGGTAAATTATTTTACCAACTTTTGTGCTACCTGTAAAAAATATCTTGTCAAATCTATGTTTTAAAATTTCTGTAGTTTCATCTACTCCACCTTCTATAACATGAAAGACCTCCGGAGGAAAGTTATCATTAATGAGTTTTGCCATAATCTTTGAGGTGTTTTCCGGCAGCTCACTCGGCTTGAGAACTACCGTATTCCCTGCTGCTAAAGATGTAATGGCCGGCACTAGTGATAGTTGATAAGGGTAATTCCACGCACCGATAACCAATGTTACGCCTAAAGGCTCAGGTATGATATAACTCTTCGCAGGAAAATTGGTAAAACCCGTAGAAACCTTTTCAGGCTTTGACCATTTTTCTATGTTTTTAATAAAGTTGTTGACTTCATGATAGAGAAAAGATATCTCTGTAAGATAGGTTTCAAATTCTGACTTTGCAAAATCATCATAAATTGCAGAATAAAGCAATTCTTCATTATCTTTAATTAAACGCTTAAACTTTTTAAGCAGATCAATCCTAAAATTAATCTCCTTTGTTTTGTAAGTATTAAAAAAGTCGCGTTGTTTTGAAATTATTTCGGAGATCTTCATTGTTTCTTTTCAAGATTAAAACGTAAAGTTCAAAATTTTTACTGTCATTGCTATGACTTTTTGGTCAACTTTAGATTTATCATGTTTTAAATCAAATCAAAGTCAACTTCAATATGGCTTGTTTCAGGAATAGCCTGACATGACAAAATAAAATTATCTCTAAGTTGTGTATCATTCAAAGCATAATTATTTTTCATATCTACCTTTCCTTTTTTCAAAATACACGCACAGGTAGCACAAGATCCAGATAAACAACTAAAAGGAACATTTTCTCCATTTTTTGTAAGCGCATCAAAAAGTGTAATCTGATTGGTGCATAACATCCTTTTTTTGATTTTGTCTATGGTATAAACTATTTCTACGTTTTGAGTATTAGACGAATTTTCCGTTTGCAATCTTGAGGATTTTTCAATACTCTTAAAGCGTTCTATATGAATATGTGATGAATCAATGGAGATATCCTGAAGGGCTTGTTCAACCTTCTCAATCATAAGTGCTGGACCACAAACAAAATACTCACTTGGTAAATCAGTTGGATTTTCTTTCAAATAAGTAAAAACCCTCCTTTTGTCTATCCAGCCAGTTTTAGTTTGGAGCAAATTACTCAAAAGGCCTTTTCCAAAAAAACCACCTTCTTCTTCTATTTCGTGCTCGATATGAAATCGATTAGGGTAATTTTTCTCTGTTGCCATTAATTTATCATGGTGAATAATTGAAGATCTGTTTCTATTGCCGTATAACAAAAATACTTTTGAATTTTGCTCTGTTTTTAAAATTGATTTGATATGAGAAAGTAAAGGCGTTATCCCACTTCCGCCACCAAAAAAATAATAGGTTTTATTTTGGTCACTGTGGATATGTTTAAAATTACCTCTTGGTTTACTGACCTGAATTTTGTCACCTGCTTTAAAATTATCGTTAATGTAATTTGACACCAGACCCTTGTTTACACGTTTTACGGTAATGGCAAAATCTTCTTCAAATGGTGCGGTGAAAATAGAGTAAGCCCTTGTATAGTTTTTACCTTCAATTGACAAATGCAGTAAAATATGCTGACCTGAGTTGTATTTAAATTCCTGAATTTTGTCCTCCAAATCAAAATAAACAGACACAGAATCCTTAGTTTCTTTCACTAATTTTGAGATTCTGAATTCATATTTATCATTTAAAGACCGTAATAAAGAATTTTTCATGATCGATTAATAACAATTTATGAATCAGGCCAGTGCTTTGCCAAGCGAGGTGTTTTTTAATGAATTAATTTTTCTATGCATGACCCAAAACCATAGAGGAGGAATAAGGGCCAAAATCATCATTCCAGGATATCCTGTAGGCATCTGAGGACTTTCATTGAAATGTCTCAAGGTTTGAAATTTCCTATTGGCGATATAATGGTGATCTGAATGTCTTGAGAGTTCGAATAAAACAAGACGTCCAATAGGATGATTGGAATTCCACGAATGTGCAGGCAAAGTCCTTTCATAAAATTCCCCTTTCTTTTTTCTTCTGAGACCGTAATGCTCAATATAATTAACAGTTTCTAATAACAGAAATCCAAAGATTGCACTAGCCACGAAAAACAATAAAACTTCTAAACCAAAGACGAAGAATACAAGTATCAACAAAGCTAATTGTATGATTTGAAACTGAAGCATTTCGTTTTTAAAATTGAACTTGCCTAGACTTTTCTTTTTAAGTCTTTCAAACTCTAAATTCCAAGCAGATATCCAGCCTCCAATAGTTGACCTTATCCAAAAAGCATAAACCGACTCACCATAACGGCTTGATGCAGGATCATCATTAGTTGAAACGTGTTTATGATGACCTCGATTATGTTCTATGAAAAAGTGCATATATAAACTTGAGAGTAGTAATATTTTACTCAATGTTTGTTCAAATTTGGTATTTCTGTGCCCTAATTCATGAGCAACATTGATGCCTAAAACCCCACAAGATATTCCCATGGCTAAAGTCATTCCTATCTTTTCGTATAACAATAAATCTGTATTCCCAATATGAAATAAATAAAAAACTAAAAGAAAATACTGTAAAGGAACCATGCCGTAAAGAAATAAATCATAAAGTCTATCCTCTTTGGCAATAGCCTGGTCTATTCTTGAAAGGTTCTGTTCTGTGCCTGAAAAAAGTAATTCTAAAAGTGGTATAAATCCAAAAGCATAAATAAGAGCAAAATAGGAAAACAAACCTTTAAAATGTAGGGATAAGAAAACACTGAAAGGTATGGTATAGGCCGCAACATACTTAACTCTCTGTAATAACATTTATTGTTAATTAATAATTTAGACAATCAAATGTAATAAGTCTTCATCTAATTTTTTAGACAGAAGTGTCTAGAACATATGAATTACAATTATCACCTATGCCTAAGTATCAAACTCTTTGGTCATTTCCATTATTTCTAAAAGATATTGCTTTAACCAATTATAATTTAAATTTTCCTCTGAAATTCTCATATAAAAATTATCAACAACAATTTTTAACAGCATTTTCGCCATAGCTGGATTGCTATCGAGATTTAACTCTTTTGTCCAAATGTCTAGAAATGCATTTTCTAGTGGTTTATGAGATTTTAAAATACATGACTTAAATAATGGGTTTTGGTTGTTTACCCTAAGTTGTCTGTTGAAGAGAATGTCGGTTTTATAATAAACAATGGCATCCATCAAATCCGGGTCTAAGTTTTTACATTCTAATGCTGCTTTACACATTAATTCAGACCTTTTGATATGATGCTCAAGCAACTTTGAAGTAAAAATCTCAACATCAGCAAAATAATGGTAAAAAGAAGATCTACTAGAATTAACAGATTTTGCAAGGGTTTCTATTTTCAAGCCTTTTGGTCCGTCTTTAGCAAACTTTTTATAGCCTGTATTGATCCATTTTTCTTCTTTCGAATTCATGATTAATGAAATTTGTGAGACAGATATTCTTTTCTAAAATACCATTTCAATTGGTTTATGGCGACTTTTTTTAATGTTAATATAACATACCATTTTATTTCTTAACAAAAAACACTCAAAAGCATAATATTTCTCTTATAGAGTAATCATTTAAAAAGTCTTTTTTTGAATAAAGCTAAATTTTGCCTCAACAGAAAAAAAGAAAAGTAGATCTTGTTGTAATATCTGATGTTCATCTTGGAACTTTCGGGTGTCATGCCACAGAACTGTTAGCTTACCTGGAAAGCATTAATCCAAGCAAAATAGTATTGAACGGAGATATCATAGATATTTGGCAATTCCGAAAAAACTACTTTCCTAAATCTCACTTAAAAGTAATTCAAAAGATAA
>Ga0207419_1000501_pt1 | contig 34214 bp, 23 predicted proteins | sample ElkSloMetagenome_4_FD_184723 | JGI IMG/M metagenome (GOLD analysis project Ga0207419, IMG submission 184723) | Hot spring microbial communities from Elkhorn Slough, Monterey Bay, USA - MD2A (version 2) | ecosystem: Environmental > Aquatic > Marine > Intertidal zone > Estuary: Microbial mat ...
ATCGTGGCCTCCTTGCCGGAGACCAGCATCCACACAGCCAGAGCATCGCGCAACCGGACGAGCGCCGAACAAACGATCCGTCAAACAGAACCTAGGCGAGCCGCGCGGGCCCACGCTGCGGTATCGTTGCGCGTTCACTCGCCGCGTCGCTTCGGGCCAAGCCGACCGTTTTCGTGCGCTCGGGCGGCCGGGCCTCGCCGGCGTTTGCTTCTCAAGCGGAGAACTTCCATGCGTCGAACGATTCAAGCCGCCGTCGCCGTGTCGTGCGTCGCGTTGTCGGCCGCCGCGCCGCCTTTCGGACCGGGCTCGGCCGCGTTCGCGCAGTCGAGCCGCGAGCGCGATCGGGCCGTGCCTCTCGACGCATGGATCGCGCAGGAAGCGGACGCGGCCTTGAGGGACGCGGTCGAGAGCCGAGACTTCGCGGCCGCGCGGCGCCGCGTCGCTCGTGCGCACGACGTCGGCCTCGCCTTCGTCCGCGATCGCGACCTCGAGTCGCTCGTCCCGGCCGAGCGCGCCCGGCGCCTGCTCACCGCGATGGAGCCGCTCGACGACGACCGCGCCGCCGCCGTGCTCGGGCCGCTCCTCGAACACCCGGCCTTCCTCGATCACCTCGCCTTCCTCGTCCTCGACGAAGACCAGAAAGCACAGGTCTTCGCCAACGCGAAGGCGCTGATCGAGGCGTACCCATCCACAATCGACGAGTTCGGCGCCCTCGCCGCGGCGATCTGCGTCGTGCAAGACGGCGGATTCAGCTTCCGCATCAACGAGAACACCGAGCCCGGCATCGACCCCGTCGAACTGTTCGGCTACTTCTCGAAGAACGCGGGTCAACTCCGCCACGATCCCCGCACGCTGCCGGTCGAACTGTTGGTCTTCGTCGTCGACGCCACGGGCGAGATCGACGATCTCCGCTGGGCGCTCTCCAATTATCCGAAGAACGCGGACATCGGCGAGCGGTTCTTTGAGATCGAGTACGACTACAAGTACTTCCGCGAGGGCGGCGTCAAGACCGTGACCGCGTCGGGGAACTACTGCCTGCCGAACATCAAACGGTTCGGCGGCGTGTGCGCCGATCAGGCGTACTTCGCCGCGATGGTCGGCAAGGCGCTCGGCGTGCCGACGACCTACGTCCGCGCCCGCTCGGCGACCATGAGCCACGCCTGGATCGGCTTCCTGCACACCAGCCGCCGATCGGCCGAGTGGGATTTGAACTCGGGCCGCTACCCGGAATATCAGGTGCTGCGCGGCTCGTTGATCCATCCGCAGACGCGGCAGGTCATCAGCGACAACGAGCTCTCGCTGATCGCGGGGACGGCGCTCGAATCGCAGGAAAGCCGGCGCCTCGCGGCGGTCGGTCTCGGTGCGGCGCAGCGGATCGCGGCGCTCCGCGCGGCCGAGGGGGCGCTGCCCGAGGCGGCGCCCGAGGGCATTCACGTCGGCGCCGCCCGCCCGCGGAGCGTGACGATCGGCGAAGAACTCGACCTGCTCCGCGCCGGCCTGCGGAACGCGCCGAGCAAGCCGGCCGGCTGGCGGCACGTCGTCGATCACGCCCGTAACGGCGACCTCGCGGAGAAAGACCTCGAAGCCTGGTTCGGCGTGCTCGACCGCCTCGCCGGCCGCGACTATCCCTACTTCGCCGCCGAGAAACTGCTCGGCATGATCGCCGGGCTCGAGGACATTGAAGAACGGCATGACGCCTGCGAATGGGCGCTCAAACGCTACGGGCGGCGCATGGACCTCGCCGCGTGGATCCGTCTCTATCAGGGCCGAGTGTGGAAAGCGGCCGGCGAGCATGACAAGGCGTGGATCGCCTTCGACGATTCGATTAAGAGGCTCGCCGCCACGACGCCGTACTTCATCGACACGCTCGGCGAGATGGAACAGATGCTCGAGGAAGCCGGCAAGCGGCGGGAGATCGCCGAGTTGTACGAACGGGCCTTCACCATCGCCCCGAAGCCGCGCGGTTCGAGCGTTTTCAACCGACAGTCGAATTGGTACCGCAGCGGAAAGCGTGCGGCGCAACTGTGGCGCTCGCTGGGCGAAGGGGCCCGCGCCTCGCGCATCGAATCAGCGCTCGGCAAGTGACCAGACCGCGGCGCCGTTCGCGGGGCGTCGTCTTCGTTCGACGCGGGTACGGCTGACCGTCGCTGCGATCAGCCCGCCATGCGGTCCAAGCCAAGCGACTTCATCTTTTTGTAGAGCGTCGTTCGGTTGATCTCGAGGTCGTCAGCCGTCTTCTGCCGGTTCCACTCGTTCGCCCGCAGCGCCTTGAGCAGGACGCGCCGTTCCGGCTCTTCGAGCGCTTTCGCCAGCGGCGTCGGCGTCCACGGCGTGTCGGGGCTGTCGATCGCGTCGTCCGCGGCGAGCGACGCCCGCAGCTCCGGGTTGGTCATGGCGAACGGGTCGTCTCCGTCGACGACGTGCCGGGGCAGGTCGTCGAGCTGGACGATCGGGCGTCGGCACAGCACCACCGCCCGCTCGATCGCGTTTTCGAGTTCGCGCACGTTGCCCGGGAAGGGGTGGCGCATCAGCGCGTCGCGCGCCTCGTCCGACAGCCCGAGCACTTCCTTGCCGTGCTCGCTCGCGTGCTTGCGCAGGAACGCCTCGATCAACAGCGGCACGTCCGACAGACGCTCGCGCAGCGGCGGCAGCTCGATCTTCACCACGTTGATGCGGTAGTACAGGTCCTGCCGGAACTTGCCCGACGCCACCAAGCCCTCGAGCGCTTCGTTGGTCGCCAGCACCACGCGCACGTCCACCTCGATCGGTTCGGTCGAACCCACCGGCTCGAACACGCGTTCTTGCAGGACACGCAGCAGCTTCATCTGCATCGCGGGCGAGGCCGAGTTGATCTCGTCGATGAAGATCGTGCCGCGGTGCGCGCTCAAGAAGCGGCCCGGCTTGTCCGCCACGGCCCCCGTGAACGCGCCCTTGACGTGACCGAACAGCTCGCTTTCGAGCAACGTCTCGGGGATCGAACCGCAGTGAATCTCGACATACGGTTCGCTCTTGCGCGGCGAGCTCTGGTGGATCGCTCTCGCGATCATCGACTTGCCCGTGCCGGATTCGCCCGTGATGAGCACCGTCGCTTTCGAGGGCGCGACCGCTTCGACGAGTTCGAGCGCCGCCGTCATGCGGTGGTCCCGGCCGACGACCGAGCGAAGCCCCCAGCGCCCGTCCAACCGCTTCTTCAGCGAAACGTTCTCACTCAGCAGCACCTGCTGCCGCAGCGCGCGGTCGAGCGAGAGCAACAGTTCATCGTCCACCACGGGTTTCGACAGATAGTCGAACGCTCCCTCGCGCACCGCCTGCACCGCCGACTCGATCGTCCCGTAACCCGTCAGCACCACCGGCACCACGTCCGGGTGCTCTTCGCGGAGCCGCTCGATGAACTCCAGCCCGTCCATGCCGGGCATCGACACGTCGGTGAGCACGACCTGCGGCTTCGCACGGCCTTCCGTTTGCATCGCGTCGAGCGTCGCCGCGGCTTCCTCGGCCGATGAACACGTCGCCGCAACCCAACCGTGCTCGCGCAGCAACTCCGCGATGGATTCGCACACGATCGGGTCGTCGTCCACGACGAGGATGGTTCGCGGCGGACGATCCGCGCCGGCCGCGCGTTCGCCGTCGGCCTTCGCGGCGTGCGGCCGCTCGCCGCCCGCCTCCCCGGCCGGATCGTGACGATGCAACGGGCCCGCGTTCATCCGATCCACCGTTCCGTCTCGGCCCCCGGCGGCTCGATCGGCATCCAGACCCGCAAAACGGTCTTGTTCGCTTCTTCGTCGTGGCTGAGCCGGACGGAGCCCTTCGCGGCGAGCACGAGGTCGCGCGCTATGGCAAGACCGATCCCGGCGCCGCCCGACTTGGTCGTGAAGCCGAGGTCGAACGCTCGATCCAAAGCGGCGCGATCGCTCGGAGCATGAGATTCGGCGGGGTTCCGCACTTCGACGATCAGGGCGTGCGGGGGTTCGCTTGTTGCGGCGTCGCCGCCTTGCGGCGCGGCTTCGTCGTGGGCGTCGTCGGCATCGCCTTCTTCGATCGGCAGCGGCTCGACCCATGCGAGCACCTCGACCGTCCCACCCTCGGGCGACGCCTCGATCGCGTTGCGCACCGCGTTCGCCAGCACCGGATACAGGCTCATCGGCCCGGCGGTGAGCACGTCGGTCTGGATGACGGTTTCGATCTCGACGCCGCGACTCGTCGCCAGCGGGGCCAGATGCTCGACCGCCGCGTCGATCGCCTGGTGCACGGGCTGGGCGCCGAACGCTTCGCCGATCCATCCCATCGCCGCTTCCCTTCCGCCGAGAGGGCCGCTCCGCGAGACGACGCCGGCGAGCCGTTCGAGCCCGCCGAGCGCCGAGCCGAGCAGCCGCGCGGCCCGTTCTTCGCGGTCGTCGCCCACTTCGAGCGCGCTTCGTGCGAGCCTGACGTACCGCGTCGATCCGTCGATCAACGACGCGAGTTCGTGCAGCAGCACGCGCAGCGACGCCTCGCTGCCGCCGATGCGTTCGAGCGCGCGGTGAGGCGTCGGGCTCTCACCGCCGGCCGCGGCACCGAGGTCGACCCGCTCGCGTGGACCGGCGCGCTCGGCTTCGTGCATCGACGACTCGCTCGGAGTTTCTCCCGGCGTGCGAGCCGCGCGGCCCCTTGGCGCGTTCCGGCCGCCGCGCATCGTCCGCCGCTGCGAGTTCTCGCCCTGTCCGCTCTCGTCGCCGTGTTGCTTCATCACACCGAAGCGTCGTCGCCGGACCGCGACGTGTCGAGCCCCACGTTGCGCCCGAGCAACATCTGGTCGCCGAAGCGTTCCGCTTGTGACGTTTGGGTTGGTTGCGCCGCGGCGGGAGGCCCCGGGTCGGGGCGGACCGCGCGGCCGGTGGCGGCGACGTGTTGCGGGTCGTCAGCGCAACGCCGAGGCCGTAAAGCTCGCGCCCGTCGTCCGCTTCTCCCACGTCTCCGCCGGCCCGCGCTTCGACTCGTAGAACGCCCACAGCTCGAACCAGTAACTGCGGAACCGGTGCGCGCCGAACGATTCGTAGTGGTCGTGTACGAGCCTGGTCAGCCGCTTCGCGTCGCCCTCGTAACCGAGCACCGCGCGCGCATGGCGATGCGTCTCGGTGTCCACCGGCAGGTGCGCATAGCGCCCCAGCAACTGCATGAGGTTCGCTGCGGCGTACGGGCCGACGCCCGGTAACGCGAGCAGCGCCGCCAGGACGTCGTCGTCAGAAACGTCGGTCGCGGTCAGCCACGCTTCGTTCGACGGATGAAGCACGGAATCCCGCCGACCCGCGAGCTTTGCGAGTTCGACCAGACGCACGTCGCGATAGCCCACGCGGCAGCGCGCCCGCAGCGTTCCGGGACGCCGCCTCGCCAATTGCGCCGGTCTCGGGAAACCCGGCTCGATCACCTCGCAGAGCCGGCGGTTCATGTTGATCGTGCTGGGCCACGCGACGTTGCAGCTCGTCACCGTCTTGACCAGGTCTTCGAAGAACGTGGGCGAGCGGAACAGTCGGCCGCGTCCGCTCTCGGCGAAGCGCGGATCGACGCGGTGGAACTCCGCGACCGCTTCGGCCGAGCCGGCGCCGTCGAGGTGCAGCATGCGTGCGATCGCTCGCCGAACGTCGCCTTGCTGAGCGCGCGTCAGCGTTCGGTCGCATCGCGCGCGCAACGCGCCGCCCGGCGACTCGCTCGGCTGGTCGATCGTGAGCAACACCGGCGAACGATCGACGCTCAGCACGCGCGAGAATCGCCGGGCCTCCGGGTTCCACTCGTTGGGTTCGAGCAGGAAGTAGCCGTACGAGCAGACGTCGCGCGCGAGCACGTAATCGGTCGGCGGGCGGATGGTCAGCCGCGAGCCCACCGGCCGCTCAGGTGCGCACCGCGTTGGCCACCCGCGGGATGAGGTACGTCGCGATGTTCACGCACAGCCGATCGGCCAGCCTCGCGAACATCTCGTACTTCTTCTCGGCGTCGCGGGCGAACTCCTCGCTGGTGACGCCCGACTGGTGCAGGTCGGTGCGGGCGTCTTTGAGGAAGTCGTCGATCATCGCCCGGTCGGCCTCGAAGTGGTATTGGAAGGCGTAGGTGCGCATGCCGACGCGGAAGGCCTGGTGCTCGCACTTCGCCGAGCGGGCGAGTTGCACCGCGCCCTCGGGCAGTTTCGAAACCTCGTAGTGATGCGTCTGAAACTGCGGGCTTCGCCAGGCGACGCCGCCGAGGATGGTGTCGGTATGCGCCGGGGGAAGCAGGTCGACGTCGGTGAAGCCGACCTCGGGAACGTCCATTTTGGCGACCTCGCCGCCGAGCGCCGCGGCCACCATCTGCGCCCCGAGGCAGACCCCGATGACCGGCAGCGACCGCTCGTGCGCCCCGGCGATGAAGGCCTGTTCGCGTTCGATCCAGGCGTGCTTCTCGTGCACGTTCGGGCGACCGCCCAGCGAGATGACGGCGGACACGTCGTCATAGTCGGGCGGCACGGGATCGCCGGCGTGCAGGCGGCGCACGTCGAGTCGGAACGCGTGGTCGCGCAGCGTCAGGCCGAGGCGGCCCGGCCGGCTGCGGTCATCATGTTGGAATACGACGATCGACATGGGCCCGATGATAGCACCCGCCGCGGCCGTCGAACCGGGTGCGCCGAGCGATCGGGCCCGGCCGCTGGTTCTCCGAGCCGGCGACGGCGACCCTCGCGAGCCGCCGCCTCGACGTCACAACGTCTCAACGCGTTTCGTCGTCCTCGTCTCCGTCTTCCTCGTCATCGTCCTCGTAGACGTACTCGTACTCTTCACCGTCGTCGAGGTCTTCCGGGTCGATCGGGTTGCCGTCTTCATCGACGTAGACGTAGTCGACGTCCTCGTCGTGCTCGTCCTCGTCGGCGGCGTCGCTCTCATGGTCCCCGTCCAAGCCCGCGTCCGCGTCGGCGTCGGCGTCGGCGCCGGGGCCGGGGCCGGGGCCTTCGTCATCATGAAGGATCGCGGCATTCTTCGAGGTCGCCGAGGTCGCCGCGCCGTCCGTCTCCGCTTCGTCCGCTTCCGCCACTTCGCGACGCCCTTCGTCGTCGTCTACCGCAGCGGTGATATCCGCATCGTCGGAGTGATCATCGCTCGCGTCGGTCTTCGGTTCGCGGCTCTCGGCAACGTCGTCGCCGACGACGCGTCCGACGGTGCGGTCGGTCTCGTTCGCAGGCGCTTCGTGGCCCGTGGTCGCTGTCTCGACCTTCGCGTCGCGTGCAATGGACGCAGCGGACGCCGACGCGCCGGACTCCCCACCGCCTTCGCGTTCGGGCTCGGGCTCGGCGACGACCGCTGCTGTCGTTCGCGCCGCCGCACGGTCTTCTTCGTCGAAGCCGAGGTCGGGGTCGTCTTCGTCGTCGAGATCGTCATCGTCCAGCACAGCCGCCGCGGCTCCGGCGGGCGCATCGACGCGTTCCGCGGGTGAAGCCGAGGTTCCGGCGTGCGCGAGAACGGCGTCCGCCTCGGCGGCTCCGCCGCCCGCGCCGGCGGGAACGGGCTCGCCGCCGTCCGGCTCGAACGGGGGACGCTCGCCGGACTCGGACTCGGCGAACGCCTTCGGCTCGATCACGTCGGCGTGATCCGGGCCGCGCGCCGAATCGTCCCCGCTCGGCGGCTCTTCGATCGGCTCGCCTTCGGCGTCGAAGCCCATCGCGCCGAACAGCGTCTCGTCTTTGGAATCGGTTTCCTCGGCGGCGGACGCCTCGTCCGCCTCTTCGGCGCCCTCGTTCGGTTCGGCCGAACTCGGTTCGGCGCCTTCGGCTTCGTTCGCCTGCCGAACTTCCTCGGCCAGCGTCTTCATCGCCTCCCACTCTTCGAGGCTCATCAACACCTCGCGCGCCACCGAGCCCTTGTGCTTGCCGATGATGCCCGACATGCCCATCAATTCGATCAGTCGGCTCGCCCGTGTGTAGCCGATCGCCAATCGGCGTTGCAGCAGCGAGACCGAGCCGCGCTGCGTCTCCAGCACGATCTCCACCGCGCGGTCGAACAGCGGGTCTTCCTGCGCGCTCTTGCGCATGCGTTCTTCGTATTCTTCGGCCGTGAAGTTGCGCGCGTCGGCGCCGTCGGTTTCGCCCTCGCCGCCGTAGCCGTGGTTGTCGATCGAGGCGAGGTCGCGCTCGTAGGTCGGGCCCGACACGTCGCGCACGAACTTCACGACTTTGCGGATCTCCGCGTCGTCCACCAGCGTGCCCTGCGCCCGGTTCGTCGTTCCGCTGCGCGGCGTGAGCATCAGCATGTCGCCGTGGCCCAGCAACAGCTCGCCGCCCTTCTGGTCGAGCACGATGCGCGAGTCCATACCAGACGCCACCTTGAACGCGATGCGCCCGGGCATGTTCGACTTGATGAGCCCGGTCACCACGTTCGCCTGCGGCCGCTGAGTCGCGAGGATGAGATGGATGCCGACCGCCCGCGCCTTCTGCGCGATGCGCACGATCGCCCCTTCCACTTCCTTGTTCGTCATCATCAGGTCGGCGAGCTCGTCGATCACGAACACCATGTACGGCAGCTTGCGCGGGATCTTCGCTTCCTCGAGTTCGTTCGCCGGGTCGAACCGATCCAACAACTCGTCCCATTCCAGCGCGTTGTACGCCGCGATGTCCCGCACCCCCGCCTCCGCCAGAAGCTCGTACCGCTCGTCCATCTTCGTCACGGCCCACTCGAGGATCGCCGCCGCCTTGCTCATCTCCGTCACCACCGGGCACATCAGGTGCGGGATGTCTTTGAACTGGCTCAGCTCCACCATCTTCGGATCGACCAACACCAGCTTCAGATCACTCGGCTTCTGCGTGTACAAAAACCCCGAGATGATCGCGTTCATGCACACGCTCTTGCCCGAGCCCGTCGTCCCCGCGATCAACAGGTGGGGCAACGACGCCAGGTCGATGATCAGCGGGTTGCCCGACGCGTCTTTGCCCAAGAACAGCGGCAGCTTCATCCGGCTCGCCGCGCTGCTGTTCGTCATCAACTCCTTCAGCCGAACCTTCTCCTTCTTCTGGTTCGGCACCTCGATACCGACCGTGTCCGTTCCCGCCTCGTTCGGCACGATCCGGATGTTCACCGCCTTCAACATCCGCGCAATGTCCGACGACACGGGCGTCAACTGGCTCACCTTCGTGCCCGGCGCCAGACGCACCCGGTACAGCGTGATCACCGGACCCGATTCGATCCCGACCACCTCCCCCTCGATCCGGTACGTCTGCAACGCCTCCTCCAGCGCCTCGGCCTGATCGCGCACCCACCGCTCGAGCTCGGCGTTGAAGTTCTCCTCCGGGTCCTCGAGCAAATCCAACCCCGGGAACCGGTAGTTGCGGTCCGCCTCTTCTTCGCTCTTCCGCTGGGCGCGCAGCGCGTCGAGGTCCTCCTGCGTCGCCTTGTTCTTCTCGCTCTGCGCGAAGCGGATCGGCAGGTTCGCGATCTTCTCCTTCAACGCGTCCCGGTCGAACACCTGCGGCGCCCCTGGCACGCCCTCGTCGTCTTCGTCCGACCCGTCCGCGTCGGAGTATGCGTCGTCGTCCGCCGCGATCGCATCGGTCTCTTCGACGTATTCGTATTCGTAGCCGTCGTCTTCATCGCCTTCGGAACCGTCGTCTTCTTCGGCGGTTTCCGCGATGTCTTCTTCGTCGACGACCGCGCCCGCGGCGTTCGGGTCGAACGAATGCTCGCCGCCGTAGCCGCCGAGTCGATCGTCGAGCCGCTCGGCGTTCGCCCGTTTGGCGCGCCGGCCCGCGGCGCCCAGGAAGCGCTCGACGTTCCGCAGCCGGGCGTCGTCGTCGATGTCGTTCTCGCGCCGCTCACGCTGACGGTCGCGCACCCCGGCGGCCCACTCGGCTGTCTCGAGCGCCCGCGCCCGCAGCCGCCGCCAAGCCCCCGTCGCGACCGCTGACGGCACGTCGATCAGGTACCGGTCGAGCGCCACCCACAGCCCGAGCGCCATCATGAAGCACAGCGTCAGCCCGGCGCCGAGCGTTCCGAGCTGCGTCGCCAGCAGGTCGGTCACCGCGATCATCACCAGCCCGCCGCCGCCTTCGGGCATGGAAGACAGCCCGGGCGCCAGCAGCGCGTGGAAGCCCGACAGCGCGAGCCCGGCCGTGACGATCCCGAGGCAGCGCACGCCCGGCTGCGTCACCGGCCCACGGAAGCCGATCAGCGCGAGCCCCACCCCCGCCATCGCCAGCATCAGCCACGCGCCGACCCCCAGCATCTCGAACGTCTCCGAAGCCACCGCCGCGCCCACCACGCCGATCCAGTTCGCCACCTCGCCCGTCGCCGCGTCCGACGACGCGTGCCCGAACCGGTCGGTCGGCGTGTAGCTGAGCATGCTCGCCGCGAGCAGCGCCCACGCGAACGCACCGGCCAGCCACAGCAGTCGCGCCAGCGTCAGCGACCCGCCTGAATCGTCCCACTCCCATTCGGTCTCGGTCTGGGGTTCGCCGCCGTCCCAGTCCTCGCCGTATGTCGCCGCTCGTGACATGCGTCGCTCCTTGACGCTCCGGATTCAGCGCGGCGATCCGGCCGCGCACGGAACAACCCCCGGCATCCTGCCGAACCCGTCACCATCATCGCACGGATCGCCCCGATCCGCCCAGAATTCGCCGCCGATTCCCGTGTTCTCCGCCCTCGCGCGCCGAACCCCGACCCACGCGCCGCCCTCAGTTCGCCCAATCCAGATGCACGCGCCACGCCGTCGCCTCGACGGCGCCGGTCTGGCCCCGCAGCGTCCGCGTTTCGCCCGGCGCCACGCGCCGCACTCGGCGCTCCCGTGTCGTCTCGGTCTCCAGCAACAGCCCCTCCGCGTCGTAAAAGTACATCCGGTACGAGACGCCGTAGCGGTACGGGCCCGCGTTGGTCATCGGCAGCCGCACCGACATGCCGCTCTCCCCGCGCTCGACCTCGGGTTCGCCGAACGTGAACAGCCCGTCCAACTCGGGCTGCGCGAGCGTCACGCGCGGCGTCTCCGAAAGCGGCGCCCCGGGTTCCAGCATCCCCACCATCGGCCGCTCGACGACCGACGACGACGAGCAGCCCGTCACGCCCGCCGACAGCGCGATCGCCGCCACCACCCCCATCCCCAGCCCCAGCCGAAGCCCCGCGCGCCCGCCCGCTCGACCCCGCCGACCCCGTTCCGCCGCCGCCCGTCGCGACACGCTCGCCTGCGCTCCCTGGTCCGCCGTCGCCCGATCGTGCCGCATCGCCGCGTCCTCCTCCGGTGGTCGTGCTCGCCGAGCGCCGGCCTCCGACGGGCGACGCTCGCGTCGGCAAACCTTACCGCCATCCGCCGCGCCGGATGAGCCGCGCCCAGCCGGCCGAACCCGGCGAGACATCGCGGCGCGCCGCCCGCCGGCTCGCCGCCACCGTCGCCCACGGACGCGTCACGGCTCTATATGCCCTTACATCCTTCCGATAACTCGCGACGAGCCCGGTAAGACGAGCGAGCGGACGCCGTCCCCGTCGTCACCCCGGCAACGCCCTAAAAGGGGCTCCGGAAGTCGCAGTTTCGACGCTGAACCGCCCCTTCGCGGGCGATATGCTCGATTCGCAAGTGCGGTACATCGGCGGTCGCTCGAACGCGGACCCCGCCGTCGACCGCTGACCACATCGCCGATCGCGCTGACACTCTGGAGATTGAGAACGTGATGACACCGAAACCGACCGGAATAGCGCTCGTCATCGGCCTGTGGGCCAGCGGCCTCTGCCTCGCGGACGTGGCGAGCGTTCGGTCCCACCTGGCCGACGACGCTTCCACCGCCTACCTGCAACAAGGTGATTCGCGGATCGCGCCGATCGAGCCGGAGAACCGCGGCCCGTCGGACGCGATCGTGTTCCAGAAGTTCATCGGCGACCTTCCGCTGCACGGCGCCCGCGTCGTCGTCATCGAGAACCCCGACGGAACGGTCGCCCGCGTCTTCGACGATTCGACCGAAGACCTGACGCTGCGCGTCGGCCCGGTCAACGTCACGCAGCAGGCCGCCGCCGACCTCGCCGAGTCGTTCCTGCCCGAAGCGATCGACTCCGTCGCCGAGCAGGTGTGGTTCCGCATCGGCGACGAAGCCGTCCTCGCCTGGGAGGTCACCACCTCGCTTGCCGAAGGCGCCATGCCCGCCAGCCCGACGCACTTCGAGATGGTGATCGACGCCGAGAGCGGCGTCGTGCTCTCCGAGCGACAGATCGACACCAAGACCTACGCTCCGGGGACCCCCGAGGCCGAGGCCGGCGTCTTCCCCCGTATCGTCATCAACAACTCGATCGGCGCGCAGGGCTCGCGCGACTACGCCGCCCCCTTCGACGCCGTCGTCCGCGTCGGTGGATGCTCCGGCACGCTCATCGCCTCCAACGTCGTCCTCAGCGCCCGCCACTGCGGCATCGGCGCCGGCACCCTCGTCAGGTTCGGCGACGATTCCAACGACGCGGACTTCAGCGTCACCGTGCAGTCGTCGTTCCTCCCCGACGGCAACGGCTCGCTGCTCGACGGCGGCGACGTCTCCATCCATCTGCTGAACTCGGCCGTTCCGCTCAGCGTCGCCCAGCCCGTCCGCCTCATCGACGAAACCGACGACCTCGAAGGAATGCTCGCCGCCACCATCGGCTACGGCTTCAACGGGCTCGGCAGCACCGGGCACCAGTTCTCCGGCGACGGCTTCCGATGGGGCGGTGAAAACATCATCGACGCCTACGGCAGCCCCGCCGACGCCGGCGGCGCCAACATCATCTCCACCGACTTCGATAACGGCACCAGCGGCGCCAACACCATCCCTTCCAGCAGCTCCGCTCCACTCCAGTTCGAAGCCACCACCGCCCCCGGCGACAGCGGCGGGCCCGTCCTCGTCCAATTCGGCTCAGAGTGGGTCATCGCCGGCGTCCTCTCCGGCGGCACCACGCAGAACAGCGTCTACGGCGACATCTCATGGTGGACCGGCACCGCCATCTTCCGCGACGACATCGAATCCTTCGGCGGCGACTTCGTCACCGGACTCGACATCGTCTTCCCGGACGGGCTGCCCGACCTCCTCTCCTCGGCCGGCGGCGACACCCTGCGCGTCGACATCGTCCCCTCGCCGGTCGATCCCGTCGTGCCCGGCAGCGGAACCTTCAACGTCGACACGGGCGCCGGCTTCCAGCAGTTCGCGCTCACGCCCGACTCGGCGAACAGCTTCATCGCCACCTTCCCCGCCCCCGCCGAGTGCCCCACCGACGTCGCCTACTTCGTCTCGTTCGACCTTCAGTCCGGAGCTACCGTGACCGCCCCGGCCGGCGCCCTGACCGACCCGTCGCGCGCCCTCCGCGCCGTGGCCGCCGACGAGATCGACCTGAACGAGTTCTATGACTTCGAGTCGCCCGTCGGCTTCTCCGCCGGCGCGCCGGGCGACGACGCCGTCACCGGCGTCTGGGTCCGCGTCGATCCGAACGGCACCGACGCACAGCCCGAAGACGACAACACCCCGAACGGCTCCATCGCCTGGGTCACCGGCCAGGGAAGCCCGGGCGGCTCGCTCGGCGCCAACGACATCGACGGCGGAACCACCTCGCTGGTCAGCAACCAGATCGACCTGACCGCCACCGAGTCCGCGACGATCTCCTACGCACGGTGGTATTCCAACGACACCGGCGCGTCGCCGAACGCCGACGTCTTCGAGGTCTTCGTCTCCGACGACGACGGGCAGTCGTATGTGCTCGTCGAAACGGTCGGCCCCGCCGGCGAAGGCACGTCGGGCGGTTGGATCGAAACCGGCTTCAACGTCGCCGACTTCGTCGATCTCACGTCCACCGTCCGCCTCAAGTTCGTCGCCAGCGACCTCGGCGACGGCTCGTTGGTCGAAGCCGCCGTCGACGACGTTCGCGTCTTCGGCGTGTCCTGCTCCGACGCCCCCTGCCCCGGCGACGCCAACGGCGACGGTCTCGTCAACGCCGACGACCTGCTCGTCGTGCTCGGCGCCTTCGGTACACGCGTGTCCGGCGGTCCCTCCGACGGCGACTTCGACGGCAATGGAACCGTCAACGCCGACGACCTGCTCGTCGTGCTCGGCGCGTTCGGCTCGCCGTGCTGAGGCGGCTCGTCCGGTAGCGCACGCGGACCGACTTCGCTGATCTCACGCGCCCGCCGGGGCGGCCGCGGTCCGTGACGCCTCGTCAAACGCCCTTCTATCGCGAAATCCTGAATTCGTTGCGCTCCGGGACCTCGGTTGGTGTAGTCACACACGGAGGACACGCCTCCTGAACGCCAAACCCCCGGAGCGCATCGCATGAACGACCGACACAGCTTGCCGTCCCTTCTCCCGGCTGCGACTCGCTGGCCCGCCGTGTCGCTTTGGAAACGGCGCACGCCGCAGGCGCCGTTCGGCTCGGCCTCAGCGACGATCATTGCCGCCCTCGCTCTCGCGCCCGTCGGCGCGGCTCAGTTGAGCACCGAAGACGCGATTCTCACCGCCTCCGACGCCTTCGAACGCAGCTTCTTCGGCTCGGACATCGACGTCGCGGGCGAACTCGCCATCGTCGCGGCGAGCGGGCTCGGTTCGCCGAACGACATCACCGTCGGCCGCGCGTACTTGTTCGACCTCGCGACCGGCGCCGAGATATCGCAGCTTCCCGTACCGCAGACGCTGCCCGATTCGCCGCGGCAAGTGATGGGCGTCGAACTCGTGGGCGACGTCGCGCTCGTCGGCACGCGACGCTGGGTGAGCACCCCCGGGTACGCGAACCAACTGCTCGTCTACGACATCAGCGATCCGGCGAGCCCGTCGCTCGTCCTCGAGTTCGAGCCGGCCGGCGCGACCTTCGACGACGACTTCGGCGTCGACATCGACGCCGAGGGACCCATCGCCGTGATCGGCCGGCCGTTCTTCAACGGCGGGGCGAGCGCTTCGGGCGCGGCGCTCGTCGTCGACTTGACGGACCCTGCGAGCCCGGTCGAGCGGGGTGTGTTGCTCGCCTCCGATGCGGGGTCCGTCGACTTCTTCGGCGAGGCGGTGGCCGTCGATGCGGGCCGAGCGCTGGTGGGAGCGCCGCGTGAATCCACCAACGCGTCCAACGCCGGCGCCGCCTACCTCTTCGACCTCTCCGACCCCGATAACCCCGTCGAACTCTCGAAACTCATCCCGCCGATCGGCGACGCCAACGACTTCTTCGGCGACGACGTCGCGCTCTCAGGCGAACTCGCCCTCGTCAGCGCGTTCTTCGACGACGACATGGGGCTCGACGCCGGCGCCGTCTGGGTCTTCGATCTCTCAGACCCGGCGAACCCGACCATCGCGTCGAAGATCGTCAACCCCGACGGCGGCTCCGGCGACCGCTTCGGTTGGCGCGTCGCCCTCGACGGGCGCACCGCCATCGTCACTGAGGTCATCGGCGATCTGCCCGCAAACGACACCGGCAACGCCTACGTCTACGACCTCACCGACCCCACCGCGCCAACGCTCACCGCGACGCTGGTCGCCTCCGACGCCGACTTTCTTCACTTCCTCGGAGACGCGGCCGCGATCTCTGGCGGAACGGTCCTCCTGGGGAGTGAGCGGCGTCAGGCCACGATTCCCTTCGACGGGGCGGTGTACGTCTACCGCGGCCTCGCCACCGAGCCCTGCCCGGGCGACACGAACGGCGACGGCTTGGTGAACGCCGACGACCTGCTCACCGTGCTCGCCGCGTTCGGCACGAGCGTCGCCGGCGGACCCGGCGCGGGCGACTTGACGGCCGACGGTCTCGTCAACGCCGACGATTTGCTTCAGGTGCTGGCGTCGTTCGGCCTCGCCTGCGGGTGAGGCCGAGAAGTTCGCGCTGAACCGCGGCAGCCGACGACAAGCGCGGTGGAACAGCGGGCGGTTTCTCCGCGCGTCAGGCCTCGGCCGACGCGTTCACCTGTCCGCATCGGCCCCTGGGTCGCGAATGCCGCCGCGAGGAGGTCCCGCCTTTCCTGCGATCGTCTCCCGCCCGGCCCTCAACAGGTCTCGCCGAAGGCGCCGAGCACGACGAGCAGATCGTCGGCGTTGACGGTCCCGGAACCGTCGAAGTCGCCGTCGGCCGCACCGTTCGAAGCCGTCTGACCGAACCGACCGAGCACCCGCAGCAGATCGTCCGCGTTCACGACGCCGTCGCCGTCCGTGTCGCCCGGACAATCGCCGCCCGTGCCGACGATCGTGATCGGCTGATCCGTGTCGTCCGTGCCCGTCCGGCCGTCCGCGTCACGGGCCACGACCCGGATCGTGCCCTTCTCGGTCGTGACGTCCGGCGCCGTCCACGCGAACGAGCCCGTGTCGGCGACGCCCGCGGCGATCGGCTCGAACGGCTGCCCCGCCCCGGCCCGGAACAGCACGTCCACCGAGACCACCCCTTCGTCGTCGTCCGTGCGCCATTCCACGTTCACCGTGTCCCCAGCGTCGAACGTCCCGCCGTCCGGGCTGGTCACCCAGGCGACCGGGTTCTGTCCGCCCGAGTTCTCGGGAACGTGCATGACGATGCAGTGCATCACGCCCGAGGCGGTCACGATCGCGTCGCAGTCGACCTGCACGATCGACTTACCTGGCGCCGCGGCCTGCCACGCCGCGAGCGCTTGCTGGGAATAGGTGGACGGGATGTTGTCGTATTCCGGAATGAGGATCAGGTCGTTGCACATCACGACGTTCGTGAACGTGTAATGCGTGCCGAACTGCCGCACCGCGGGGGTCCGGGTCACCGTCCATCCCGCCGCCGCGAAGTCCGCCGCCGCCGCATCGCAGACCGCGTCCCACGACGTACCCGGCTCCAGCGGCCAATCCGAGATCACGATCGCGTCGTCCGCCACGATCTGCATCCACATGTCGATGTGCTGCGTCGAGTCGACGAACGCCGGCAGCGGATCGAACAGCTCGGTTTCGACGCCCTGGAAGTCGCGCCAAAGATCGACGATCTCGCTCTCGGTCAGCCCCGGGTTCTCGTCGACGATCAGCCGCGTCGCCGCCGCGCCGCCGAGCGCGTCGAGGTGGTAGTTCCCGCCGCCGTGCACCAGCGGGATCGAATACACCGCTTCGCCCCGGTCCGCGCCCCAGAACGAGGGCAGCAGATTGTCGTTCGGCCGCGGACGGTTGTACGTGTGATCCACGATCGCGCGGACCCCGTTCTCGAAGATGTACCTCGGGCCGTAGTCGCGAATCCAGATCGTGTCCGTCTGCCGCACTCGCGTGAACACGCGCGACGGGTCGGCGCCCGCCGCGATGAAGTCAGACCGTGCGGTCAGCGCCTCGTTCGCCGAGTCGCAGACGATGAACAGGTCGGCGTTTCCCGTGGTCGTAATGTGCCGCCCCATGTCCCGCAGCACGGCCCGCCACGACGACGGACCCTCGTACGCCACCATGATCCCCTCCATCGGTTCGTACTCCGCGACCGCCCGCGCCGCTCCGGTCGGCGCCCCCGCGCTCCGCCCCGCCGCCAGCGGCGTCCGCGTCAGAACCGAGCGCTCCTCCGCCGTCAGCCCTTTCGGCGTCGCCGCACCCTCGGGGTATCGATCCGTCGGCGCCTCCGCAAAGCCGACGCCCGCGATCGCACCCACACACACCATCGACAGAATCTGACGCATCTCGACCCTCTCCTTCGCTTGAACAGCTTCCAGCCTACCGCCAGTGTCGAGGCTCGCCCACCGGCATTCCGCGGCCGCTTTCGGTCCGTCCGATGCTCACGCCGAAACGGGCGAATCGCCAGGTTCTCGGGCCGGCAGCGGGACGCGACGGCGCACACCGGGCCCCTCATGTCCGCCCCTCGTCTTCCGCCCCTCTTCTTCCGCCCTCTTCTTCCGCCCCCCCTCGGCCGCCCCCCCTCGGCCGCGCCGCGCCCCCCTCGGCCGCGCCCCGCATACAGTCGCCCGATGAACTCAGCGAGTCTGACGGAACACCACGGGATCAACAGCCGGCGGCGGACGCGGCCCGTTCTCGATAAGTCGCAGCAAGCCCGCCGAGGCCGACTGCCCGCCTTCACCCTCATCGAACTGCTCGTCGTCGTCGCGGTGCTCGCGATCCTCATCGCCGTGCTGCTGCCCGCCTTGGGCGGCGCCCGCCAGGCCACCCTCCGCTCGGCGAGCGCCAGCAATCAGCGACAACTCGGCGTCATGCTCGCCGCCTACGCGGGCGACCACCAAGACCGCGTGCCCCTCGGCTTCAGCCTCGGGCCCGGCGAGGGCTGGAAGCAATACAACTATCTCCTGCGCACGAACCCCACGAGCGGCCGTGCAAGCATGCGATGGATGGGCCTGCTCTACGAATACGGCATGCTCGAATCGCCCGAAGCGTTCTACTGCCCCGCCGAGCAGGACCCGCTCATGCAGTTCGACACCGAGAACAATCCCTGGCCGCCCGACGAGACCGCGCCCCTCGGCAAGAGCACGCGCGTGGGCTACGGCACCCGGCCCATGATCGGCTGGCCTTTCCCCTCCGACCGGCCCCGACCACGCGGCATGCCGCGCCTCAGCGACCTCCGACCCGGCGCCGCCATCCTCGCCGACCTCATCCACAAACCAGAACGACTCGACGTCCGCCACCAAAACGGCATCAACGCGACACGCTCCGACGGCAGCGTCGCATGGCGCGACCGAACCATCCTCGACCGCGTCGAAGTCGACGGCATCACCTGGGCCGACACCGCCGACACCGGCTTCGACACCGCCTTCAACGACCTCATGCTCTCAACCGAACCCGACACCGACCGACCCCGCGGACTCTGGGCAGCGATCGACCAGAACTGACGAGGAGCGGCGCCGAAGGTGGGAGCGCGAGCCGATGCGGGGTCGCCGACGCGGGTGCGTCGGAGTCGGACCGACCCGAAGCGGAGCGAACGCTGCGCCAGGGTTGCGGCTGCGTGCCGCGAAAGCGACGCAAGCCCGGCAGTCCGCCCGTCCTGGAACGCACACGCCCGAGCGGAGCTTTAGGTCTGGCACTGACAACTGGGGAGCGTCGATGCCGTTGCCCGGCATCCAATTGCAAGGGCGGCTTGGGCGGCACGCTCCATTTGCCTCTTGTACCGCTGATCGAGGCGACCGTTACCGATCAGGCGGCGGACGAGGCGCTCGATCGCGTGCTCTTCGTGGATGATGTCGTAGTGCCTCTCGTTCGCGTGGAGGCAAGCAGTATCCCCGCGCGTGCGCTCGATCGCGAGACCGGAAGCCTTGATGTCCTCCGGCGTGATGCCGAGGATCTCCAGTTGCTCGCTGAGGTTGCTCCTGCCCGAATTCAGCCCGACGGCGACGCGGTGGAAGTCATCCGCGTTCTCGACCTTGAACACACTCACACGACCGTCGTCGTTGGTGAAGACCTCGGCGGCGGCATGTCGAACGCGCTCTTCGGGCGTCATGCCGTCGCACCGCCAATGGCGGCGACGTGACACCTTCCTCACGAAGATCGGAGGTCCCGCCGACAAGAGACCGGAAGGGTCGAAATCCTCCGCGATCGTCGTCTCCATTCAAGCCTCAGCGATATGTTCGAGAGCCTCTTGCGCGGCCTCCCGCACCGATGGCGAATTATCGTGGTCAGACATCTGGCGAAGCATCGAGGTCGCGGCCTCGGTGCCGAGGTCCGCCAACGCTTCCGCGGCTGCCTCGCGCACGGACGCCCGCTCCGACTTCAGTGCCCATGGCAAGACGAACCTCGCGGCGTCGTCAGGGCGGCGACCGGCGGCGCGGACGAGAACATAGATCGCGTCCTCGTGCTTGCGACTCAGGGAGCCTCGATACTGGGCGTCTCGGAGGTATGTCGTCAGATCTACCTTCGGCTTATCGAGTATGTCGATTCCGTCATCGAGGCGGCTCGGCTTTGGCGACAAAACCACATGCTCTAAAATGCACTCGATGCGCTCGGTGAGCCGACGGCCCACCGCCACGTCGTCGACGACCCACGCTCGCAGCTTGCGCTTGCTCGGCGCCGAGGCCCTGAAGAAGGACCCGACGAGATCGCGGAACTGAGAGATGACCAACTCAGACGAGCCTGTATCGTCTGAGACCGGATCCCTCGCCTGCTGCCGGGAGTCAGAAGGGAAGGGACTCACCGTTTCGTCGCCGAGACTCATCGCCCCTGCCGACGAGGTCGTGCCACAGTCGGTGTAGTAGCATGTTCCCATTAGCCTACTTCCTTGCCGGTCATCTGAGAGACGATTTTCTTAAGCCGCTCCCAGTCACCATCGAACTCCGACATCGCCTGCTTCGCCATGTCCATCACGGATATCGCGTCACCGCTGGCGACACCACGATGGAAGTTCGCATCCAGCACAAGCTCGGACTCCGTGGCGTTCAGCGTGAGGTTGACCTGCGTCCCGTCCCCCAGGCGACCGCGGGTCACCGCGGTGGACGTCACCGCCTCACCGAGCAACGACCCCGCCGCCCTTTGGTTCGGTAGAGCGGGGATATCGATCGGCCAGTCTGACCGCTCGCTCCGAAGCTTGAAGTTGGTCCCTACAGCGCGAATCGGCGTGTGCGGCAGTAGTTCGAGGAGCCGAATCAACCACTTTGCAGGCGACCGAGCCTTTCCCGAGCCGACGAGTACCCTGTCGAGCGCCACCTCCCACCGAAGCCCATCGAGGTTGAACCGCATCATCTGCGGTGCTCCCGGACCAAACTGGATCTCTGTCGTGAACTCGTCCGACTTCTCCTCCACCACGTCGTGACGGCTGAGCCACGCGGGCTCGATGATGTTCGGGTTGAACCCGCCCAGGAGCACGATGTTGGAGTCGATGAGTTGCAATGGTCCTTCCTCGTGGGCGTGCAGACGATACCTCCGATCGCCCATTGAGGTGTGAAGGTGGATCGAGAAGACCGCCCTCCGACGCGTATATCTCTGCTACGGCGGACTGGCCTCCTCGTTTCAGCGGTCGTCGGCCTCGCGGGAGGCGGTAGCTCCGGAAATCGCGTGATGTACGTCCGGGAACCCTCGGTGAATCGGCGTCGATGTTCAGAGGGGGACCCGGATGCCGATCCAACCACAGAGACGAGCGTGGGCAATGAAAAACGCCCTATGGGGCGTCATCAATACGGGCGAAGGGAGTCGAACCCCTAACCTCCTGATCCGTAGTCAGGTGCTCTATCCAATTGAGCTACGCCCGCACGCGGCCCCCCCACAGTCGGACCCCGAAGTCTACCCCCCCAGCAACCCGCCTGCAAGGCTCGACGCGCACCCATCACCGCCTCTCCGCCTCTCCCCGCCTTCCCCGACCCTCTCGCCCCTCTCCGCCCTGCGCCACGCTCATCGCGTGATCACGTCCTCGATCTCGGCCAACCCCGCCGTCAGGTCCCGCGGCCCGTCCTCCGTCACCAGCACGTCCGCTTCGTAATGCACCGTCAGGCTGCCGTCCGCCGAATACATCGGCCAGTCGCGCTTCGCGCTCCGCGTGTGCGGCGAGCCCACCGCCAGCATCGGCTCCACCGCCACAAGCAGACCCACCGGGATCTCCATCAACGCGTCCGGCCACTCACCCGGGAACGTCGGCGCGACATTGCTGATCCACGGCGATTCGTGCAGCCGCCGCCCATACCCGTGCCCGCCCAGCCCTCGCACCAAATGAAATCCGCACTCATCCTCGACATGGCCCTGCACCGCCCGCGCATAATCCAGCAGCACGCCGCCCGCCTTCAACTCCGCGACGCCCCGCGCCAGCGACTCCTTCCCCGCCGCCATCAAACGCCCCGCCTCCTCGCTCGGCTCGCCGAAGCAATACGTCCACGCCGCGTCCCCGATCCAGCCGTCCTTCAGCACCCCGATGTCGATCTTCAGCACGTCCCCGCTGCACATCGGCTCCGTGTGCCCCCCCGCTGTCCCGTGCACCACGCAGTCGTTCACGCTGAGGCACGCATGGTTCGGAAACGGCGGCAGCTTCGGCACCCGATACCGCAAAAAACACGACTTCGACCCCAGCTTCGACAGCGTCTCCGCCACGAAAACGTCCACCTCCGCCAACGTCACGCCGACCCGCAGAAACTCCGCGAGCGCCCGGTGCGTCTCCACCACGCACCGCGCGGCCTCCGCCGCCCCCTCCTCGTCACGCTCCGTCGTCACAAGCTTCAGCGACATGCACCGCATCCTAACGCTCGCCGTGTCGCCCCGGGGCGATGCGCCCCGAACCCCGTCCCGTCGTCGCCCGTCGGGCCGCTCGCCCCACCGCCGCCTCCCCGTATTCTGACCGCCATGGCACGCACACGAATCACCGGCGCCACCGTTGTCACACCAAGCGAAACGCTCGTCGCCGACGTCGTGTTCGACTCCGACTCGGGCGCCATCCTCGACGTCGGCTCCGCGCCGTCGCAATCCGCCGCCACCGCCGCCGATCTCACCGTCGACGCACGCGGGCTCCACCTCATCCCCGGCGTCGTCGATCACCACGTCCACTTCCGAGAGCCCGGCCTCACCCATAAAGAAGACCTCCGCTCCGGCTCCATCGCCTGCGCCAAAGGCGGCGTCACCTCATTCATCGACATGCCCAACACCGTTCCCCACGCGGTCGATCAAGCCGGCCTCGACGCCAAACTCGACGCCGCCTCGCGGAAGTCCATCGTCAACTACGGCTTCTACATCGGCGCCACGCCCACCAACACCGACGCCCTCGCCGCCGCCGACCGCGCCGCCGGCATCAAAGTCTTCATCGGCTCATCCACCGGCATGCTCCTCGTCGACGAACAGGACGACCTCGAACGCATCTTCGCCGCCACCACCCTCCCCATCTGCGCCCACTGCGAAGACGAAGCCACCGTGCGCGACAACTTCGCCCGCCTCGAAGCCGAGGGCTTCCCGGGCGGCGTCGCCGACCACTCCCGCGTCCGCGACCACGCCGCCGCGCTCGTCTGCACACGCCGCGCCATCGACCTCGCCGTCCGCCACAACCACCGCTTCCACGTCCTCCACGTCTCCACCGCCGACGAGCTCCCGCTCATCCACGCCGCACGCGGCATCGTCACCGCCGAGGCGTGCCCGCATCACCTCTTCTTCAACACCGACGACTACGCACGCCTCGGCACGCGCGTCCAGATGAACCCCGCCATCAAATCCGCCCAAGACAGCGCCGCCCTCTTCGACGCCCTCCTCGACGGCACACTCCACGTCGTCGCCACCGACCACGCGCCGCACACGCTCGAAGAGAAGGCTCAGCCCTATCCCAAGTCGCCCTCGGGCCTCCCCGCCGTCGAGAACGCGCTCAGCCTCATGCTCGACCAGGTCGCCAAGGGCCGCTGCACGCTCGAACAGGTCGTCGACTGGATGTGCCTCGGACCCGCACAAACATGGGACATCCTCGACAAGGGCCGCATCGAACCCGGCGCCCACGCCGACCTCGTCCTCGTCGATCTTCAGCGACGCCACACCGTCCTCGACGAGAAGCAACTCACCAAAGCCAAATGGTCGCCCTGGCACGGCGTCACCCTCACCGGGCGCCCTGTCCGCACCTTCGTCATGGGCCGCGAAGTGTCCCGGTACGACCCGGACGCCGACATCGACCATATCGACACCTCCACCCCGGGCCGCGAACTCGCCTACGACCACGCGCTCGGCGGCTACTGGGCCCACCGCTCGCTCTGACCCCTCCGCTCAGGCCGCTTCCATTACCCACCGCCCCGGCGCACTGCGCCCGCCAGCACGCTCGACCCGCGCTCGCTCGCCCTCCGCGCCGCCGCACCGCCCGCCCATCGCCGCTCGCCTGAATACGATCCCCTCCCATGTACCGGAACCTCCGCGAATTCGTCGACGGCCTCGAAGCGCAGGGCGAACTCGTCCGCATCACCAAGCCCGTCTCACCCATTCTCGAGATCGCCGAGATCGCCGACCGCGTCAGCAAGTCGCGCTGCGCCCACGAACCGGGCGACAACGCCAAACGCACCGACCCGCGCTTCTGGGACCGCGGCGGTCAGGCTCTCCTCTTCGAAAACGTCGAAGGCTCGCGCTTCCCCGTCCTCATCAATGCTTGGGGCAGCTACCGCCGCATGGCCATGGCCCTCCGCTGCCAGGGCGAGCAAGTCGGTATCGACGACGGCATCCCGGGCGGCTTCGAGGCCGTCGGCGACCGCATCGGCGCCATCGTCAAACCAGAGCCCCCACGCAACCTCCCCGAACTCATCGAAAAGGCCAAAGCCTTCCTCCCGCTCCTCAAGATCAAGCCCAAACGCGTCCGCAGCGGCGTCTGCCAAGAGATCATCTACAAAGACGACGCCGTCGATCTCTCCATGATCCCCGCCCTCCGCTGTTGGCCGCACGACGGAGACTTCGCCTCCCTCGGCTATCCCCCCCACGTCAACGACGACATCCCCGGTATCGAGACCGGCGAATGGGACGGCCGGGGCCGATACATCACCCTCGCCGGCATCCATTCCATCCACGCCGACGACCTCGGCGACGACAAGCCCCGCTCGCACAACATCGGCATGTATCGCGTCCAGCTCCTCGGTAAGCGACGCGTCGCCATGCACTGGCACATGCACCACGACGGCGCCTCGCATTGGCGCTCCTGGAAAAAACGCGGACGCTCCATGCCCGTCGCCATCGCACTCGGCGGCGAACCCGTCCTCCCCTACGCCGCCACCGCGCCACTCCCGCCCGGCATCAGTGAACTCCTCCTCGCCGGCTTCCTCAACTCCATCGGCGCCGGCGGCGGCGGCATACGCATGACGCGCGGCGTCACCGTCCCCCTCTGGGTCCCCGCCAACGCCGAGATCGTCATCGAAGGCTACGTCTCACACGAAGCCGGCTACCCCGGCTACGACCCACGCGACGAACACGCCGGCCCCATCGGACAGGGCGCCGTCTTCGAAGGTCCCTTCGGCGACCACACCGGCTTCTACTCCCTCCCAGACCGATACCCCATCGTCGAAGTCACCGCCATCACACACCGCAACAACGCCATCTACCCCACCACCATCGTCGGCCCGCCGCCCCAAGAAGACTACTACCTCGGCAAAGCCACCGAACGCATCTTCCTCCCCCTCCTCAAGACCCTCATCCACGACATCGAGGATTACGACCTGCCCATGTTCGGCGCCTTCCACAACTGCGCCGTCATCCAGATCCGCAAGCAATACCCCCTCCAGGCCCGCCGCGTCATGCACGCCGTCTGGGGCGCCGGGCAGATGGCTTGGACCAAGTGCGTCATCGTCGTCGAAGACGACGTCGACGTGCACGACTCCCGCGCCGTCCTCCGCCGCATGGCCGAAACCTGCCTCCCCTCGCGCGACCTCGAACTCGTCAACGGCCCGCTCGACATCCTCGACCACGCCGCGCCACGCCTCGCCGCCGGCGGCAAGATCGGCTTCGACTGCACACGCAAATGGCCCGGCGAAGAAGTCAACGGCGTGCCCGTCCCCCTGCACGCAGGCAAAGCCTGGAAACTCCCCAGCCTCGGACCCGCCGAAGCCGCCGACTATCTCGCCGCCGTCAAACAACTCGAAGGCGTCCTCGACGCCGCCATGCCAACCGACGCCGGCGCCGGTTGGCTGTTCCTCAAGCTCGACGCACCCTCGCCCGGCGAAGCCGACTGGAACGCCGGCGCCGGCGCCGCCTCACCGCACCTCGTCCGCGATCTCATCGCCCGCGTCTGGGCCGTCTACGAAGCCGCTGCCGAACGCGACGCCCTCCCGCGCTTCCTCGCCGTCTTCTCCCGCGACGTCGACGTCAGCGACGCCGACGCCGCCCTCTTCCGCTGGCTCGCCAACATGGACCCCACCCGCGACATCGTCTTCGAGCCCGCCGCCGCCCCGATCGCCACCGACCCCGCCCCGCATTTCGCAGCCGGCCCGCGCGTCGCCTTCGACGCAACCGCCAAAGCCAACGGCCCCGGCATGCACGGACAACCCGTCCGCGACTGGCCGCCCTACCTCGCCATGGATCAGGCCACCATCGACCGCGTCGCCCAACGCTGGGACGACTACCAGATCCGCTGAACGCCGGCGCCGCGGTTTGCGGTACGACACCATCGGCAGACGCCGAAGTCCGATCTCGGCGGCCGACCTCGGTGCGTACGCCCTATCGAGACGTCAACCAGAACACGACGCCGAACGCCCCCGCCGACGCCAACAGGCTTATTCCACTTCCAAACGCGAACGCGTGCCAGACCCCGGCGACGCCCGTCAACATCAGCCCGACGCCCGCTGACGCGCACACCAAGCTCTCCGCGAGTTCTCCACGTCCGCCTACCTGGGTCATGCTCATCGGCTTCACTCCTCGGGGCGAACGCTCGCTGACGACGCCGTGCAACGCGACCAAGCGCCCGCGGCCGTCGCGCCGCTCGCGCCCGCTCAGACCAGCCTACATCGCACACCCTCACCCGCGTCAGCCTCACTCCCCGAACTCGAAGCTGGGCCGGTACAGCTTCTCCGGGCGACGCAGCCCCACGTTCAGCACAAGCCCCGCCATCGCGAACACCGTCAACAGACTCGAACCGCCGTAACTCACGAACGGCAGCGTCATTCCAGTGATCGGCAAAATCCCCAGCGTCATCCCGATGTTGATCGCCGCCTGCGTCAGAATCAACGCCGCGAAGCCCACCGCGATCAGCCGACCGAACGGGTCCTTGCACAACCCCGCCACCGCCACCGCCCCGACGAACCACAGCAGGTACGACGCAATAATCGCCAGCGCCCCGAGCAAACCGAACCGGTTCACGATCACCGCGAAAATCATGTCGTTGTGCCCCTCGGGCAGACGGCTGAACTCGATGAACGCTCGTGATCGCGTCGCTTCGTGCCCCGCCCGACCCCCCGCCCCGATCAACGTCCGCGCCTTGTACCCCTGAAAACCGCGCTCCTGAATGTGCAGCTCCGGCTCGTCGGAGAACTGGTCCAGCACCGCCTGAATCCGCTCCACCTGGTGCGGCCTCAGCAGCGGATAGTCGTCACGCTGCGCGAAGAACAGCGACGCCGCCACGATCAACACCGCAAACGCCCCGCCCAGCGCCGCCGTCGACAACAGGTGCGCCAGCTTCGCCCCCGCCGCCAGCAGCATCGCGAACAACACCGGAAAGAACAGCAGCGCCGTACCAAGGTCCGGCTCCACCAGAATCAACGCCACCGGCACGAACGCGATCAACGCCGGCGCCGTCAGCCCGAGCAACGTCCGATGGTTCGTCCGGTGCCGCAGATACAACGCCGCAGTGAACACGAACACCACCTTCGCCAGTTCCGAAGGCTGCACGTCCGTGAACCCCAGGCTGATCCACCGCCGCGCCCCGTTCCGAGGCGTCACGATCGACTCCGGCACGAACGGAATCAGCACGAACACCAACAGCACCAGCGTCACCGCCACCAACGCCGGCGTCAGACGCGCGAACAGCTTGAAGTGCGGCGCGGCCGCCACGCCACACGCCACCAGACCCAACCCCAGAAACACCGTCTGCTTGAACACCAACCCATCCGTCGGCAGCCGACCCGACACCCCGTCCAAGCCGCCCGACAGGCTCACGCCGTAGATCCCCAGCGCCGCCAGAAGCACCGACGCAAGCACCACCAACCAGCCCGGGTTGAACCACTGCAACGGCGCCGCCGGCTCCGCCCGCGCCCCGATGTCCAGCAGCCGATGCCGCGCCTCTCCGCTCCCGCCCGCCTCGCCCTCTCGCTCGCCGCCCACCCGCCGCGCCGTGATCCGACCCAGATCCACCGGCTCGCCCACCCCGTCCCGACGCCGACGTTTCGCCCGCGCCCTCGAACGCTCGCGCGACACCCGACGGTTCCGCGATCGCGCCCCCATCAGAGATACCCTTCCGCCTTCAACGCGAAGATCACCTGCTCCGCGATCGGACCGCTCACCCGACCGCCGCTGCCCGCGTATTCCACCAACACCGCCACCACATACCGCGCCGGCTGGCCCTCCGGCCCCACCAGACCAACGAACCACGCGTGGTCGCCGTCACGCAACACCCGCGCCGCCTCGGGCCCTTCCGGCCCGTCCGGGTCCTCCACGATCGCCGCCGCCGTCGCCGTCCCCGTCTTCCCCAGCACCTCGACGCCCGGCACATCGAACGTCAACTCGCGCGGCCGACCTTCCTCGAACGGGATCGCGTGCCCCGTCCCCCATTCGTGCTCGATCGAATACCGCAACCCCTCAAGCGACACACGCACCGACGTCGAATCGAGACGCAGGTTTCGATGCTCGATCGGCGCGTCCCGGTCGATCCGCGGCACGATCCGCAAGCCCGACCGCGCGATCGTCGCGTACGAATCCGCCGCGTGCAGCGGCGTCCAGTCGATCGGCCCCTGCCCGATCCCCATCAGAATCGCGTCCGCCTGATACGCCCGACGACCGCGAGGCCCCGCCGAACCCGGATACTCGAAACCCACGCCAAGCCCCGCCGCCTCTCCGACGCCGAACTTCCCGTACCACTCGACGAGACGCTCGACCCCCATCCACATCCCAAGCGTGTAGAAGTAGATGTTCGACGACACCCCGATCGCCTCGTCGCCGTACAGACCACGACCGAATCGCGCCAAAAACGTCGTCCCGTACTGCTTGTAGATCCAGTCCCGGTAGTACCCCGGTTTATCCGGAAACAGATACGGCCCGCACTCGATCGTTGTGTTGAGGTTGTGCACACCCGCCGACACCGCCGCCGTCAGAATCAGCGGCTTCACGATCGAACCAGGCGCGTACGGCTTCGACACCGCACGATTCACCCACGGCGCCCGCACCGCATCCCCGAACACCGACGCCGCGTCCGTCCGCAACTCCTCACGCGTGTAACTCGGATGCGTCACCAACGCCAGAATGTCGCTCGACTCCGCGTCCAGCACCACCACCGCCGCGTTCAGCTCCGTCCCAAGCGGCACCTCCTCCAACCGCAGCGAGCCGTCCTCCGCTTCCACATGCCGCTGCGTCGTCGACTTGTGCCAAGGCTGCTTCACCGTGAAACCGAACGAAGGGTCCAGCACCGCCTTGATCCGTGCCTGCAGCATCGCGTCCAGCGTCAGCCGAACATCGCGACCGTCCACCGCCGGCGTTTCCCGCACCTCCCCCGTGTCCAACCGTTTCTGCACCAGCCCCCGCAAACCCCGCAGCACCTCCTCCCGAGACGCCTCGATCCCCGCCCCACCCACAAGATCGCCCGCTCGGTAATGCCCAAGGTCCAACTCGCCGCTCGATGGGTCCCGCTCCGGCCGACGCTCAGTATCAAGCGCCTCGCCCGGACCCACCCGGTTCAGCTCCCGCATCCGCCCGACCACGTGCACCGTCGGCCCCTCCACCTCCACCTCCACCGCCGCGATCGCGCCCTCCCCCGGCTGAAGCGCCGTCGGAAACGTCGAACGATCCACCTCCACCCTCACCCGCTCCAGCGGATACGTCCGCCGCGTACCCGCGTCCAGATGCAACCCGGGCGAACGCTCCGCAAGTCGACGGATCGCCGCCGCCTGCGACTCCGTTATCCCCGCCGCGATCACGTGCGATTCACGCTGTTCCCGGATCGGCTGCGCCACGTCCGCGATCGTCACCGCCTCCGCACGCGACGAGCGCCCCGACCCGACCAGCGCCTCCTGACGCTCCTCGAGCCAGATCGACCACAGATGATTCGCCATCCGCTGCACGCGCGACTTGATCGCGTTCCGCCGGTCCTCAAGCTCCGCCCGCTCCACGCCGAGCACCGCCGCCACGTTGTGCCACAGCAACTCCTGCTGATTCCGATACGCCGGAAGCGCCCGCGCGATCCGCTCCCCACGCTCGCGCGGCGACAGCTTCGCCCAATCATCCCCAGCCTCACGCCGCGCCGACCGCTCGGCCATCCGCTCCGCCCACTGCCCCGTGATCACCTCGTACTCCACCAGCACGTCGAACGCCGGCCGATCCTCCGCCAGCACCCGACCCCGACGGTCCAGAATCCGACCACGCGTCGTCGGCGTATACCGCTCGGTCGACAAACGCGAATCCGCCACCTCAAGCCAACGATCCGCCTCCACGATCGTCAGCCGGCACGTCTGCAGCACCAGCACCACCACGATCGCCACACCCACCGCCAACAGCAACACCAACCGACGAACGAACATCGACGGCACGAACGACGTGGAATGGAGATAGCCGAAGCGCTGCATCCGGGCGGAGCGTCCGATCCGACGGGCGACCTGAACGTCACCCAAACGACGTAAGGCGGAGAGCCACGGCGCCCAAGGCCCGCGCAGGCCGACAACGCCGCCACACCACTCTATATGTCGGCGCCACCCCGGGGTTCGGCCGAATCTTCAACCTCACCCCATCAATCCCCCGCCCCCCTCCCCCCGCCCCGGTTCACCCCCCCGGTCCCCCCGCCCCGGTTCACTCCCCCGGTTCCCCGCCACCAACGCCCTCAACCGTCCCGCTTGTCGCGCTCGATCTCCGCGTACGCGTTGTGATTGTGGATCGACTCGAAGTTCTCGCTGGCGATGTGGAAACGAACGATCCGCTCGTCGTGTTCCAGCGCCACCGCCAGATCGCGGATCGAGTCTTCCACGAACTTCGGGTTGTCGAACGCCGCTTCGGTCACGAACTTCTCGTCGGCCCGCTTCAGGATCGGGTACACGCTGCACGACGCCGCCCCTTCCAGCATCTCCACCAGCTCCTCGATCCACAGACCCCCGTCGAACCACACCCGCGCCGTGATCTCGCAGCGTTGGTTGTGCGCCCCGTACGCCGAGATCTCCTTCGAGCACGGGCACAGGCTCGTCGCCGCGATCTTCACCTTCAGCGTCATCTCGTCCGACGACGGCGTCGACACCGCGTGAAACGCCACCTCGTGGTCGATCAACCCCTCCACGCCCGTCACCGGCGCCGCCTTCTTCGTGAAGTACGGAAACGTCATCTCGATGTGCGCCTCTTCCGCGTTCAACCGCTCACGCACCTCCCGCGCGATCGTCGAGATGTCCTCCGGCGTCAGCGCGTCGTTGTGCTCCGCCAGAATCTCCATGAAACGCGACATATGCGTCCCCTTCTGGTCGTGCGGCAACGCCACGTACATGTTCACCTCCGCCACCGTCGTCTGCTCACCACCGTCCATCGTCTTCAGCGTCAGCGGGTGACGGATGTTCTTCACACCCACCTTGTCGATCTTCACGTTGCGCGTGTCGACCGAGGCCTGAATGTCGGGCATCGTCGTAGAAGCGGCGTTCATCATCGCGAGAAGTCCTTCGTCTTCCGTATCAAGAAACTCGAACCCGCCAAAGCCGCCCGACCACAGGCCGAGCCGACGGGCCGTACGCGTTCGCCCGAAACCCATTTCAGATTCGACCGAACCCGTGCGCACAAGATCATAGGAACCCCGACGCCCGCCCCGAGAAATCGCCCCCGCACGCACGCCCCGCCCCCGCATACACGCCTCGCCCCATTTCGTCGGCGGCGGTGGGGCCCAAACCCGCCGCGATGCAGCGTCGAACCGCCCGCAGCGCTCCGCCGCCGCCGCCTCACGCCGGACTCGGCGATAGGCCCCCAAACCCCTCCTCCTCGTCGCCGCTCGGCTGTGCGTCCGCTTTCGCCCCGGCCGACTCGTCCGACTTCAGCTTCTTCGCTTCCGCCGCCAGCAAGTCACTCACCGTCGGCTTGCCAAGCGGCTCGCCGCGGATCAACTGATGAACCTCGTCAGCGTCCAGCGTCTCATACTTCAACAACGCCTCCGCCACCCGCTCCACGGCCTCCCACCGCTCGTCCAGCAGCCGCTTCGCGTCGTTGAACGCCTCGTCGCTCAAACGCCGGATCTCCTCGTCGATGATCCGCGCCGTCTCCTCGCTGAACTCACGCTCGCTGAACATCCGGTCGTCGTTCTCCGACGTATATCGAACGAAGCCCAGCTTCTCCGACATCCCCCAGTCCAGCACCATCGCCTTCGCCAGCTTCGTCAATTGCTCGATGTCCATCGCCGCGCCCGACGACACGTCGTCGGTCTTCCGACGCTCCGCGATCCGGCCGCCGCACACCACCCGCATCGTCGACGTGATCCACTTCAGCCCGTACCCGTACCGGTCCTTCTCCGGCAGGCTGAACGTCGCTCCCATCGCCTGCCCGCGCGGAATGATCGTCACCTTGTGCAGCGGGTCCGCGTCCGGCAGCAATGCTTGCAGCACCGCGTGCCCCGCTTCGTGATACGCCGTCGCCACTCGCTCCTTCTGCTCGATCACCTTGCTCCGGTGCTGGCGACCGTACTTCACCTTGTCCCGAGCCTCTTCCAGGTCGATGTGCTCGATGTATTCCTTCTCCTGCATCGTCGCGATGATCGCCCCCTCGTTCATGATCGCCGCCAACTCCGCCCCCGAGAACATCGGCGTCCCACGCGCGATCTTCTCCAAGTGAACGTCCGGGCCCAGCTTCACCTTCTTCGCGTGCACACGCAGAATCTCCAGACGGCCCTTCACGTCCGGCATCGACACCCCCACATGCCGGTCGAAACGGCCCGGCCTCGTCAACGCCGGGTCCAGCACGTCCGGACGGTTCGTCGACGCGATCACGATCACCTGATCCGACGACTCGAAACCGTCCATCTCCACCAGAATCGCGTTCAGCGTCTGCTCACGCTCGTCGTTCCCACCCGACGAGAAACCGCCGCCACGCTTCCGACCCACCGCGTCGATCTCGTCCAGGAAAATAATGCACGGCGCCGACTCCTTCGCCTGCTTAAACAGATCGCGCACGCGGCTCGCGCCGACCCCCACAAACATCTCCACGAAGTCCGAACCCGAGATCGTGAAGAACGGCACGTCCGCCTCGCCCGCGATCGCCTTCGCAAGCAGCGTCTTCCCGCAACCGGGTTGCCCGTACAGCAGCACGCCGCGCGGCACCCGACCGCCAAGACGCATGAACTTCTTCGGGTGCTTCAGAAACTCCACCACCTCTTCCAGTTCTTCCTTCGCCTCTTCGATCCCCGCCACGTCCTTGAACGTGATCCCCGTCGTCTCCTTCACCATCACCCGGTGCTTCGACTTCCCGAAGCTCCCCAGCATCCCGCCCCCGCCCGCCGCGCTCCGCAGGCCCCGGAAAATGAAGAACCAGAACAGCAGAATCAGCAGCACCATGATCAGCAGCGGGCTGAACAGAATCTGCTGCCACAGCGGCGGACCCGAAGACTCCTCGAACTGACCGCCCGTCAACCGCGCAAGCCACTCCTGCGTGCTTTCCATCGTCCGCGGGTTGTGCTTCACCGCCACACGCTCGGAAGAGCCGTCCACGTCTTCCCCCACCCGCTCGGCGATCACTCGGCTCTCCTCAAGCCGGACCGAATCCGCCTTGATCGAGCCTTCCTCGTAATACGCCTCGAACTGCGCGCGCGTCACCGTCTCCGCCCCGCCGCTCAACGAGTCCACCGCGATCAGCATCATCATCGCCAGCAACGCGAACACGAACAGCGTCAACGCGAAACGCCCAGGCTTCGGCGACATGTCCGGCTTCGCCCCGGGACCGCCGGGACGCTTCTGGCCCCCCGGCTCAGCCGGACCCTGCTTCTCCACGTCGCCTTTCGTCTGCCCGCCGGGCTTGCCTGTCGCCATCAGCACGTCCTTGTCCCGTCGCGTCCACCGCCGCAGCCGAACTCGCTCGACCCCGCCGGAACACGGTCCGATTCCTGTGCAGTCCCCGAACGGCCCCCATGACGCGTCTTACGAACGCACCACGCCAACCGTTCGGCCCAATCCTATGCCCCGCACCTCACCACGACGAACGCAGCGCGTCCACGATCTCCCGCGCCGCTTCCCGCACCGACGCCGAACGCCCAGCCTCCAGCGGCTCGCCCGCACCGCGAGCCGGCACGAACGACTCGCCCACCAGCAACTGCCGGCGGCTCGCCAATACCTCCCCCGTCCGCGAATCCACCCACTCGAAGCTCACCGTCAGCGTCACCGCCAACTCCGCCACCAGCCCCGTGTCGCGGTCGCGCGACAACCGACGCAACGACAGATCCGACACCACCCCGTTCAAAACCGTCGCCGCCCGCGTCCGCGGCGCCGTCTCCCACGACGTCCGCCGCTGCACTTCTTTCAACACCGCTTCCGTCAACTCGATCCCCAGGTCGCGGTGATAGGTCTGGTTCTCGAAAATTGGAACCGCGATCGATTCCACATCCTTCCCATACGCATCGCCCCACGCGTACCCCTCCGTCGGCTTCGCGGCGCACCCGCCCACCAAACCCACGCCCACCACCGCCGCCATCACCACCGCCGCGACCGACACCGCAACGCCCGCCTTCGCCCGCTTCACGGCCGGCAACCACCACCGCCGAACCGCCTGTTCGACATCACGCATCCTCGCCCCCCTCCTCACCACCATCCTGAGCCCCCGACTCGGCACCGCCCCGCTC